>Ga0116146_1003076_pt1 | contig 14083 bp, 9 predicted proteins | sample AD_JPNHG2_MetaG_FD_89748 | JGI IMG/M metagenome (GOLD analysis project Ga0116146, IMG submission 89748) | Active sludge microbial communities of municipal wastewater-treating anaerobic digesters from Japan - AD_JPNHG2_MetaG | ecosystem: Engineered > Bioreactor > Anaerobic > Digestate | place...
AGACTCTGAAAGACCGCCGTGCAAGAGAACGCCCGAGAACAGCTCCGGAGGTGTAAGGCAGTCAGCGGTTACTCGGCGTAACCAGCCATGTGCTTCGCCCCAAGGAAAACACGGTTCTCGGTTACTCCTCCCGGCCCGAAGCTGAACTGTCTGCTCGTCCCGAAGGCGTTCTCCCTTCGACTTCGTGTGCGGAGGATCAGTCGGCTTGTACCCCGATACTCGACCGGCCGCACTCCCAGATTCCCGAGAGGCGGAAACTTCGTCCCTCGAAAGTGGAAACTTGAAACCTGTGGCCGTCGGTCTCCACGCGGACGGCTCCGTCTCGCCCGGTGACGAAGACCCTGACGCCGCTATTTGTCAGCCGCTCTAAGACTTCGGGGGCCGGATGACCGAAGGGGTTATCGGTCCCGCAAGAGACAACGGCCACCGTCGGCTGAGTTGTTGCCAAGAAGGAGGATGAGGTACCGGTACGGCTCCCGTGGTGAGGAACCTTGAGAACGTCGATGGTTGGAAGGCGGGTATTTAAGTGTGTTTCAACCCGGGACGAAATGTCGCCCGTGGTAAGAACCTGGAATTTCTTGAACCGGAGAAGAATGACCAGGGATCTGTCGTTGGGATTTGACCACGGTGCCTGGCCTGGAGGATGGACGACAACGTGTTCGACTCCGGACTTCCAGAAATTGTCCTCAGCCTTGAGCCGGGAGTAAGGGAGGGAAATCCCCGATGAAACGCTGGTGCCGGGCAACTCGTGCGCATAGAAACGGTCCAGGGTGATACAGCGAGTCAGAAAAGGCAGTGTACCGATATGGTCACTCTCCGGATGAGAAGCAAGTAGGAAATCGAGCCGCCGGACGCGCTGGTGAAGCAAGTACCGAACCACTACGGCTTGAGCCAGGTGCCGGGATGCTTCCTCCTCTGGGCTCCCACCGCAGTCGAGCATCCCGTGGCTCCCGTCGGGGTAGGCGATGTGCAGCGCTTCTCCTTGCCCCACGTCCAGCCATGTCAGTACAAGTTTATCCGTGGAGGGCTGTGGATGAGGCAGCACAAGCGGTGCGAGCGCGACGCCGATCAGTAGGAAGCGGAGAGGTCGGTTACAGGCAAGATAATATCCGGCAAGTAGAAGAGAGTAGCTCAGCACCATAACGAGCGGGTCGGGGGCCGGTAGGTAAAGTGTCGGCAGGATCCCTTCAAGGAATTCAAGCAGGGACAGCAAGAGGCCCCCTCCCCAGTTAACCGGGAAGGCAAGGATTGCGGCCGCGGGGGTCAAAACGGTGAAAAGATAGAACAACGCAACGGGAAACCAAACGGTGAAAAGAGGAACGATTGCCAGATTGGCGAGAGGAGCCCCCAAAGAAAAGCGATTGCCTACATTCAGCAACAACGGCGTCAAGAGAATCTGGATGGCCAGACTCACTGTCAACAGGGCTAGGACATAGCCGGCGATGTGCACCGCGGTCCGCAGTCGACCTGGCCCGGGCGTGGCCGGAAGGAACTCCGTCAGATATTCCAGACGAAAGCGGGTTCGTCGTCGTAGTCGGCCGGCGATGGAGGCTTCAGTCAAGAGGCGGCGCCTCCCGAGGTCCGATAAGCCGGCGAGGCCGAACCGACGGGTTTCCAGCCAAGGAGCGACCGCCAGGATGGCTGCTACGCTGAGAAAGGTCATTTGAAAACCGGTCGAGTACAGTTGACGGGGATCTCCTAAGAGAATCACGACGGCGGCCAGGCCTAACAGGTTCCACGGTCGACGCTGAAGGCCGAATGCGTGTCCGACTTCCCCAGTAGTTAAGAGAACGGCGGCACGGAGCGCGGGGGAGCGTGCCCCGGTCATCATCACGTAGAACCACACGCCGACGGTTCCAAGGAAGGTTCTTCCACACCGAAGGGGGCGAAGAGCCAACCAGAGGATTCCCCGCACCACCAGTACATGGAAGCCGGAAACGACCAGGAGGTGCACGACGCCCAGATCTGCGAAGCCACTCCATATTTCGTCGTCCAGGCGTGCGCTTTCACCGAGTACGGCGGCTTCGACGAAACTGCGAACCTCTCCTTGGAGGGCGTTTGCTCCTTCGGTTGGTAACCGGGTTATCAAGTATGCGGCAGCGCGTTCCGGAAGACGGCGCCATGGACTCAGTTCCGGGGTGAGTGGCTCCAGCTGGAGACAGGATTTCAATGAGGCATAGAAGGGACGATGCTCGATCCAGCGGCGAAGTCTCGGGTTCGCCGCTCCGGGGGTACGCCGAACCATCGGTTGGCGCAGCCCCGTAAAGACTCGCACGGTACACCCCGTATGGATTGCCCCCGAGTTACACATGGCGGCTCCGGCTCCGGTAGTAGGAACGTAGAGATCGACGAAGCGTCCCAAGGAGAGCGGAACCGCGTCCTGAAAGGCGGAAGTCACTTGCAATCGGTAGTGAAATTGCTCACCCCTGACAAGTCGAGCCGAGACCAGTACGCCTTGCAGTTCCACCGGACGGTTTTGGTCGAAAGAGGCTTTCTGGTTGGGATTTGGCGGAATTCGATAGAGGATCCATCCAACCAGTGCCACGGCGATCAGGAGACACGGGTGCAGCAGGCACGCCTGTATGGCGGTGTGGATCCTCGAAGGTGCCTTTCGAGAGAGCCAAGCTCCCTTATCACGGGCCATTCATCAAGGAAACGAAGCCGGGCGGGAAAGTGCGAGAATCCCGAGACCTCGCCCCCAGGATCGGAATCAGAGGGGATTCGCCGGTTTCATGCCCCCTTTCAGCCGCAAACCGAAGAACTTGGAGACTCCGGTGACTTTGTGCCAAAGAGCGGCAATCGGCCGGAGTCGGGGGCAATGCGTTCTTGGTAAGAAAGGAGACAGCCGGAGCGCGCCTGTTCCGAGCAGAGGAATGGCGGAGAGGGTGGGATTCGAACCCACGGTAGGGGTTTTGCCCCTACACGCGCTTTCCAAGCGCGCTCCTTAAGCCACTCGGACACCTCTCCATTCGATTCGGAGGAGGTGGGATTCGAACCCACGTGCCTGGCTCATCACCAGACAACCCGATTTCGAGTCGGGCCCGTTACGTCCACTTCGGTACTCCTCCAGACCCCTAGAGGATACCATTGCGACTCAGGCGCGCGAAAGGCGGCCGGCTTCTCCGACGGTGGAGAAATCCGGAGGCGGAACGGTTTCCGTGAGGCCGAACGCGGGAAGGTTCCAGGCCGGCGGATTTTGGGTTTCTTGAACCGCTTGATGGCCAAGAGACGCGTAGTCGGCCGCATTGGAGAACGCTGTGGTTCCGAGATCTCCGCAAGCGCAAAACCCGGGAGCATCACCCGGCGGAGTAGGAGGGATCGCCATGTTGCCTGGTTTCGAGAGGGCTCACTTCACGCGGAGAGACCGTAGGCCGCCACTTTTCGGATGGGTGAGGACGAAGCAGTCAGGTTGTGCGGAACCGGCTGCAGATCTACCGGAGGGGTCGCACACGGACGGTCTGCGCAACTTTCGCTTCGAGAGCCAGCTCGATCTCATCGACGCGGATCACAAAACTCGGGTACTTCTGATGCACCTCGATCCGTGCTCCCGGATACACGCCGAATCCGGACAGGCGTTCCGCCACATCTCGGTTGACGGACACCACCTTCGCCGGTATGCCCAACTTGAGGTGAGTAAGCGGGATGATTTGTCCGTTGCAGGTCTCCACGGGGCAGCCTCAGCGGAAAAGGCCCGTCGAGTCGAGGAGCCTGTGAGCGACTCCCCCGACGGCGAACGCATAAGCCACAATGAAAGCTACCATGGCGAGCGTGTTTCGCACGCCTTGCTCTTTCACCATTACCAGGAAGTTGGCTATGCATGGAACGAATAGGGTGACGACGATCAATCCCACGACTACCTGTGGCGTTGTCAGCAGACCCTCCCGGGCCATGTCGAATAGGCCGGCGGCGCCATAATCCCGCCTGAGAAAGCCCATCAGAAATACCTGAGCGGTTTGAGCCGGCAAACCCAGGACACCACTGATAAGAGGTTCACTCCATCGGACGACGGTCTGGAGGATTCCCAACCGGTCCATGCCGAACAAGACCAAAGCTCCTAAGGCGAACAAGGGGATCGCCTCCTTAACAAACCAGACGACCCTAATCCACGTCTTGTGCAAGATGTTACGCCACGCCGGAAATCGAAGGGGCGGCAACTCCAGGATAAAGCTGCTTCGACGGCCGGGAAGAATCCGATCCAGAACGGAGCCGACGAGTACAAGCTGGAGTAGCACTGTGACGACGACAAACCAAAGAACGCCCGCCCCAAGTCCCGCGGTGATGCCCAAGACGACTCCCAACTGTGCGGAGCAGGGAACTCCAAGGGCCAGTAGCAAAGTGGCTATGAATCGCTCCTTGCGGGACGCCAGAATCCGCGTGGTCATCGTGGCCATCGTGACGCAACCGAGGCCCAAGACCATGGGGAGAAAGGCCTTGCCGTTCAGCCCCATGGCTCGCAAGAGACGGTCCGACAAGATCGAGAGGCGAGGTAGATACCCGCTGTCCTCCAAGAAGCTAAAAGCGATGAAAAAAGTAGAGACTACAGGCAGCACGATCGCGAAACCGTAGGACAGACCCATGGACACGATTCCGTACGGCCCTACCAGAAGGTCGAAGAAGAACCCCCGGGGGAGAGCCTGCTGCAGGAGGGGTGTAACCCAAACATTGAACACGCCGTTTTCCAACCAGTCGACGAGTACCTGGGCGCCGAGATTTCCCACCAGTTGATATGCCAACGAAACTGCCATGATGAGAACGAAGAGTCCCTGGATCGGCTTGCGGGCCCACACCCCGAGTCGGTGGGCGAAACCGGAGTCCACTTTCAAGCCCCAGAGGACCGGGACGAGAACAGGAGCCAGCCATCCCAGCAGCAGGGTTCCGACGACCGCCCAGGCTGACTCCCCGGCACCCCATCGAGCCGCAATTCCTTCCAGAAGCTTGGCCCAGCCGGCAAGGCCGGAAACGTCTGCAACGTAGTTCTCCAGATGCACCAGCGATCCAACGAGAGCGGCTGCGGTGAAAACCGTGGTTGCTCGGGTACTCACCCGGCGGCTTGCCTGGTCCTGGCGCTGCACGGCTGAAACGATTGATTCCACCCAGTCGCGAGTCTCTCCCGGGGGTGCCGGAACGGGCGGAGAGGCATGAAGCATTGCACCTCGCAGCCGACTCAATCCCCGACCTGCGGTGGCCACCGTCTCGACTACTGGAATCCCGAGTAAACGGGACAGCTGCTCGCTGTCGATTTGAATGCCCCGCTCGGTCGACTCGTCCATCATGTTGAGGACCAGCACCGTCGGCCGTCCCAGCCGGCTAAGTTGAGCAGTTAGCAGCAAGCTGCGCCGCAGGTTCTTCGCGTCGGCCACCTGAACGATGACGTCCGGCGATTTCTCGGTCAAAACGGTCGCCGTAATCCGTTCATCTTCGGAGTCGGGACTCAGGCCGTTGACCCCCGGAGTATCGAAGATTTCGACTGGCACTCCGTCCAGTACGGTCTTGCCCTGGAAGATTTCCACCGTGGTGCCGGGGTAATTCGAGACCGTGACGTATCGCGAAGTGAGGGCTGAGAAGATGACGGACTTTCCAACGTTAGGGTGGCCCACCAAAACCACCCTTCTTGGCGAGACGGAGTCCTCACCGAGGGTGACCAGTTCGGGTTCCAATGCGGCTTGAGCTGTCAACCCGTACGTTCCTTCCGCCATCGTTGTTGTGTCCGATAGTGAAATTGATTTTCAACAAGAAATGTACTACAACAGCCCAACACGTGTCACCAGAAGATATCGACCTACCTTCAGCCGGTTCAAACAGCCCGCCCGAAAGACCGGGCTCCAAAGGGTCTCAGCCCAGAGAATCCAAGAACGTGCGGTTGTCCTGAGTTTCTTCGATCTTTCGGAGGAGGGCGAGCATGGCTTTCTCGGGGCTCAAACTGGCCAAAGCTCGCCGCATCAGGTTGATCCGCGACTGAGTTTCGGCGGAGCGAAGCTGCTCCTCACGACGGGTTCCCGACCGCGTGATGTCGGCTGCCGGCCAAATGCGCCGGTCGGCCAGGTCACGGCTGAGTACGAGCTCCATGTTTCCCGTTCCCTTGAATTCCTCGAAGATGACGTCGTCCATTCGGCTGCCGGTGTCCACCAAGGCGGTGGCGACGATCGTGAGGCTGCCCCCTTCCTGAAGCTTGCGCGCACTACCGAAGAATTCACGAGGTTTTAGAAGAACACCCGCGCCAAGACCTCCGGACATCGTTCGATTGGAGCCCTTGTGCAAGGTGTTGTAAGCGCGGGCCAACCGAGTGATGCTGTCAAGTAGGATCATGACATCCCGTCCTTCTTCCACCAGGCGGCGGGCCCGTTGCAGGATCATCTCTGCAACCCGGACGTGGCGTTGAGGAGGCATATCCGCTGAAGAAGACACGACGTTCCCGACCCCCAGTCGCTTCATCTCGGTGGCTTCCTCCGGCCGCTCGTCGATCAGCAGGATGATGAGTTCGATTTCGGGATGCTGCTGGGCGACGGACTGGGCGAGCTTTTGAAGAAGCATGGTCTTGCCGGTCCGCGGTGGAGCCACGACCAGAGCCCGTTGCCCTTTGCCGATGGGAGCTATCAGGTCAAGGATCCGCATGCTGGGATCGCCCGAGTCATCAATCCGCAGCCGCTCGTGCGGATTGATACTCGTCAAGCGGGCGAATTCGGGAAGCTGCCGGCATCGATCCGCCGGCAATCCGTCCACCGACTCTATTGCCACCAGCCGCGGACTCTTCCCGCGATAACCGTCCCCCGCCAGTCCCGTCACAAAGTGACCGGGGCGAAGGCCGAGCTCACGAATCAGCGAGGGTTCGACAAAAGCGTCGTCACGGTGAGGTTCGAAGCCTCGCTCAAGGCTTCGAAGGAATCCATAACCTTTATCATGGAGGTCGAGATAGCCGGAGGCATCTCGAACGTTTCGAACTTGGTTCGATCGGGTCATGAAAGTTAATCTCTTCTCCCTGAGAACTTCCTGATCATAGCTGCGCCGGAGCGTTCGTCAGTCATTGCTTGTGGGACTGAAACGCAACAACTGTCCGGCTTCTTGGGAGCCGACCGGACGATCAACCGGGTTCGATCAATACGACCCGGAAGCGACAACATGGCGTTTTCCGGTTCGGCAAATGAACCATTTCCCGGTCCCTACGGCACTAGTAGCCGGGTTCGTCCAGATCGACCTTGCCGGGGAACCGGCGGTACAGATACACAAAATACGATGCTGCCAACAGCATCCCCGGGATCCACCAAAACAGGCCCACTCGCAGGCCGTATTCGGAGGTGGTCGTATTATATACCGTCAGTCCAAGGTCAGGGTTCGTGTTGGCCGGCAGTACATAGGGAAAGATACCAAAAACGGCGCTGAGGAGCATCCCGGCCAGAAACACACAGGAAGCCAAAAAGACCCGTGTCTCGTTTCCTCGGTTCCGCAAGAAGCGAATGCCCAGCAGACCGACCAAAGCAACCAGAGGGAAAATCACTCCCCACGGCATTTCGCGGAAGTTCTCCAGGACTCTCGGTTGGACGGCGAAAGTGACCGCCGTGGCTACCACCAGAAGGGCGACAACCGCCCACCAAACCCGGTCCGCCCAGGCCCGGGCTCGATGGTAGACCGCCCCGGTGGTCTTGACCGCGAGCCACCAGGCGCCGTGTTGGACCAAGCTGCCTAAGGCAAGTAAGCCGATCAGGATGGTGTACCAGTCGAGAATCCCGGCGTCGGCTGTGTGAACGCCTTCCGGACCGAGCCCCAAATCGCTCCAAAGGGGAAGGAAAAAGTAGCCGTCCGATGAGAGAGGAACCCCGCGTATTACGTTTCCTAGTGCGGCTCCTAAGAATACGCAGAGAAGGGAGGAAGCCAGGCAGAAAAGTACATCCCACAACGGCTTCCAGAGAGGTGAATCCACGTGGCTTCGGAGTTCTATGGAGATAGCGCGGAAGATCAGGAGCCAGAGGACAATCATTAGAGGGAGGTAGAATCCGCTGAAGCCCGAAGCGTACAACTTGGGGAAAGCGAAGTACAAGGTTCCGCCCGCGGCCAGCAGCCAGACTTCGTTGCCGTCCCAAAAAGGACCGACGGCTCGCAACACACTTCGTCTTTCTTCTTCGGTCTTTGCGACGAACCAGTGGAGCGCGCCGGCACCGAGATCAAAGCCGTCCAGGAGAACATAGGTGGCAAGCATCAAGGCGACGAGGGCAAGCCAGAGGATTTCCATCGTTCCTCCCTCACACAGCAGTGGTTTCCGTCGAAGTATGTGTTCTCTGTCCCTCAGACTCGGGGCCGTGTTCCAGTTCCCGGTAGACCAGGAAGAGGAACAAGACGCTCAGCAGCGCGTACATACCCATGAAGCCGATCAGGGTGAACATGGCGTTACCAGACGAGACGTGGGTGGAGGCTCCCTCGGCGGTACGCATGAGTCCGTAGATCAGCCAAGGCTGACGTCCCAGCTCTACGGTCAGCCAACCGGCAGTGTTGGCGATGAACGGGAACGGAGCAAGCAACACCAGTAGCCAAAGCAAGAAACGCGAATGAAACAGGCGACCTTTCCAAAGCTTCCATGCCGCAATGCCGAACAAGAGAATGAAAACAGTTCCCAGCCCTACCATGGCTCGATAGGCGTAGTAAAGCAGCGGGATGTTGTCGGGCCAAGTGTCTTTGGGAAAGTCGTTCAATCCCCTCACCGTGGCGTCCCAGCGGCGATAACTTAGAAAACTCAGGAACTTCGGCACCACGAGAGGGTTGTCCAACCGCTGCTTCTCCAAGTTGGGTTGTCCAAGTATGGCCAAGGGTGCCCCTTCCGTCGTCTCGAACAAAGCCTCCATGGCGGCCAAGGTGACCGGCTGATGCCGCGCAATGTTTTGCGCCTGTCCGTCTCCCGTCACCAGCAGTAGAAGGGCCGAGATGCATCCGGCTGCTACACCGGTCCGTACGTACAGGTGGGCATGGTCGGAGTGTCTCCCCAGAAGCAGGTAGGCGGCCCCTACCGCCGCCATTACCGCTGAGGCCGTCATTACGGACCCGAGTTGGTTGTGCGGGTACTGCCATAAGAGCCAAGGATTCAGTACCAGCGCCCAAAAGCTTTCCAAAACGATCCGGCCGTCGGAAAGAAGGCGATAGCCCACCGGATGGAGCATCCAAGCGTTCGTGGCAATGATGAAATAGCCGGAGACCCAAGCCCCGAGAAATACCATGAACGCTGCAAACCAATGTCCTTTCGGCCCGAGCCGCTTCTCGCCGAAGACCAGGAGACCCAGAAAGGCCGACTCTAGGAAAAAGGCGAACACCCCTTCCATGGCCAAGGTTTGCCCGATCACGCCTCCGGCCGCCTCGGCAAAACGCGCCCAGTTGGTCCCGAACTGGAACTCCATGGGAATGCCCGTAGCCACCCCCATGACGAAGCTGATGGCGAAAATCTTGATCCAAAAACGCGTGGCTTCGTCGTAAATAGCTTTCCCCGTCCCGAGACTCAGGCTCTTGAAGATCAGGATCAGAAGAGCCAGGCCCATGGTGAGCTGGGGAAACAAGTAGTGATACGTTATCGTGAAGGCGAAGTGGAAACGATGCAATCCGAGCGCTTCATCCATGGCTGCACCCTCGACAATCCGTCAAAAGCGATCTTTTCGCGTCAGGAGATATCCAGGCGTGATGCCGTTGGGCGTCATTGTAGCAGCTCCTGAGAGTAGACACCAGGCGAATTCACCAGCATTCGGTGGTTTCTAGGAAGAACAGGACCGACGACCTGCTTGAAACCCCTCTGCCCGCAGGGGCACCTTAGCGCTCTCGTGAGTCTCCCCAGGTTATGTCGAACCGGCGTCGTTCGTCAGATAAGACGCTGATATCGATACGTAACGCCCCAGGCAGACGCCATGGGATTTTCTCCGCCCATTCCACGACTACGATGTCGTTTACGGGCTGCAGGAGCTGGTCGAGGTCGATGGACCGAAAGTCCCGAAGAGTCTCCAGTCGATACAGGTCGACATGGTAGATTCGACCCGCGGGATATGGGTAGACGTTCACTAAGCTGAACGTGGGGCTGTGTACCATGGAAGCATCCGCTACGCCCCAGCCCTCCGCCAACCCGCGGGTAAGGGCGGTTTTCCCTGCTCCCAACTCGCCGCGCAAAAGGACGACGGCGGGGGCGCGGATCCCCTTCGCCAGGCGACGGCCCAGCTCCGCGGTTTCCCTTTCGCTTCGTGTCTCTACGCTGTGGGGTAGTTCCAGCGGAAATTCCACCGCCGTGCCTATCCTTTCCTACGCGTTCCTCTCTGCTCCGCGTTTTCGTGAGGCGTTCCGCCGCCTGAGTTCCCGAATGCGATTATTGCCATCATCGTGCGTGCGTCCCCGCGAAAGGTTGTCCGCCTCAGAGGGTGTAGGGCTCCTTCGGACGCTCTCGGCTGAAACAGAGTGGAGTTTGCCGCAGCTCGAAGAAGTATAGCCCCAACTTAAGGGCCGCCGACCCGAACAAAGTCCCGCCAGGCGTCGCCCAGTTCCGTAATGACATCACCCGCCGCGAGAGCCTCCTCGCCACAGCGGGCGGCGGCCCGATCGCCGGCCCGCCCGTGCAGCAGGACACCGGTACAAACGGCTCCGGTGACGAATTCTGCGTCCGGAAGATTCCTGAGGTTGTTCCGTCCCAGCATCGAGACCAGAACCCCGGTTAGGACGTCACCCATCCCGCCCGTCGCCATCCCTGGATTGCCGAAAGGCGAGACGAAGACTCGTCCTTCTGGGTCCGCCACGATGCAACGAAAGTCTTTCAGAACCAGCCAGACACACCGCTCCACGGCGAAGGCTCGAGCTAATGCCGGGCCGTCCGCCAGGATTTCAGCAATCGGCCGGCCGGTCAAGCGGGCAAACTCGCCCGGGTGGGGCGTCAATACCAGGGGCTTTTGCGCGCGGTTTCTCAGCTCGTGGGCCGCGCCGGCAAAAGCATTAAGACCGTCGGCATCGATAACAAGAGGGACCGGGCTTTCTTCGACGACGCGGCGCACGAAGCGAACGGTTCGAGGGTGTGTTGTCAGCCCGGGGCCCAAGGCTGCTGCATCCAGCCTTGTAAGTTTTTCCACGGCTGACGCGGCTCCGCCATCATCGAATGAACCTTGGTCGGTGGAGGGGAAACCTTCGGTCATGATTTCCGGATGGAAGCCCGCGATACAGTCCTGAACGCGCCCCGGGCAAAACACAGTGACGAGCCCCGAACCGGCCCGTAATGCCGCGCACGATGCCAGTCCGGCGGCACCGGCTTTGCCTAAACTCCCTGCGACAACGGCGACGTGCCCGTAGGTCCCTTTTTGAGAGGCGGCCGGGCGTCCCGGGTACCAGTTCAGCACATCGGCCGGCTCCAGCCAATGAAGCTGAAGGTCAGGGCGCTCCATCAGGGACTTGGGCGTTCCGATAGCCGCCACCTTGATCTCTCCGAAGGACCGGCGACTGCGGTTCAACGCGTGAGCTATCTTCGGTGCCGTGAAAGTGACGGTAAGGTCGGCTTGTACGGCTAGCGGAGGCGATTCGATTTGGTCGGACGGCATGCCGGACGGAATGTCCACCGCCAAGACGAAGGCTTCACTGCGATTGACAGCCTCCACCACGCCGGCGTACAGACCTTCCAGCGGCTTGGTGAGACCCGTGCCCAGGAGCGCGTCGACGAGAATGTCGTAGACCTCGAGCCGAGAAGCCATATCCTGCCGGTCGGACTCGCCGGGGATTTCGTGAACAGAGACTCCGTGGGCCCGCAGTGCACGGTAGTTGGTGGCTGCGTCACCGCGCAGTTCCTCCGCTCGGCCGAAAAGATAGACGTCCGGAGTACTGCCATGCTGATGTAACTGGCGCGCGAGGACCATCCCGTCACCACCGTTATTACCTTTGCCGCAAAGAACGGCGATCCGCCGGCGGTCGAGGTCGGGAAAGCGCTCGCGGAGCGCCGACCACAGCTGGAAGCCCGCATTCTCCATAAGCACGAGGCTGGCGACGTATGCTTGCTCGGTGGTAAGACGATCAATTTCCCTCATTTGGGAAGCGGTAAGGATTTTCCGCATGGCTTGAACCTTTCGATTGAAACCTTTGGCCCGTGTGTCTGTCTCTACATGATAGGGCAAGCGAATGGGAAGCGCCCACCAGGAAGAATGCATGGGGCGACTTTCGCTCGTCGCCCGCGAGTTCCAACGATTTCGTCAGAGGGTCTATAATTGGGAATGCAAGGAGAGGCACCGTGAACAGGCAAGGCTTGGTTTCCCTACTGGTGGTTTGCAGCTTGGCGTGTTTTGGGGATGCTTTGGCCGGGCGCAAACACGGCGACGTGGAGAACATCGGTAACCGCAACATCAACGGTCGGGTTGCGCTGATTTTCCCCAATTTTGTTTCCCTGGAGAGAGAGATTCAGATCGGCCAGCAGTATGCCCAGTACTTCGAGCAGACCGCCCGACTGGTGGAGGATCCGGTGGTCCAAGAGTACGTTGACCGAGTCGGCCAGAACATTGTGAAGCACTCCGACGCCAAAGTACCTTTTGTCATCAAGGTTGTGGATACGGACGAGGTGAACGCCTTTGCTTTACCCGGCGGCTATTTCTATGTGAACAAAGGACTGATTCTGGAGGCGGACAACGAAACCGAGTTGGCGGGGGTGATGGCCCACGAGATCGCCCACGTGGCGGCTCGGCACGCCACGGAACGGATGACTAAATCGCAGTTGATGCAATTCGCGGCGTTTCCGGCCCTTTTCGTGGGAGGGTATTGGACGCAAACGGCGATTTATAACGGTTTGGGGATGGGCTTGTCCCTGGCCGTTCTTGGGATCACTCGGAAGTCGGAGGCGGAAGCGGATCAACTCGGAACTCAATATCTGTGGAACAGTGGTTACGATCCCTACGGATTCGTGACGTTCTTTGAGAAGTTGCAGGCTCGGGAGAAGGACAAGCCGGGGAAGTTCGCCAGCTTTTGGCGGACTCATCCGCCGGTGGAAGACCGAATCGAAAAGGTTCAGGAAGAGATATCGTATTTGCCTCCGAAGGACGAGTACGTCGTCAGTACGTCGGACTTCGACCGGGTGAAGGCGCGCCTGATTGCTCTGGATAGCAAGTTGGTGGCGGCGGGCTCCCAACAGGAGGGTGGCAGCAAACGTCCCACTTTGAAACGTAGAACGAGCACGGACCGGTCGGAGCAAGAGGAGCCCAGCCTAAAGCAGGATCGGCCTTCGTTGAAGCGCCCGAGCCTCAAGAAGGAGGCGGACGACGACACGGGGGACGATACGGGGGACGACGATTCCCGCTGAGTTCGCTCTCACGCACGCGGTTCCTCCTCACGCCTAGCATGCGTGAGTCGGGGATCTTCCTTCCTGGAAGATCAGAAGATTCTTTTGGCTTTGAGTGAACTTGAAGGTTGGCCTGTCAGTAGGTGCGGAGAGGCCGTCGGGGGGGTGATTTCGGCCTCTCGCCCGAAAGTTGTTGAAACATTTTCCCGGTTCGCTTCGTAATCAGGTTGTCGAAACATGATGTTGTCGATCCACCGGCGGACCGGTGGTGATTTTATCTAAAGTCTCAACCTAGGGGATGGAGCTGGAGATGAGAAGACTCGTCAACCTGATCGTTGTCACCCACCTGGTCTGGACGGGGAACCTTTGGGGACAAATTACCACGACGCCGAACACGTCTTCGCAGGCTGGAGAGGTGCGGGAAGTCCAAACGCCGGAAGCCTATGGTGACCGGGTCCGGCGGGAAGGACCGTTTTTGGAGATCTCTTTGCGGGACGCCATTCGAATGGCTCTGGCCAACAACCTACAGCTGGAAATAGAGAATTACAACGAGGACTTCAACCGTATGCGGGTCTTGGGTACCAAGGGGTACTACGACCCGGTCCTTCAACTGAGTTTCGGCTGGAACTCCACGAAGCGGCCCAGTACGAGTGTGTTGGACGCCGGTGCCAGTATACCGACGTCGATTTTCAAGCGTTGGACGTTCTCCTCGACGGTGTCGCAAAACCTGCCAATGGGCAGCAGCCTTTCGATATCGTTTGATACGAACCGGAATACCAGCAACAGTGCGTTCACATTTATGAATCCTCAGTTCGGTTCGAATTTTGA
>Ga0116146_1003077_pt1 | contig 14082 bp, 16 predicted proteins | sample AD_JPNHG2_MetaG_FD_89748 | JGI IMG/M metagenome (GOLD analysis project Ga0116146, IMG submission 89748) | Active sludge microbial communities of municipal wastewater-treating anaerobic digesters from Japan - AD_JPNHG2_MetaG | ecosystem: Engineered > Bioreactor > Anaerobic > Digestate | place...
AATGAAAAAAACAAAAAGAGAATGAGGAGACGAGTAAGAAAATAATAAAAATATGAATTCAAACAATTTGCAAACAATCTATGTAATGTGGTTAAGAGAGATGAAGAGATTTTTTAGAGCAAAAAGTCGGGTAATTGGTACTTTGGCGATGCCCTTTTTCTTTCTTTTCACTATGGGCTTTGGATTTAATTCTGGATTTTCTTTGCCTGGCATTTCTTCAAATATTAATTATATTGATTATTTAGTTCCTGGCATCATTGGAATGACGATGCTTTTTACTTCGATGTCGGCTGGTATTTCAGTTTTATGGGATAAAGAATTTGGTTTTTTGAAAGAAATAATGGTGGCGCCTGTAAGCCGCGTTGCTATTGTTTTAGGAAGAATTGCCGGTGGGGTTACTACTGCATTAATTCAAGGTATTTTGATACTAATTCTTTCTTTGTTTATGGGTTTTAAAATAACTAATCCTTTAAGTATTTTACTTGGCGTAGTTTTTATGATTCTTATTGGAATTGGTTTTATTGGTTTTGGAGTGGCTATTGCTTCAATAATGGAAGATACCCAAGGATTTTCTTTAATTATGCAATTTATTATTTTTCCTATATTTCTTTTGTCTGGCACGTTCTTTCCGATAACAAACTTTCCAAACTGGTTAAGACCATTTTCCTATATTGATCCATTAACATATGGAATAGATGGACTCAGAGGCAGTTTAATTGGTTTTTCTCAGTTTTCTTTAGTTTTAGATTTAACTGTTCTTGTTATTTTTAGTTTGGCGATGGTAGTTTTGGGTGCTTGGTTTTTTAATAAAACAGAGGTTTAGATGATATAGAAAAATTATTTTTAAAAAGATAAGTTAATATTTTTTATGAGACTTGTAATTCAAAGAGCAAAATCAGGGAAAGTTATTGTCGATGATAATGTTATTGGCAAGATAAATTATGGATTTGTTGTTTTTGTAGGAATAAAAAAGGGAGATACACCAAAAAATGTTAAATTACTTGCTGAAAAACTTTTAAATTTAAGAGTAATGCCTGACGAAAAGAATAAAATGAATTTTTCTATTAAAGATATAAATGGAGAAATATTAGTAGTTTCTCAATTTACTTTATATGCTGATACAAAAGGAAGAAGACCGGGATTTTCTCAAGCAGCAGAGCCAAAATTTGCAAAGAAACTTTTTGATTTTTTTATTAAAGAACTTAAAAAGAGTGATTTAAAAATTGAAACTGGCAAGTTTGGAGCAGAAATGCTTGTTGAAATTCAAAATGATGGTCCTGTAACAATAATTTTAGAAAACTAAGAATTTTTATCTTGACTTTTTATTTTTTTACAATATTATCTATATAGAAATAATAAATAGTCAAAACTATTAGTAATTATTAAAAAAAACAAATTATAAAAATTCAAAATATACTATTAATTTTAGTTGTAATTTTGATTATTGGATGCGATGGTTATTTATTTACAGTTCTATTCTAAAAGAAAAAACTCCTTTTATTAAAGAAATAATATTACCAACTTTAGAAATCCCAATAGTATCCCTAAAAAAAATGATGAAGAATTTAATCTTGATGAGTTTATGAATAATACTATTGTGAAGGATGATTGATTTACGATTAAATCTTACGATTTAATTAAAAAAGAAAAAATAAAAACAAAAAAATAAATTTTCATTTTATTAAACAGCCAAATTATAACCAATTGAAATACAATTTTACTAATTTTTTAATTATTATTTTATTAATTAATTTTTAGATAAGGCATCTTTTGTATTTTTAACGACATCTTGAATTTTTTTAAAATTATTTTTACAATATTATATATTCTGTTTTTATTTTAAGATTTTATTTAATTTATGATGAAATATAAAATTTGTGTTTCTGGTGCTGCTAAGACCGATTGTTGTAGTGATTGTGCTTTAGAGCTATCTCGAGAAGTTGGAAAAGAAATAGTAAAGCAAGGCGGAGTAGTTATTACTGGTGCAACTACTGGTATTCCTTATTGGGCAGCAAAAGGAGCTAAAGAAGAAAATGGAATTTCAATTGGTTTTTCTCCTGCTGCTTCAGAAAGAGAACATATAAATGTTTATAAATTGCCTATAGATTATTTTGATGTTATTGTTTATACTGGTTTTAATTACTCTGGTAGGAACCTTCTTTTAACACGTGCTTCCGATGGTATTATTTTTATTTGTGGAAGAATGGGGACATTAAATGAATTTACCATTGCCTTTGAAGATCAAAAACCAATTGGGGTTTTAGAGGGAACAGGGGGTATTGCCGATGATTTAAAAAAAATTGTTAATGACGCTAAAAAAAGAGGGCGTATTCATTCCAAAATTGTTTTTGATACAAATCCACAAAGATTAGTTGAAAAACTTATTTTACTTATTAAAAAAGAAAAGGTCGTAAAAATTTAAATTTTTATGCAAGAAAATAATTTTAATTCAGAGGAAAAATTAATTGGTAGAGTTACGCATTTTTTTCCACATACAATGGCGGCTATTGTAAAATTAGAAGATGATGTTAATTTGGGAGATAGAGTGAAATTTCAGAAAGGAGAAAATCAATTTGAACAAGAAATTAAATCTATGCAGGTTGATCATCAGCCAATTCAATTTGGTAAAAAAGGAGATGAAGTAGCCATTCAAACTGAACAGAAAGTTAAAGAAGGATATTTGGTTTTTAAAATAGAATAAATTACAGTAGTTATTAATTATTTTATAAAATTTCTTTAAGAAATATTTTTGTAGATAAAGATTTTATATTTTTAATAATTTTAAATTCAAAATATGCTTTTATTTTTTGAATATCTTTTACAAATTTTACTTTCTGCTTTTTTAGGTGGTTTAATTGGTTATGAAAGAGAGAGTAGCGGTAAACAAGCAGGAGCAAGAACAATGGCTATTTTGGCCGTAGGATCTACTGCGTTTACAATTATTTCTCGATTAGGATTTCAAGATGTTTCTAATGCATCTTTTGACCCTTCAAGGATTGCAGCTACGATTGTAATGGGTATTGGTTTTTTGGGTGCTGGGTTAATTTTTCAAAAAGAAAATAGGGTTGAGGGATTAACTACTGCCGCGGCTTTATGGGCAAGTGCTTCTATTGGTATGGCAGTTGGTTGCAAAATGTATGAACTTGCTACTATCGTTACAATAGTTTTACTTTTTATTCTTTGGTTTTTAAGAAAAGCTAAAAAAGAACTATGAAAATGAATTTACCACATAGAAAACAGTCACATTTTCCCAAACCTAAAAAAGAGGAAAGTGAATTTGGCAAGGGTAAAAAAAATATAGTTTTATGTAGAAATTGTAATGCTGTTTATTTTTATAAGTCATGGCATCATCGTTTAGAGGATTATCCAGAAATTTCAAAAGAGAAATCTTTAAATTTTTCATTGTGTCCAGCTTGCAGGGCAGAGAAAGAAGGAACATATGAGGGGAAAGTGGTGATTGAAAATATCGATGTTAAAATAAAAGAAGATCTTTTGTCTTTAATTAATAATTTTGGTCGGGAAGCAAGAGAGCGTGATCCTCAAGATAGAATTTTAAAAGCAAAACAGTTAAATAAAAATAAAATTATTATCACTACAACAGAAAATCAATTAGCAGTAAGATTAGCTAAAAAAATTAAAAAAACATTTGGCGGTGAAATTAATATCCGCTACTCTAAAGACGAAAGTAGTGTTTTTATAAAAGTTATCTTTTAATTTTTAAAATAATAATTGGCGCATTCGTCTAGTGGCCTAGGACGCTAGGTTCTCAACCTAGTAACATGGGTTCGATTCCCATATGCGCCGAAGATAAAATTTATCTAATTAGTACTAAATAATAACTAAAAATAAAATTTTTGTGGTGAATTTGTATTTTGCCTTTGGTAATATATGTCGCCAAGGGCATTTTGGGCATTACTGGACTCGAACCAGTGACCTCCACTTTATAAGAGTGGCGCTCTAACCGACTGAGCTAAATGCCCTTGATAAATATAAAGGTAGTACCCCTTGTTAAATCTGAGTTAAAGTAAAATTATTTATTGATTTTTTTAGATTGCGTATTTTTTTCTATATTAGTATTATTTTTTTGTTTTTTTATATCTTTTTGTTTTATTTTTTTAATTCTTTTGGCCGCTTTATGATTTTTTTCTTTAATCAACTCTTCAAATTCTCCTCTCTCAATAGTTTCTTTTTCCATTAATGTTTTTGCTATTTTATTAAGAAGATCTCTATTTTTTTCTAAAATTTCCTCTGCATTTTTTTGAGCATTTTTTATAAGTTTTTCTATCTCATTGTCAATTTTTTCAGCAATTTTTTCAGAATAGTTCCTTTGTTCTGAGACTGTTTTTCCTAAAAATACAAGTTCTTCTTTTTCCCCAAATGTAATTGGTCCTAAATTTGACATTCCAAATTCTGTTACAAGTTGCCGGGCAATTTTCGTGGCTTCGCGAAGATCATTAGAAGCACCAGTTGTAATATCGTCAAATACTATTTTTTCTGCACAGTATCCTCCAAGCAATGTGGCAAGATCTGCAATGAATCCTTTTTTACTTTTTAGATGTCTTTCTTCTGACGGTAGCTTTAAAGTGTAGCCAGCAGCCCTACCACGAGAAATAATAGATATTTTTTGCACTGGTTCAGATTCTGGCATAAGAGAAGCAACAAGAGCATGACCTGCTTCATGGTACGCCGCTATTTCTTTTTCTTTTTCTGTTAATATATGACTTTTTCTTTCTGGTCCCAAAAGTACTTTTTCTATTGCCTCTCTAAGTTCATCTTGTGTGATTTCTTTTTTATTACGCCTTGCTGCTAAAATTGCCGCTTCGTTCATTAGGTTTGCCAGGTCTGCTCCAGAAAATCCTGGTGTTCTTTCGGCTATTTCTCTTAAATTTATATCTTCTGCTAAAGGTTTTCCTCGGCCATGGATTTTAAGAATTTCTTCTCGACCATCAATATCTGGTTCATCAAGAATAATTCTTCTGTCAAATCTTCCCGGTCTTAAGAGAGCAGGATCTAATATATCTGGTCGATTAGTTGCTGCGAGTACAATAACTCCAGAATTTTTTTCAAAGCCATCCATTTCAGTTAAAATTTGATTAAGTGTTTGCTCTCTTTCATCATTACCACCGCCAAGGCCAGCACCTCTGTGTCTTCCTACTGCATCAAGTTCATCTAAAAACAAAATACAAGGGGCATTTTTTTTAGCAGTGTCAAAAAGATCTCTAACTCTTGAAGCACCCACTCCAACAAACATTTCTACAAATTCTGAACCAGTAGAATAAAAAAATGGTACCCCTGCTTCATTAGCTACTGCTCGAGCCAAAAGTGTTTTACCAGTACCGGGAGGTCCGATTAATAAAACACCCCGAGGGATCTTTGCTCCCATATCTAAAAATTTTTTGGGATTTTTTAAAAATTGGACTACTTCTTGAAGTTCTTCTTTTGCTTCAAGCAGATCAGCTACATCTTTAAATGTAACTTTTTCATCAACTGGTCCGCCAGCACCAAAACGTTTCGCTTGAGATTTACCAAACTGAAATGCTTGCATGGCACCCTGTTGTCCCTGTCTCATCATCCACCAAAAGAATAAACCAAAAAAGATAAGTGGTAGTATTGATACTGCTACCCATATCCAAATTTCATTATTACTACTTTTTTTATAACTAATATCAATTGTTTTAAGTGTATCGGCTTTTATATCATAGATAGCCAAAATTTCTTCTAAACTACTTGTAATTTCTTTCTGAGTTATTTCTTTTTTACCATTTTTGAGTTCAATAAAAATATCCCCCGTATCATACACCTCAATTTTTTTAACTTCATTATTTTCAATTTGCTTCACCAATGTATTGAATCCTATATTTTCTACGTTTTGAGGTTTATTAAATAAACTAACTATTGCTCCAAAAAAAACAAAAATTAAAATTAATAGTAAAAAATTTTTTAAAAAATTTTTCATATTTATTATATATTAAGGCAATAAAAATTTTTTAATGAGAATTTTAAAAAAATATTATGGCTATTTTATTTTACTTCTTCAAAAATGAGTCTATCTTCTTTTTCAGAGGTGGAAATAATTCTTACTTTAATTTTTTTGCCAATAAGTTTTTTTAATTTTTCCATTATTTTTTCTTTGTCTCCGCCTGTATCAGGATAATTTTCTTTTGATAATCGCGAAGTCGGAAGAAATCCCTTTATCCCTTTATATTCTAGTATCAGTCCTCCTCTATTTGCATTTATAACAGGGAGTTCTATTTCTTCTTTTTGGACTTTTTTTTCTTTTATTTCTCGCCATACATTTTCTTTTTCGGCTTCAGCTAAAGAAGCCTCAAGAAGTCCTTGATCATTATCAATATCGACAATTTTCACCTTTACTACTTTTCCAGGTTTTAAAGAGCTAAATGTTTTATTTGATTCTACTACATCTTTTTTCCAAATTATGCCGCTACCATATCTTCCCAAATCTAAGAAAATACCTTCTTTGGTTTTATTTATGATTTTTCCATCAACAATATCATTAACTTGAATGGGTTTTAAATAATTATTATAATCTTTAAGGTATCCTTTTTCTTTTATTATTGTCATAGATTTGATTTTATAATTTTATATATAATATAATCTATAAATATAACTCAAAAAGATTAATAAGTCAATATGAAGATAATAAATTTAAATGAGGAAAATACTAAAAAAATTATAAAAGAGACAATAGATATTTTAAAAAACGGCGGGGTTGTTATGTTTCCTACAGATACTGTTTATGGTCTTTTAGCAGATGCGACGAATAAAAAAGCGGTAGATAAGGTATTTCAGATAAAAAAAAGAGATTATAAAAAGTCATTGCCGATTTTTATTTCAGATATTAGCGAGGCAAAGAAATTAGCAGCTTTTGGCTCAAGAGAAGAAAAATTTCTAAATAAAAATTGGCCTGGCCAGGTAACAGCAATATTAAAAAGAAAAGATACAAAAAAGAATATTTACGGCGTTGAAAAAGATACAATCGCTCTCCGTGTGCCAGATTTTTCTCTTTTAAATATAGTTTTAGAAAAAATTAATCGTCCCTTAATAGGAACATCTGCTAATATCTCAGGTAAACCTTCATCAACAAATTTTGAAGATATTATGAAGCAATTTAAGAGAGAAAAACATAAACCAGATCTTGCAGTTAAAATTGATTTTTTGCCCAAAAGAAAACCTTCTAAGATTATTGATTTGACATCTTTTCCATTTAAAATTCTAAGGGAGTAATAAAATTATGTTTTTTTGTTTAAAATCTAATGTTGTATTTAAAAATGTTGTATTTTAAAATTTTTTATTTTAAAATAGTTTGATATTTTTTATTTTTTGATTTAAAATTATAAAATTAAAAATAAATATGATAAAAAAGAAAATTTTAGTTGTATTTTTATCTTTATCAATTTTTATTCCTATTTTTCAAGGATTAACTCTTAATGAGCAGAGTGATTTTTGCAGTGGGGTTTCTAATATAAATTGCAAAGATATTAACGAATCATCGGCTCAGAAAATTTTTGAAGAATGCGGAGAACTTGTGGCTGCAAATATTCAAAAGAAATGCCAGGCGCAGCTTCAAGATCTTCAAAGGGATAAAGCAAATATAGAAAATAAATTAAATAACCTTTCACAAAAAGAAAATAATACCCAGTGGTATATTTCAAAAATAGAAACAGATATAAGTTATCTAAATACAAACATTGCTAATTTAAATTTAAGTATTAGCCAATTAAATAGCGCTATTTCTCAAAGAGAAAAGGCGATTTCTGATTTAGAGCAAAAAATCAAAAAACAAAAAGAAATTTTAAAAGAAATTATTTTGGTTATTTATAAGTATGATTCTTTTTCAACTATAGAGATGTTTTTGAAACAGAGTAATTTATCGGAAATTTCTCAAAAAGTTATAGAGATGAATAGTATTCAAAAAAACCTTCAAAGAAGTATGGCTGATATTAAAGAGGCGAGAGATAATTTGCAGAAAGAAAAAGATGCATTGGTTCAAAAGAAAGCAGAGCAAGAAAAATTAAAAGCAGAAAAAGCAATGCAAATACAAAGTTTGGCCGTAAAGCAGGAGCAGCAATCTTATTATTTAAAAGAAATTCAAAATGCTAAAACTCCTCTTGAGAGAGAAATGGTACGAGTTAGAGCCGAACTTCAATCCTTGCAGGCTGCAATGAATCAAATTTCTGCTTATTTATCAAGGTGGGTTTTGTCAGGTGATTTATCTTGGGCAAGTATTTTTGGTGCAGTGGCTAATGCTTCTGCTGGCACTGGTGCACGGCCAGCTTTGCTTCTTGGCATACTGCAACATGAAACAAGATTTGCTACTAATTTGGGCAGAACACAAATTTGGAATACACAATCCGGACAATATAGGGATTTTATTGAAATTACCTCAGAACTTTGCAGTGCTTATGGAGATCCATACTGCCATCCAGAAAATCTTCCTTTATCCGGTTCCGGTGCTATGGGACCAGCGCAGTTTATGCCTTCAACTTGGCAGGGATACAGAAGTAAATTAATGGCTGCATTTCCAGGACAGGTTCCAAATCCATGGAATTTATTCCATGCTATTTATGCAATGGGTATGTATGTAGTGAGGTATCCAGATGATCATAGTGCTGCTTGTGCATATTTACTTGGTGGCAGCAATGCTAATTGTAATCATTGGTACGCGAGTGCAGTTGCAAGTGCTGCTAAAGAGTGGGACGAAATTTTAAGTAGGTGTGGATATGATTTATCAGATACCTGCCTTAAAAAAATAGAAAATGATTTAAGAAATAAGGCGAATATTCCAATTGAGTAGAGTTTTTTATTTTTGAAAATCATTAAGGATTCTATCTAAATTTCCCTCAAAAATATCTTCTATATTTCCCCACGATTTTTTAATTCTATGATCAGTTATTCTATTTTGTGGAAAGTTATATGTCCTGATTTTTTCAGCACGCATCGCTTTTCCAATTTGTGTTTTTCTTTCTTTTTCTACTTTTTTTTGCTCTTTTTCTAAAATTTGTTGGTAAAGACGAGCTTTTAAAATTTTCATTGCATTTTCACGATTTGCAATTTGGGTTCTCGCATTTTGCGAACTAACAACAATACCGCTGGGGATATGCGTAATTCTTACTGCTGAATCTCTTCTGTTAACATATTGTCCGCCAGGGCCTGATGCTCTAAATGTTTCAATTTTAAGGTCATTTGGGTTTATAGGGATATCTATGTCTTTTGGCGGACTCGGGAGTACTGCTACAGAAACTGTTGATGTGTGGATTCTTCCGGCTTTTTCTGTTTCTGGAATTCTTTGTACTCTATGTACACCACTTTCAAACTGAAAATATTCTCCTGCTTTTTTTCCCTTAACCTCACATATTATTTCTTTAAAGCCACCAAGATCAGTAGGGTGGGCAGAAATTAAATTAAAAGACAGCCCTTTTTTAAGGGCAAAATTTTTATACATTTCAAAAAGATCTTTAACAAAAAGGGCTGCTTCTTCTCCACCAGCGCCTGCCCTAATTTCTATTATTATATTATCAGAAGAAGATTTTTTCTTATCATCATTTTTAATCTCATTTAATTCTTTTTGAATACTTTCTTTTTCTTTTGAGAGTTTTTCGATTTCTTCTTTGGCTAAGTTTATTAATTCTGGATCTTTTTCAATTTCAATAATTTCTTGGCTTTCTTTAATATTTTTTTCAATTTTATTTAATTTTTCTTGCTTTTCAATTATTTTTTGCAAAAGAAAAAATCTTTTTGAAATTTCTTGATATTGCTTTTTGTCAGAAATAATTTTAGGATCCAGTAGTTTTTGGGAAAGATCTTCGTATTCTTTTTTAAGATCACTAAGGTTTTTTTGCATTTATTTTTTCTTTGAGGTAGTTTTTGATTTTTTTTCTTTTTGATTTTTTACTTTTGAAGACTTTGATTGTATTTTACTTTGAAGTTTTTTAGATTTTTCTATTCTTTTTTGGAATTTTTCTACTTGACCTCTCGCATCAATAATTTTTTTTGATCCGGTATATAAAGGATGACATTTTGAACAAACCTCTACTTCTATTTTAGGTTTTGTTGCACCAACTATAAAAGTTGCGCCACATGTGCAGGTGGCTTCTGCTTTTGGATAATATTTTGGATGAATATTTTTTTTCATAATTTTAAATAATGACAAAATTGAATTATTATTATATAATATTCCTTTGACAAATTCAAGTGCTTTTGTTATAATTTTAATTTATGAATAAAATTAATATATGATACAAGAAAATAAAATTTCAAGAATAAAAAATACTTCCTTGGAAAAGGAAGAAGAAGGAAGAAAAGTTTTTTCTCAAGACAAGGAAATCCTTGAGATGCTTGAAGCAGGCGTTCATTTTGGTCATAAAAAATCAAAAAGAAATCCTAAAATGAAGAAGTTTTTGTATGGCACTAAAACATCTATTGATATTATCGATATTACTAAAACAAGAGAGTATCTAAAACAGGCCTGTGATTTTTTAAGAGAAAAAAAGAAGGAAGGTGCTTTAATTTTACTTGTCGGAACAAAAATTTCTGCTAAAGATTTAATTCAAAAATTAGGAGAAAAGACTGGTATGCCATATGTTAGTGAAAAATGGTTTGGAGGTATAATCACCAATTTTCATCAGGTTCAAAAACAGTTGGAACACCTACAGGAATTAGAGGAGTCTCGTGCCAAGGGTGATTTTAAAAATTTAAGCAAAAAAGAAATTTTAAGAATTGATCAAAATATTGCTAAAATGAAAAGAAAATTTGGTGGACTTAAGAATTTAAAAAGATTGCCAGATGTCTTATTTGTTGTAGATGTAAAAACAGAAAAATTGGCTATTAAAGAAGCAAAGAAAGAAAATATCCCAGTGGTTGGAATATGTGATACCGATAGCGATCCAACATCTGTTGATTTTGCAATACCGGCTAATGACGAATCTATTACCTCTTTGACTTATATTTTATCTGAAGTAGAAAAGGCACTTAAATAATTAAATAATATGGAAAACAATATTGAAAAAATAAAAAAATTACGTGAAGAAACAAATATGTCTGTAATGGAATGCAGAAATGCTCTTTTGGAATCAGGGGAAGATTTTGAGAAAGCCCGTGAAATTTTGAAAGCAAAGGGACTTGAAGAAAATCTTAAAAGGAAAGAAAGGGAAACCAAAGAAGGAGTAATTGAAACTTATGTCCATCAAAATAAAAAAATAGGGGCACTGGTAAAACTTTCTTGCGAAAGTGATTTTGTTGCAAAAAATGAAGAATTTCAAAGATTAGCTCATGAAATAGCGATGCAGATATCCGCAATGGATCCTGCTAGTGTAGATGATCTTTTAGAGCAGACATATATTAGAGATCCTAAAATAAAAATTGTTGATTTAATTAATGAAGCCATAAATAAATTCGGGGAGAATATTAAGATTGAGGAATTTCAAAGAATGAAAATATGATTATTACTCAAATATTATCTATTATTTTTTGTGTTTCTTTAGGCGGGGCAGTGTTTTTGTTTCTTAAAAATTTAGGTTCTCTGCCAGAAGTCCAACCAATAGAAATTCCCAAAGAAAAAAAATTATCTTTTCGTTTTAAAAAAAATATCTCTTCCTTTTTTCATTATATTAGTGAGAGTTTAAAAATAGGATATGAAAAGCAACTCCGTCGATTTCGTATCTTTATTTTTAAAATAGAAACCGGAATTTCTAAAAGAATTGACAAGCTCCGCCTTGAAAGAAAAAAAAGAACACTGTCTCAATCTCAGAAGAAAACTAAAAAAGATGCCACTAGAAAAAGAAAACAAAAGTAAAATTCGTAATTTTGTTATTATTTCTCATATTGATCATGGCAAATCAACCTTAGCTGATCGTTTTTTAGAATTAACAAATACGCTCCCCAAAGATAAAATTACGCCTCAGTATCTTGACAGAATGGGGCTTGAAAAAAAACATGGCGTTACAATAAAAATGCATCCTGTTCGAATGGTTTGGCAAGATAAAGATTCTCAGTTAAAATATATTTTAAATTTAATTGATACTCCAGGCCACGCAGATTTTTCTTATGAGGTTTCCCGTGCACTGGCTGCTGTTGAAGGAGCTATTTTGTTGGTTGATGCTACCCAGGGTATTCAAGCCCAAACGATTTTTAATTTGGAGATGGCTCAAAGAGAAAAATTAGTAATTATTCCTGCTATTAATAAAATAGATCTTGAATCAGCTCAGCAAGATAAAACAAAAAAAGAAATTTTAGATATTTTGGGAAATAAGATTGATGACGATATTATTGCTATTTCAGCCAAAAGAGGAGATGGTGTCATTTCCCTTATAGAAAAAATAATAGAAAAAATTCCATCTCCTCAAATAAATTTTGAATTGCCATTTAAAGCCCTTGTTTTTGATTCATTATATGATATTTATCAAGGAGTTGTAGTATATGTGAGGGTAATCGATGGGCAAATAAAAAATAATGATAGAATTTATTTTTTAAGAGAAGGAATTGAGGCAAGGGTACAAGAGGTTGGTATTTTTTCTCCAAATCTTCAAAAAACAGATGTACTTGAAAGTGGACAAATTGGTTATATTAAAACAGGAATAAAAGAGGTGGAAAGGATAAAAGTAGGGGATACGATTGCTTTGTCTGATTATCGCGAAAAAATATCTCCTCTACCCGGATTTCAAGTGCCAAAACCGATAATTTTTTCTGATTTTTTTCCACAAGATTCTAATGATTTTGATATCTTTAAAAAAGGTATTTTAAATCTTCATCTTAATGATTCAAGTTTTACTTTCACGCCTCAGGAAAGAGAATTTATTGGTAGGGGATATAGATTGGGTTTTTTAGGACTTTTTCACCTTCAAATTATAAGCGAGAGATTAACAGAGGATTGCAAGATAGATCTTATTATTACCCATCCCACGGTATCATATAAAATTTTAACATTAGATGGAAAAGAGATTATTGCTAATTGTCCCGAAGATTTTCCCGAAAGTTTTTTAAAGGTTTATGAACTTTTTTGCAAGGTTGATATAATTACTCCAGCGATATATTTAAATAAAATCTATAATCTGATTAATAATTTTGGAGCAGAAATTATCGAAACTAAAAATATTTCAGGTTTTGATAAATTAAATTTAATTATTAAACTTCCCTTGAGACGCTTAATGGAAAATTTTTATGATGAATTGAAAAGTGCCTCCTCTGGTTTTGCCTCAATGAATTGGGAGATTCTTGATTGGCAAGAAAGCGATTTAATTAAACTTGATATTTTGATTGCGGGCAGAAAAGAATCATCTCTGGCAAGAATTGTTGAGAAAAATAACGCTGAAAAAGAGGGAAGAAAGATGGTTCAAAAATTAAAAGAATATTTCCCTCCACAACTTTTTCCTGTACCACTTCAAGCAAGCATTGGAGGAAAAATTATTGCTCGTGAAACAGTAAAAGCGCTTCGCAAAGATGTTACTGCTCCTCTTTATGGGGGTGATGTAAGCCGCAAAAAGAAACTCTTAGAGAAACAGAAGGCAGGTAAAAAAAAGCTTGCAAAAGTAGGTAAAATAAATATCCCAAGTGAAGTAATAATAAAAATGTTAAAATAAACTACTAGAGTATCAATTAACGGATTAAAGAATTAAAAAATTAAAAAATTAAAGAATTATATATAGAAGCCAAATACGCCCACGATAAACGCAAATTTACGTCAAATTATAAACTTGAACTGCTTAAGGTAAAGTATTAATATTATATATATATTAATACTTATTAATAATTATTTTATGTTAAAAAATAAAAGTAATAATAACTCTTTTATTTTACTAAAAAAGAATTCTCACTCTAGTTTTACTTTAATTGAACTTCTTGTAGTAATAACTATTATTGTAATTATCGGAGCAATTATCTTTGCCTCAACAGCAGATGCCCGAAAACAAGCAAGAGATACTCAAAGGATACAAAATACAAAAAACCTTGCACAAGCCCTTGAGCTCTACTATAGTGATTACTGGCAATATCCTGCAGGAGAAATTGGTTCATCCTCAGATGATGGTTTTTGTATAGAATTAACACTCCAGGATGATGGAAAAACCT
>Ga0116146_1003127_pt1 | contig 13925 bp, 10 predicted proteins | sample AD_JPNHG2_MetaG_FD_89748 | JGI IMG/M metagenome (GOLD analysis project Ga0116146, IMG submission 89748) | Active sludge microbial communities of municipal wastewater-treating anaerobic digesters from Japan - AD_JPNHG2_MetaG | ecosystem: Engineered > Bioreactor > Anaerobic > Digestate | place...
CGGTTGCTCTGCTGATGCTTCCATCCGCAGTCTATGTAAGCAAAAAAGCCGGATTCCGTCTACCCCGAAGTGTTTCCCTGATAAACAACGCGCGAGCCCAGTTCAAATAAAAACGCCCTGGATGGCCCCGGTCGTACCGGCAGTTCCGACACTTCGACCATCACCGGCACGCCCGTTCCCACTGGTACTGTCGGCCCAAAAATCCTCTGCGCTGCGCCTCAGAGTCTTTGCGCCTCTGCGTTAACATCTCCCCGTCTCCTGCACCCACCGCGCATACGTTCCGCACGGTGTCGGCAGCACGCGCTCTTCTGCGCCGATCAGCACCATCTCGCCACTCTCGATCCGGCCCCCAAGACCACCGACCGCCTGTCCCAGGACATTACCCAGCACCACCGGCGTATAACCCGGTGTGTGCGCGCTGAGCAGGATAAAGAGCGGTTCGTCCGACAGCAGATCGCGGCAGAGGCGCAGCGTCTCCGGCAGATCCTTCTCGATCTTGTACAGCTCGTTGTTCTGGCCGCGCCCGAACGTCGGCGGATCCAGGATCACCGCATCATAGCGCCGCTCGCGCCGTACCTCGCGGCAGAGGAACTTGTGTGCGTCGTCGGTGATCCAGCGGATCGGGTGCGCCTCCAACCCATTCAGGCGGGCATTGTCGCGCGCCCACTGCACCATGCCCTTCGAGGCGTCCAGGTGGCACACCTCCGCGCCGCCCAGCGCCGCCGCCAGCGTGGAGCCGCCCGAATAGGCGAAGAGGTTGAGCACCCGTATCGGACGGCCGCGCTTCGCGCAAGCCCGCCGCACAGCGTCGCGAATCCAGCACCACTGCGCACGCTGTTCCGGAAAGATCCCGAGATGCCCGAAATCGGTGCCGGAAAGCCGGAAGACGATGCCGCCGACCCGGATCGTCCACTGTGCGGGCAACGCCCCGCGGTTGTGCCACTGGTTGCCCTCGGCCCGGTCGAACGCGGCGTCCGCGCGCGACCACGCCGTGGCCGGCAGCACCGGCTTCCACACCGCCTGTGCGCACGGCCGCGACAGCACCACGCGGCCGAACCGCTCCAGTTTCCGGCCGTCGCCGCTGTCCAGCAGGGCGTACTCCTCATCCATCCGCGTGTCAGGCTTCATGCCGCTCTCGCTCCGGGTTGTTACACTGTGAGGTGCCGTGCCAGCGCCGCGCGGAAGGTCGCGTCAGCCAGCAGGCGCGGCAACTTGGGTGCCAGTCGCGCGACCGGCAGGCCGTGCAGCCCGCGCGGCACACACGACGCAAACAGCCGCTCCAGCCGTTCCGGCGCGGCGCACCGCTCGATGGCCGGCATCTCTTTGTAGGCCATCTCGATCAAGTTGAGGTAATCGAAGAGACGCGCCTCTTCCGCGCTCAGCACGGGAGCGGGCGACAGTTCAAAATCGATCAACGTCAGCACGTCCAGCCGCGCGTCGGCGTAGACGTTGAGGAGTGACAGATCCATGTGCGGCTCGCCGACCAGCTTGTGGAAGAGCCCCGCGCGTTCGGCGGTTCGCTCGATGGCGTCCCAGAAGGAGAGGCGCCCCGCCCGCACGCAGTCGAAAAGGCGGCTGCCCGCCAGATAGCTGTTCAGCATCGCGTCACCCTCCTCGGTGCGCCACAGCGGGCGCGGCGTGAGAGCATGGCGCCAGCCGGCCTCGCACAGCCGCCACTCGCGCGCGACACGCTCGCGCGGCGTCAGTCTGAGCCGAGGTCCGTTGCGGCGCGCCTCGCGCGGCGTCCCATCTGGGATGTAGGCCGGATTGGCGATGCGCAACACACCGACCGGCCGGCCTTCACGCTCCACAAAGTAGACGTAATCATGGCCGCCGCCCCGGCCGCGCTGCACGCTGACCGGACCGCCGCACACCGCCGCCAGCTCGGGCAACACCTGCGCAAGACGCGCCTCCCCGCCGCGGTAGTGGCGGCGGCGCTTGAGCGCACGGTGCAGATTTTTGATCAGCCGGATCACGATACTAGGCCAGCAACAGCAGCACGGCCATGGCGCTGAAGAAAATGCCGAGCAGAACCTTGACAACCACCAGGTTGCGCTTGCTCCACTCGATCAGCGCGGTGAGCTGCATGCCGCGGTGGAAACAGACAAAAACCGCCGCCAGCGGCAGCACGAACAGGAGATTGTAGACGATCAGCAACAGCCAGACGCAATAGTTGGCGCAATCCTTCTTGAGCATGTACATCAGCACCGGCACGTAGCTCTGGCCTGTGCAGACACTCTCCAGCACCGTCACGCCCGCGCCGGTCACCAAGCCGCCCAGGATCGGCCCCCCCACGCCCAGACGGCTGTGCATGAAGCCGTGGATGCGCGTCTTGATCGTCTTGGGAATTTGCAGCGTCACGTCGTCCGGCCGCTGCGACTTGCGGAAACGGAACGCATCGCGGAACGAGAGCACCGCCAGCGGGATCATGCAGAGGCCCAGCACGACCTCCACCACCTTCTTCACCGTCGCGAAGTTCGGTGCCTGACGGAACACGTAGAGAAAGCCGAGCCCGAGTCCCATGTACACCAGAAACGAAGCGGAGATGAACGAGACGCCCACCAGCAGCCGCGTGCGCCGCGTGGCCTTGGCCACCGCCAGCACGCTCATGAAGAAGATCAGTGTCGAGATCGCGCACGGGTTGAAACCGTCCAGCAGACCGCCGAGGGCCACCACCGAGAAGGTCAGCCCGTCCGCCTTGCGGCGCACCACCTCGTCCGCCTCGCCTTCCGTTAAGTCAGGGGCGCTCGGCGCACGCCACGACGGATCCTGCCGCGCCCCCAGCGCCGCGTTCACGCGCTCGAGCAATTCGGCGGCGATCGTCTCGTAACCCGACAGAAACACCGTGTGGTCCACGACGATTGACACGCGCCCGTTGTCGTGGTTGTCACACCGCTCCTGATACGCCACCAGCAGCGGGATCGTCTCTGCCTGTGTCATGTCGTGGCTGACCAGCTCATAACGCCCCTCGAACAGTTCCTCCAGATCCGGAAAGACCTCGCGCTTGACGCGGTCACACTCAGTGCAGCCCGGCGAGAAGAACAGGTCCAGCCGCACCTGCTCGGCGATGTCGGCGCACGCGCACGCCGGCAGCCCGACGGACACGAGCACCGCCAGAATAATTTTTAGCGCAGAGGCCCAGAGGCGCGGAGACGCGGAGGGTTTTTGGGAGGGGAGGGACGAAAGGAAGGAGAAAGGAGACGGCAGGGCGGTCTCGCCGAGGCCGCCGCGGGAGCCTCGGCGCGGCATCCCTTCTGCCGGCAGGTTCGGCAGATCCCCGTAATGGAGTGCGGGAGCTTGCCCCCGCTTTTCAAAGCGGCGGTACGCCGCCGCACGCCAAAAGAATCTTGTCATCCTGGCCGAAAAACCCCTCATACCCGTCTTGTTTTCTGGTTTCATATCTCGGCCCCGACCTTCGGTGTTGGGCGTTGGGCGTTCAGCATTCGTTGGCACGATTATACCAGCGCCTTGAGCATGAGAGCGGACCAAGTCATCACGCGCGTGAATTGGTCAAGTCCGAACGACTCGTTGGGGCAGTGGATCTTGTCCTCTTCGCGACCGAAACCGACCAGCAGCGGCGCCGCGCCGGTGAGCTGGTGCAGACGCGCCACCACCGGGATCGACGCTCCCTCCCAGCGGAAGATCGCGCCACGCTCGTCCATCTCGCCCAGCACCTCCGCCGCCAGCCGGAAGACCGGCGAGTCCAATGGCAGCCGGAAACCCGGTGCGCCCACACACTCCTCGGAAATCTTCAGCGTCATGCCGCGCGGACAGTGGGCTTCGAGATGCCGACGCACCGCGTCAAACGTCTCTTCCGGCCGCTGGTCCGGCACCAGCCGCATGCTGAGCTTCGCGACCGCCATCGCAGGAATAACAGTCTTGGAGCCCGGCCCGCCGTATCCGGAATGGATGCCGTTGATCTCGATTGTGGGCTCGAAACAGCCGCGCGTCACCGCATCCAGCCCCCGCCGTCCGCCAGCCGGCGGGCAACCGATCTCGCTCGCATACTGTTCTTCCGTCACCGCGCCCTGCCGCGCGAGATCCATCTCCTCCGCCGACGGATGATGCACCTGATTGCAGAAACCCTCCACCGCAATCGCGCCGTCGGCCGTGTGCAGCGAGGCGAGCAGCTCCGCCATACCCTGCGCCGGATTGGGCGCCACGCCGCCGTGCACGCCGGAGTGCAGGTCGTAAGAGGGGCCGGACAGCGTCACGGTGAGGTGCTGCACCCCCCGCAGGCCGGCCACGATCGAGGGCCGGTTCTCCGGCCCGCACGAGGTGTCGCTGACCATCATGACGTCGGCCTGCAACCGCTGCCGCAGAATCGGCGCGAGATCGTTCAGCGCCGAACTGCCGCTCTCCTCCTGCCCCTCCAGCACCAGTTTGATCGTTGGCAAACTTTCACCGGCTTCAACCAACGCTTTCACGCCCTGCAAGAAACCAAATACCTGGCCCTTGTTGTCCTGTGCGCCGCGCGCGTAGACGCGTCCATCGATCAAGGTCGGCTCGAACGGCGGGGTGTGCCAGCCGTCCAGCGGATCCTCGGGCTGCACATCATAGTGACCATAAAAGAGCACCGTCGGCGCCCCTTCGCGTCCCGGGCGCTCCGCCACGAGCACCGGTACCGGCAAGCCGCTGCCGGGCGTCAGGATCTCCGTGTCGAAACCCAGCGGCCGCAGGAATTTTTTTAACCACGCCGCCGCGCGCGCGCACTCGCCGAGCCGCCTGGGGTCCGCGCCGACCGTCGGGATCCGCAGCAGGTCGAACCAGCCGTCCAGGATCGCCTGACGGTGTGTCTCGAAATATCGGTTTGCAAACGCCGCGTCGATCATGCTTCACCCGTCATCGCAAGTTGAGCGCTATACGTTCAGGGTTCGGGGTTCAGCATTCCGTCCCCCGTCCCCTGTCTCCCGTCACCCGAAACGAAAAAAACCGCTCACTCCACGCCCAGGCAGAAGGTCAGCGGTTAAAAGTGGAGGTGCGAAGCGGAATTGAACCGCTGTACGAGGTTTTGCAGACCTCTGCCTAACCACTCGGCCATCGCACCCTGACGAAAAGGCTACTTTTTCATCCCGGCGCGCAGACGCTCTTTCAGCCGTTTATTCCGGGCCTCGCGGCGCTGGCGCTTCAGACGTTTTCTAAGCTGTTGTCCCATAACGGGGACGCACTGTAGCAAAGCCCGCCCGCCACTGTCAACCGGAAGTTCGGCTGGCTTTCTGGTTTCCGGGTTTCGGTGAATCGGCAGACCAACGCGGGCGAAGCCCGCAACCCAATTCAATCTCACACAAAGGCACAAAGGCCACAAAGGCTTCTTTTAAAACGGCATCCACTTTCGTGCCCTTCGTGGCTTCGTGTGAGAAACAACTTGTTTTTTATTGCTGGTGTTGGTTCGTAAGGCACTACCCCCCCCCCCCCCGGCCGGGCCGGGGGGGGGGGGGAGTCTGCCGATTCACCCTCCCTAAATTTTTTCTTCCACCCCCGTTTTGAGGCTTGCAAGGCTTGCGCCCTTTGGGGTATTCTATGCCATACAACGAAAGAATGGTCTCGACCGGCGGTGCAGGAAGCGGGTGTTTTCTGTCTGTTGCGTCGGGATTTTGAAGGATTACAGTCAATAACGCACTTAACTGATAGGAGGGTTTCTTAAATGAACCTGACTTCAAAGCGTATGCTACAGTTTTTGTCGGTGTGCGCGGGCGCCTGTGCGCTCACGGCAGCGGCACAAACGGTTTTTGTGGCCGATAGCTTCGAGGAAGCGGATATCGGCTCTGCGGCGGGGGTGTACGGGGCTGGCATTTATCAGGGGATACAGCAGGCGTACACGAACTTTGTTTGGGATGCCGGGGCGGGCGACGCCTCGACCATCCAGGCGTTCGAGGGTTCCTACACGGGGGCACGGCCGATCACGAACGAAAACCCCCGTGCGCAGGTGCTCAAGCTCGAGACCGAAGGTCAGACGCTGACACGTTTCATCAACTTCACGAAGGATGACGGTGGGACGTCCGGGGGGTTCCCGCTGACGACGCCGACCACGATTCCCGTGACAGCGTCGGATCCCGTGTTTGTCGACACGCTGATGAAGTTCACGCCCAGCGAGGATGATCCGGAGATCAATGATGGGTCCGGTATCAAGCTGGCACTCTTCGTCAACGTCAACTCCAACCTGGTGCTGCGGCATAAATACTATGTTAATGGCAACTATGTGCCTGTGAGCAGCGTCTTCACGGATCAGGTGATCGATCCGGAGAAGTGGTACCGCCTGACCATCAAGATGCAATACAATACCGGTTATGCAGCGATGCAGGCTTGGCTGTGGCTGGACGGCAATCAGTTGACGCACTACAACGGTGAGGTCGATGAAAATGTTTTCCATAACGGGCCGATCTTCTACACGCTGAGTGAGACGCAGACGACCCTCGAGCAGGTCTCCTTCCAGGGCACCGGCTGGGTCGACGATCTGGTCGTCGCGCGTGAGGCCGCGCCCTTCAGTGGCGGTCAGACGGGTATCACCCTCACGCTGGTCTTCGATGACGACGTGCTGGACGTGACGGTCAATGGCGGCGGTCCCGTGGCGGATGGCGATCCTGTCGAGAGCGGCTCCACACTGGTGATCACGGCTATTGACTGGTACCAGATCAACAGCATCACGGGTGAGGGCATCTCCTATGACGGCGATACGGGTGAACAAACCCTCACGTCGACCGGCACGATCACGGCGGATGGCCCGGGCCGCACGGCCACAATCGACGCCAGCCAGCTCACCGGTAACATCTCGACCGACCTGGGTGGCGCATACAACAGCATTCCGGCTGACAAGCTGGCCGCGTGGGCGGTGAAGAGCGGGTTGAGCTTCCAGGACGTCCAGGCGAATGCCGCGGATTATCTCGACAACTACCTGCTGAACATCGACGAGTCGATTGACGCGCAGATCGAGATCACCGGAATCGTCTATGATCCCGTTACGGAAACCGCCACGATCACCGTCAGCGCAACCGATCCCGCGGTCGACTTCACCAAGTTGAACGGCACGCTGGTCGTCCAGACGGCCGACGATCTGGCCAGCGGTTTCAATGATGCCGACGAGCAGTACTACGAGATCAACCTGGATGAGGGCGAAGCCACCATCGAGGTTAATGCTGCCGGCGGCAGCTTCATCAAGGCGACCGTGAAGTAAGCGACGCCTCGGCGAAGTTGATCTGAATCACTGACATGCAGGGCCCGCGGCAACGCGGGCCCTGCTGTTTTATGGTGATTGCTTGTCGCAGGCGAATCGAAGTGCTACCATACCGCAAAATCCAATTCATCTCATACTCATCAGGGGACAAAACCATGCGTCACAACATCGTGTCACGTCGTCATTTTCTCGCCGGGACGGGCGCCGCCCTGGCGATGCCGACCATTCTTTCATCCGGTTGCGTTTGTGCCAAAGGGGTGGCCGCGCGCCGCCCGCTGCCCTCCGAACGCCTCAATGTCGGTTTCATCGGCTACGGCACGATGGCGCACGACAACATCGGCAACTTCCTGAACAACGACCAGGTGCAGGTCGTCGCGATCGCCGACTGCAACAAGGAGTCGGGCCTGTACGGCTACCGCGCCGAGCGTCTGGGCGGCCGCGAGCCGGGGCGCCGCCGCGTCAACGAGTTCTACGCCCAGAAGCTGAACCGTCCGGACTACAACGGTTGCGCCGTGTTTTCCGATTTCCGCGAACTGCTGGACATGGGCGGTCTGGACGCCGTGGTGATCAGCACGCCCGACCACTGGCACGCGATCCAGGCGATCTGGGCCGCGCGCAAAGGCAAGCACATCTACGGCCAGAAGCCGATGTCTCTCTGCATCGCCGAAGGACGCGCGATGGCGAATGAGGTGCAGAAGGCGGGCATCACTTTCCAGGTCGGCTCACAGCAGCGCTCGGACAACTATTTTCGTATGGCCTGCGAGTTTGTCCGCAACGGGCGCATCGGCAGGCTGCAGAAGATCATCGTGGGTCTGCCGGGCGGTCACAGCCTCTTCGGCAAGACCGGCGCGGACGCGAGCCTGGAGCCGCTGCCCCAGCCGCCGCCGCACATCGACTTTGACATGTGGCTCGGCCCGGCCAGGCAGCGCCCGTTCATTCCCGGCCTGCACAATCCGCTGTCGTGGCGCGCGAACCTCGACTACTCCGGCGGCATGATCACCGATTGGGGCGCACACCATCTCGACATCGTGCAGTGGGCGCTCGGTATGGACGACAGCGGACCGGTGGCGATCGAGAATCTTGAGAGCGACCTGCCTCCGCCGGATGCGGTCTTCAACACCGCCGCGAACTACAGCTTCGAGGTGGTCTACGCCGACGGTACCCGCGTCTTTGTCTCGAACAAGAATCCCAACGGCGTGCGCTTCATCGGCGAGGGCGGCAAGGAGATCTTTGTGACGCGCGGCAAGCTGGAGATGAAGCCGCAGGAGCTGATCCGCGAGAAGATCCAGGAGAACGAGATCAACCTCTACAGGAGCGGCCAGCACGAGCGCAACTTCATCGAGTGCGTGTACAGCGGCAAGCCGACCATCACGACCTGCGAGATCGGGCACCGCTCGATCACCATCGCCCACCTGGCCAACATCGGCCTGCGTCTGGGCCGCAAGCAGGTGCAGTGGAATCCGAAAACCGAGCGTTTCGTGAATGATCCCGAGGCCGACAAGTTGCTCACCGCGCCGATGCGCGGTGCGTGGACGCTGGACATGAAGGTGTAGATGGCACAAGAGTGGAACATCCGTTCGCGCGGCCACGTCTGCACGGTCTGTGCGCAGCCGTTCGCCGACAAGACGCCCTGCGTCTCAGTGCTGCGCGAGACTGAAAACGCCTATGAGCGGCTGGACTGCCATCCCGACTGCTGGCAGGGACTCGCGCGCGATTGGGTTCCCTTCAGCGTGTGGGAAGGCCTCTACGAGGCCCCCGCTCCGGCGACGGCCAAGCATGAGCCGCTCAAGAAGGAAACCGCGGAAAGCCTGCTGCGCCGCCTGATCACGCTTGAGGATCCGGCGATGCAAAATGTGGTGTACGTGCTGGCCGTGATGCTGGAGCGCGGCAAGCAACTGATCGAGCGCGCGGCTAAGCCCCACGAGAGCGGCGGCATCCTGCGCGTGTACGAGCACAAAAAAAGCGGCGATACGTTCGTCGTGCTCGACCCGCGCCTGCGGCTTGACCGCCTCAGCGAGGTTCAGCAGCAGGTGGTCGCCCTGCTGAGCGGGACTGCGGCAACAGAAAGCTAGCTCGTTATGAGGCGAAGCATGTTTTGGAGTGCGGCGGCTTGCCGCCGCTTTAGGAAGCGCCTGCCCACCCTGACCGGCACCCGTCAGACGCGCAAGCCCACTGCCAACTGTTACTCCTTCCTCCTGTCTTTCTCTCCCCCCCAACTCCTAACTCCTAAATCCCCCCGATGTTCGACCTTCTGATAACTGGCGGCACGCTGGTGGACGGCACGGGCGCGGCGGCGCGTGTGGCGGACGCCGGCGTGCGTCAGGATCGCATCGCGGCGATCGGCGACCTGTCGGCGGCTGAGGCGCGGCGGCGGATCGACGCGACGGGCTTAGTTGTCGCGCCGGGGTTCATCGACGCTCACGCGCACTCGGACGCCTACCTGCTGCTGGAGCCGGACGCCCCCAGTAAGCTCGCCCAGGGGATCACCACCGAGATCAACGGGCAGTGCGGCGGATCGGCGGTGCCGCGTCTGGGTCAGGCGCGCCTTTCCTCCGACTGGGCTTCGCACGTCTATCCGCAACTGGACGAGGCCAGGCGGACGGTGAGCCGCAGTGCTTCCGCCGGGCCGACCTGGACCACCGTGGCGGATTATCGCGCGTTATTCGACGCGGTCCGTCCGGCCCTCAACACGGTTCAGTTCATCGGTCACAACACGTTGCGCGCGGGCGTGATGGGCTATGCGCCGCGTGCTGCCGATCCGGCCGATCTGCAGGCGATGCTCCGGAACCTGGAGCAGGCCCTCGACGAGGGCGGCTGGGGGCTCTCCACGGGCTTGCTCTATCAGCCCGGCAAATATGCCGAGGAGGGCGAGATTGATGCGCTTGTCCGCGCAACAGCCGCACAGGGTGGTCTGTACGCCACGCACATGCGTAGCGAGGGCGAGTACCTGTTGGAGTCGATCAGTGATGTCCTGGAGCTGGCGCGCCGCACCGGAATCCGCGCGCAGATCTCCCATCTCAAAACGGCCGGGCTGACCAACTGGCACAAGATCGAGGCCGTGCTGGAACAGATCAACGCCGCGCGCGCGGCCGGTGTGCCGGTGCACAGTGACCGTTATCCGTACACCGCATCAGGTACAGACCTTGATGTGGTGCTGCCGGACTGGGCCTCGGCCGGCGGACGTGACGCGATCCTCGCCAACCTGCGCGATCCGGCGACGCGCGGGCGGATCGTGGACGAACTGAACGATCGTGGACGCGATTGGATGTCCGTGATGATCGGCGGCGGCTGGAGCGAAAGGGTCCGCGCCTTCAGCGGTCGGACGCTGGCCGATGCGGCAGACACACTTCATCTCACGCCGGGAGAGACCGTCTGCCGCTTCGTTGAGGCGGACGAGACGCGTACCGGAGCTTTCTTTTTCGGCATGAGCATGGAGAATCTGCGCCGCATTTACGCGCAGCCGTGGGTGATGCCCGGCAGCGACGCCTCGCTGCGCGCGCCGTGGGGGCCGCTGGGGCTGGATCATCCCCACCCGCGCGCCTATGGCACGATGCCCCGTTATCTGCGGCTGATGACGGGACTGGTGCCGGGATTTGCGGCACTGTGCGGGATCGAGGAAGCCGTACGCCGCATGACCGCGCTGCCAGCACAGGTGTTTGGCTTGCGCGGCCGCGGTGTATTGCGCGTGGGGGCATTCGCCGACATCGTGGTGTTTGATCCGCAGCTTTTCACGGACAGCGCCACCTACGCGCAGCCGCATCAATTCGCGCAAGGCATGCGGCACGTCATCGTGAACGGCGCGCTTGCCTATTCCGAAGGCACCTTCACCGGTATCCGCCGCGGACGCTTTCTGGAGCGCGAGGCGGAGAAGGCATAGAGTCGCATAATAACCATCACCCGGCGGGCTTGCGCGTCAGCGGCCCAGCCGGCGGTCAGACCCAGGCGGCGGCGGCATGACGCCGCCACTGCCCGGCAGCACCCGCAGTCCCCGCAGTCGCGGCAGCCCCGGCAGCCCCGTCCGCCCCCGGCTCACACATGCCCGCGCTTGATGATCAATGACAGCACCGCGATGTCGGCGGGATTGACGCCGGGGATGCGCGCAGCCTGCCCCAGATTCTCGGGACGCACCCGCATCAGCTTCTCCCGGCTCTCAAACCGCAGGCTCTTGACCGCACGGTAATCCAGCCAGTCGGGAATGACGACGGACTCCTCGCTCTTGGCCCGCGCAGCCGCCCGTTCCTCCTGAACGATATAGCCCTGATATTTCGCGCGGATCTCCACCTGATCGACCACCGCCTCCGGCAAATCGGTGCGCCGGCAGGTCAACGCCGCATACCGCATCTCAGGGCGCGCCAGCAGGGTCAAGGCAGGAACCCCCTCTTGGCGTGTGTGACGCAACCGCTCCAGTTCCTCCTCGACCCTTCGCGCATAGCAGCGGGTTTGCGACAGGCAGGCTTGTGGCGCAACCCCGAGGTGTTCGGCCTGCTCCAGCAGCCGGTAGCGGGCATTGTCCTGTCGCAAAATCAGGCGACGCTCGGCACGCGAGGTAAACATGCGGTAGGGTTCGTTGGTTCCCTTGGTGACCAGATCATCGATCAGCACGCCGATGTACGCATCCTGACGGCTGAGTGTGAGCGGTTCGCGGCCCTGAACCCACAAAGCGGCATTGGCACCCGCCATAAAGCCCTGCGCGGCGGCCTCCTCATAGCCGGTAGTCCCGTTGATCTGGCCGGCCAGATAGAGTTGATGGACGCGATGACTCTCCAATGTGTGCCGTAACTCACGGGCATCCACGCTGTCGTACTCGATGGCATAGGCGTCGGCCAGAAACTCCGCCTTTTCGAGCCCCGGCACGCTGCGCACCATCTCACGCTGCACATCGCGCGGCAGACTGTTCGAGAGACCGTTGGGGTAGATCATGGCGTCCGGTTCACGCCCTTCGGGTTCCAGAAAGACATGATGGCGCATGGCACCGGTGAATTTGACGACTTTATCCTCGATAGACGGGCAATAACGCACCCCCGTGCCGGTGATTGAGCCGCCATACAACGCGCTGCGCGACAAATTGTCCCGGATGATCGTGTGTGTCCGCTCCGTTGTGTGGGTCAGCCAGCACGGGATCTGGTTCTTGCCGGGCACCCAGGGGCCTGGAATGTTCCACGTGGAACATGGGGCCTGCGTCTGCGCGGTCTGATTGGGTTCAGGCGTCCCAGATTCAGGAATGTTCCACGTGGAACATTGTGTCCGGATCGACAAAAAGGGTGGCGGTGCTTCTCCGGGTTGAATGAGTGTCTTTTCCCAGTCGATACTTGCCGCCAAGAGCCGCGGGGGGGTGCCTGTTTTCAGCCGAGCAGGTTTAAATCCAGCGTTTTCCAGTGAGGCGGCAAGAGAATCGGCCGCCGGGCGGCCATCCCCGCCTCCGGCAACCACCTCTTGGCCGATGTGGATACGCCCACGTAGCGACGTGCCGGTCGTCAGGATCACGGTCAGTGAAGATATGGGGCCGTGTGCAGCGCACGCCACGCCGCAAACAACATCCCGGTCGATCATGAGCGCCGTGACTTCATCCTCCAGAACGGCGAGATTTGCGGTCGCTGCGATGACCTGCTGCATGCGCTCCGCATAGCGGCGCTTGTCGCACTGCACGCGCGTGGCTCTGACGGCCGGGCCGCGGCTGGCGTTCAACGTTTTGAACTGCAACCCGCACAGATCGGCATTCAGGCCCATCTCGCCGCCCAACACGTCCAGTTCTGCCACGAGATGGGATTTGGCCAGTCCGCCGATCGAGGGATTGCACGGCATGATCTCAATGGTAGAGCGCTGACCTGTGACCAGTAGCGTGCGGCAGCCCATACGGGCCGCCACGAGGGCCGCCTCGGTGCCGGCGTGGCCACCGCCGACAACCAAGACGTCATACTCGGCCGGCCTGCGGCGGGCGAGCGATGGGATAGAGGATACATTCATAGAACCTTCAGTATACACGGACGGCCGCCGGACGGCAAACATGGGAAAGGAGGCGGGAGAAGGAAGGGGGAGAAGGGAAGAGGCTGTGAGGGGAGAGGTTTGAGGGGCAGGTTCGCGGCCTGGCCGTCACAGCAGGTGCGCGGTAGTACCGGAAGTTCCGGCAAAGGCCTGAAGCCATACGGGCCTGTCCTCGGCAAGGTCGGCACTTCCGGATATGCCCTCACGCCGAGCCTGCCGGTACAAACCGGCCCGGACCAAGAAGGAGAACGAAGGTCTGTCCGAATGACGCTTGGCTGTCAGCGGCGACAAGGGTGGGCTAGCCTTGATCGCCCCTGGGATCTAGGATAGCGGGAGCGATCTCCCGCACGCTACGCCCGCGCTGGCTGAGCATTCGCTCGTCTGTCGTAAAACTATTGACAAGCTAGACGAGGGTCAATCGATATGAGTATATCGAAAGCAAGCACCATTTGCGTCTGCGTAATTTGTTGTAAGACAACATGTTATGCATTTCTGTCGATCTTGGCGCAAAACAGTCAAGAAAATCGGATCAACAGTTATTGACGGGTTATGAACAGGCTGTTTTCCGCAATTGCAAAAGGGAGGAAGGAGGAGGGAGAAGGGGGAACGCTCAACGTTCAGCTCTGAACGCTCAACAAAACCCGCGGCAGGCCAGGGCGTTTTTATTTGAACGGTTTTTGTGCGGTGAGGGATCGCATGGCGTACGATCTGTTCTCGCGGCAGGCGTCGGTGAAGTCGCCAAGGTGGCCGTCCGCGGTGCGGGAGTTGAAGA
>Ga0116146_1003128_pt1 | contig 13923 bp, 8 predicted proteins | sample AD_JPNHG2_MetaG_FD_89748 | JGI IMG/M metagenome (GOLD analysis project Ga0116146, IMG submission 89748) | Active sludge microbial communities of municipal wastewater-treating anaerobic digesters from Japan - AD_JPNHG2_MetaG | ecosystem: Engineered > Bioreactor > Anaerobic > Digestate | place...
CACGCCTTGGCCGAAATCCACGAGGAAGAAATCGTCGCCTTCCGGGTCCGCGCTCAAATGGCCCAATGCCAGCGCCCGAATCTCCTGCACCAGCAGCACCGGTGCCTTGAGCTGTGCGCCGGCCAATTCCGGCAGGCTTGTCCGTTCGAGCCAATGGAGGTTGGGACTGAAGAGGACTTTTCCCTGCGTTTCATCCACGATGCCAGGCACGCTGATCAAGATTCCCCACAGGGGACCGGTGACCAGCTCGGAAGCCACGCGAGCGAATTCCCGCTTCCAGGCTTCGGGGGAGGACGGCGTGGGGAAGCGCCGCGCCCATTGATCCCGCAGTTCGACGCCCACCGGCAGGGCGGACAGGGAGGTGTCCGTGACGCCGAGTTCCACCGCCAGAAAGCGGGTGCGGCGATTGTCCAGGCGCAGCATCTGGCCGGGCCGTCCCAGACGCGGTGCGCGGCCGTTTTGCGGGGGACGTCCGCCGGCGCGGGTTCGCGAGTCGTCGTCGGAGCCCACTTCGTTGAGGATGCCGTGGTGGAGCAGTTCGCTGATGATCTTGCCGGCTGTGGGCTGGCTGATGCCGCCCGCCTTGGCGAGATCGGCGCGCGAGGCGCATCCCAGCCGCCACAAGAGGGAGACGACGGTCCGTTGGTTGGTCCGTCGCAGGCTGGCCGGCAGGGCCGGTGTGTTCACGCCAAGCATAGGCAAAAATCCGGGGCGAGCCTATTATGTGAACTTTGTTAAGTAAAGCCCTTTCTTGCCCGCGCCTTTTTCCTGCCCGCGCGCGCCGCGCCAGGCCCGGCGCGGCACGGCGCCGGTGTTCCGACACGGGCCGCACAAAGCGGGGGCGAGGGCGAGGTCAGCCGGAAGTCCCCTCCGCAACTCTTGACCTTCCCGGCCGGCGGAAGCCGGGGCGGCTAATACCGGTAGTGGTCCGGTTTGTAGGGGCCTTCGACCGGCACGCCGATGTAATCGGCCTGCTTGCGGGTGAGTTTGGTGAGCTTGACGCCGATTTTTTCGAGGTGCAGGCGCGCGACCTCCTCGTCGAGTTTCTTGGGGAGGCGATAGACGGCCGGCTTGTAAGTGTCGCGGTGGGCCCAGAGATCGAGCTGCGCCAGGACCTGGTTGGTGAAGGAGTTGGACATGACGAAGCTGGGGTGGCCCTCGGCGCAGCCGAGATTGACCAGGCGGCCCTCGGCCAGCAGGTAGATGCTTTTGTCGCCGGGCAGGTCGTAACGGTCCACCTGCGGCTTGATGTTAACGCGGTGGACCCCCCTGGCGTTGTTGAGCCGGTCCACCTGGATTTCGTTGTCGAAATGGCCGATGTTGCAGACGATGGCCTGGTCCTTCATTTTGAGCATGTGCTCGAGGGTGATGACGTCGCAGTTGCCGGTGCAGGTGACATAGATGTCCGCCTCGCCGAGCGTGTCCTCGACGGTGGTGACTTCAAAGCCCTCCATGGCCGCCTGCAGGGCGTTGATGGGATCAATTTCGGTCACAATGACGCGCGCGCCGAAGCCCCGCAGGGAGTGGGCCGAGCCTTTGCCGACATCGCCGTAGCCGCAGACGACGGCGGTCTTGCCGGCGATCATCACGCCGAGGGCGCGCTTGAGGCCATCGGCGAGGGACTCGCGGCAGCCGTAGAGGTTGTCGAACTTGGACTTGGTGACCGAGTCGTTCACATTGATGGCCGGGACGAGCAGCTTGCCGGCCTCGAGCATTTGATACAGGCGATGAACGCCGGTGGTGGTTTCTTCGCTGACCCCCTTCCATTCCCGGACGGCTTCGGTGAACCAGCCGGGGCGCTCTTTGGCACAGCGCCGGAGCAGTTTCTTGATGACTTCCTCCTCATGGCTGGCGCTGGCGGTGTTGACCCAGTTGCTGCCGTGTTCCATCTCGTAGCCCTTGTGGAGCAGGAGGGTGGCATCCCCGCCATCGTCCACCACCAGTTGGGGGCCCTTGCCGCCGGGGTGGGTCAGCGCGGCCAGAGTGAAATCCCAGTATTGTTCCAGCGATTCGCCTTTGAAGGCAAAGACCGGCACGCCGGCCTTGGCGATGGCCGCCGCGGCGTGGTCCTGGGTGCTGAAGATGTTGCAGCTCGCCCAGCGGACGGAGGCGCCCAGTTCGACCAAGGTTTCAATCAGCACGGCCGTCTCGATTGTCATGTGCAGCGAACCCGAGACCCGGACCCCTTGGAGGGGCTTTTGCGCGCCATATTTTTCGCGGACGGCCATCAGGCCCGGCATTTCCTGTTCGGCCACGGAGATTTCTTTGCGGCCCCAGTCGGCCAGGGTGAGGTCGCGGATGTGAAAGTCCTGCGGTCGGCGGGACTTTTTGCCGTTGGTTTTTGTCAGAGCAGGCATAGAGCTAAAAAATCAATCGTCTGTGGCTTGGGACACGGCTGGCGCCGGGATTCAGGCTTTGATTCCCACCGCCCGGCGGAGCGGGCGAACCATGTTGGTTTTCTCCCAGGTGAGGTCCGGGTCGTTTTTGCCGAAATGACCGTAGTTGGTGGTTTTGGCGTAGATGGGACGGCGGAGGTTCAGTTGTTCGATGATGTCCGCCGGCTGGAAACTGAAGAGGTGGCGGATGGCGCGGAGGATGCGTTCTTCGGGAACGGTGGCGGTGCCGAAGGTATCCACACTCACACTGACGGGGTCGGGGTGGCCGATGGCGTAGGCGAACTGGAGTTCGCACTTGGCCGCCAGGCCCGCCGCCACTACGTTCTTGGCCACCCAGCGCGCCATGTAGGCGGCGCTGCGATCCACCTTCGTGGGGTCCTTGCCCGAGAAAGCGCCGCCGCCGTGGCGCCCCATGCCACCGTAACTGTCCACGATGATCTTCCGGCCGGTCAAGCCGGTATCGCCCTGCGGGCCGCCGACGACAAAGCGGCCGGTGGGATTGATCAGGTATTCGGTGCGGGGGTTGAGGAACTGCTTCGGCAGCACCTTTTTGATCACCTCCTCGATGCAGAAGCGCTCAATTTCGCGGTGTTTGACATCCTTCGTGTGCTGGGTGGAAATCACGACGTTGGTGACCGCCGTAGGCTTGCCGTCCACGTAGGCCACGGACACCTGCGACTTGGCGTCCGGACGGAGCCACGGAACCTTGCCTGATTTCCGGATTTCGGTCAGCTTCCGTCCCAGGCGGTGAGCGAACATGATGGGCGCCGGCATCAGTTCCGGCGTTTCATTGCAGGCATAGCCAAACATCAGACCCTGGTCACCCGCGCCCTGTTTGGCGGTCTTTTTGCCCTCGGCTTTCCGGGCGTCCACCCCCTGGGCAATATCAGGGGACTGGCCGGTGATGAAGCAGTTGACGAACACCTTGTCGGCGTGAAAGACGTCGTCGTCATTGACATAGCCGATGTCGCGGATGGCCTGGCGGGCCAGGCCGACAAAATCAATCACCTCGCTCGGGTTGCGATATCCCAGCTTGGGCACTGTGATTTCGCCCCCGACAATCACGGTGTTGGACTTGGCATAGCATTCGCAGGCGACCCGGCTCATTTTGTCCACCCGCAGACACGCGTCCAAGACGTAGTCCGAGATGGTATCGCAAACTTTGTCGGGATGGCCTTCGCCGACGGATTCGGAGGAGAAGATGAAGAATTTGCTCATTGCAGTTAAGGATAGGCGACGACGATCATTTAATATTAACGTATCAAGATAACATGATATGAGCGGAATGACAGAAGTCAACCCGCCGTTTTGAAAAACGACGGCGCTCGCAGGCCGCGTCGCTGCCGACGCCGGCCTTGGGGGAGCGAGCCGGGAGGATGCGGTCCCGCGCGGGCTTCAGGACGGCGGTGCGGGTCAGGCGGGGGGCGGAAGGTGGGGAATTGTTAAGGAACTGTAAAAATTGCGGCTTTCCCGGGCCTCTGCTGGTAAAGTGGACCCAGTTAACCGATGACTTTGGCCAGCTCGAATCCGCCAGCCGGGCCGCCCGCCATCCGCGTGCTGCTCATAGACGACGACCGGAAGCTTTGCCGGCTGATTCATGATTATCTCGAACCCATGGGATATGCCGTTGAGTGCGCTCACTCCGGCCTCGAGGGTTTGGAGCGGGCGGCCGCCGGCCATTTTGAGGCCGTCATTCTCGATGTCATGTTGCCAGGCATGGACGGATTCGAGGTCCTCAAACAACTTCGCCGGGTGTCCGATGTGCCCGTGCTGATGCTGACCTCGCGGGGCGATGAGGCCGACCGCATCGTTGGGCTGGAGATCGGGGCGGACGATTATCTGCCGAAAACCTTCTCGACGCGGGAGTTGCTGGCCCGCCTGCGCGCCGTGACGCGCCGCGCCCGCGGCACCGTCAAAGGCGGGGAACCTGGCGAAGAATCGGAATTGGTCGTTGGGCGGCTGCGCATCAATACTGCTTCGCGGGTAGCGCGGCTCGACGAGGCCCCACTGGCGTTGACCCCGGTCGAGTTTGATCTGCTGGCCTGTCTCGCCCGCGCCCGGGGCCGGGTCAAAACCCGCGAGCAGTTGCTGGAAGAAATCCGTGACCGCGACTACGACGTTTACGACCGCTCGATAGACGTCCACATTTCGACCCTGCGCCGGAAGCTGGGCGATGATCCCAAGGAGCCGCGCTTCATCCGGACGGTTCGCACAGCCGGCTACATGCTCATCAACCCTGATGCCTGAGCCCCCGCCATGACCGCCTCCGCTTCCGCCGCGTCCCCTGCCCGACTGCGTTTTCCGCTGCTGGCCAGGATTCTGGTCTGGCTGGGCCTCAACCTCGCGCTACTGGCCGGCGTCCTGCTTTTCGTCTTTCAGGCTCAGTTTCAACTGGGTCTGGACACCCTGCTGGCTGGGCGCGCCGGCGACCGCATCCAGGCCCTCAGCGAAGTCATCAGCGGCGCCTTGCGCAATCAGCCCGCCTCCGCTTGGGACGAAATTGTCCAAAACTTCAGCGCCGCCTACAAGGTTCCGCTCGCTCTTTTCAGTCACGATGGCACCCAACTGGCCGGCCCCCCGGTCAGCCTGCCGCCCGAAGTCCTCGCGCGGGTGATGGAGCGCCGCGGCCCGGGTGAAGGACTCGGGCGCGGTCCGCCGCCCGGACGCGGCCCGCGTCGCGGGGCGGTCGAGGCGGAACCGGTGCGAACGCGGTTCAGTTTGCACACGTCTGACCCCAGCCGTTATTGGGTGGGGGTTCGCCTGCCCCTGCCGGACCCGGATGTAAACCGGCCCTGGCCGGTGACCTTGCTGATCATCTCGGACTCGCTCCACGCCGGCGGCCTGTTTCTGGACCTGCGCCCCTGGCTGTTCGTGGCCCTGGGCGCCCTGGTCTTCACCGTCCTGTTCTGGCTGCCGCTGGTGCGCGGCGTGACCCGGTCGCTGTCCCAATTGACCCACGCCACAGAACAAATCGCCGGTGGTCACTTCGAGGTCCGGGTCAACTCGCGCCGCGCCGATGAACTCGGGCGCCTGGCGCAAAGCGTCAACCGCATGGCTGACCGCCTCGCCGGATTCGTTCATGGCCAGAAACGGTTTCTGGGCGACATCGCCCATGAGTTGTGCTCGCCGCTGGCCCGGATGCAAATGGCGGTGGGCATTCTCGAACAGCAGGGCGACCCCCGCCTCAAGGCTTCCCTCGAGGACCTCCGGGAAGAGGTCGAGCACATGTCGAGTCTGGTCAACGAACTGCTCTTGTTTTCGAAAGCCGGCCTGGCCCCCAAGACCGTGGCCCTCGAGCCGGTGCCGCTCGCCGCGGTGGCGCGGCGTGTGCTTGAACGGGAAAACCTGGGGCCCGGGCAGGCCGAAATTCAGATCGCTGAAGATCTCCACGTCCTGGCGCAGCCGGAACTGTTGACGCGCGCACTGGCCAACCTGGTCCGCAATGCCGTCCGCTACGCCGGCCCCGCCGGCCCCGTCCGCCTCCACGCCGTGGCCGGTCCGGAGGAGGTGCGCGTGGTGGTGGCCGACCGCGGCCCCGGTGTGCCCGCGTCCGAACTGGAGAAGATTTTCGATCCCTTCTACCGCGGGGAGCCGTCGCGCAGCCGTGAGACCGGCGGCATTGGCTTGGGGCTGGCCATCGTCAAATCGTGCGTCGAGGCCTGCGGCGGGGGCGTCAGCGCCGCCAATGCCCAGCCCACGGGATTGGAGGTGACCCTTCGGCTGAAACCCGCGCCGGCGCCGCCAGCTTAGCCCGGGGAGGTTCCGTCCGCCCCGCGGCTTTCGGTCCAGCGGATGGCGTAGCGCACCACCTCGCCGCCGCTGGGCAGTTTGAGTTTGCGCTTGATGTTGGCGCGGTGGACCTCGACGGTTTTCACGCTTAAATGGAGGCGCTCCGCGATCTGCCGGCTGGTGTGTCCTTCGCCAATGAGGTGAAACACCTCAAATTCCCGGTCTGACAACAGCTCAAGGGGCGAATCGGCCGCCTCCGCCCGGCGGCCGGCGAACATCTCGAGGATTTTGGCGGAGACCCGCTCGCTGACATAGATGTGCCCGGCCAGGACCTTGCGGATGGCTTGGAGCAGCCGCCGGCCATCCTCCTGTTTGGGCACGTAACCGCGCCCCCCCGCCCGCAACACCCGCTCCGCATACAACCGCTCGTCATGCATTGAAACCACCAGCACCGGCACTCCGGGATGGAACACCCGCACGTCCTTGATCAGTTCCAGCCCGCTGCGATCCGGCAGCGCGATTTCCGTCAACACCAGGTCCGGCTGCCGGGCGCTGATCAGGTTCAGCGCCTGCGCCGCCGTGTCCGCCTCGCCCCCGACCTCCAGGTCCGGCTCCTCCTCAATAAGGTGCGCCACTCCCTTCCGCATCAGCGGATGGTCGTCCACAATCAGAATTCGCTTGAGACTCCGGGTCCCGGCCTTCATCTCCGGCAACTTGACCGCTCCCCTCCCCCCGCGCAAGGCCCAACTCGGTCACTCCTCGAGCCGGCACACCCGTCGGCATCCGGTGTGGAACCGGACGCCCACGGCCCCCCCGCCACACCGGTCCAAGCCATCAGGTGCTACCACCTCAACTCCCAGACCTCGGCCTGACGCGGCGGGAAGGTCGCCGCGCGGTCGAAAACCGGGGGCCAGGTTTCCCAACCGGTTGTGGTTCCGTCCGTGGCGGTTCGCTGGGCGCGGAATTTGCGGGCGCGAATCCCGTTTGCCGCGGCGTCAAAGGGCACCGTGCTGGACACGCTCTCGTCTCCGACGTTGACGAACAGGAGCACCATCCGCTTTTCGCGGGGCAACTGCCACGCGCCGGTGAGCACGGCGTCGGTGGTGACCCACCATTCCCCCGACCATTGCCAATCGGCGCGCACGGTGGGAACGGAGCCGGAAAGCCGGGGCGGCCGGGCCATTTCGCCGGCGGAAAAGTAACGGCTGAATTGCGCGCGCAGCCGCGCCAGGTTGCGAAAGAAGCCGGCGTTGTCCTTCTCGTTGACGACCGCGGGGTCGAGCCAGCCGAGTTGTTCCCCATACACCAGTTGTTGTCCGGCCTTCATGCGGAGGGCCAGGTCCTTGGTGGCGCCGCCGCGATAGGCGCGCCCGAACATCTGCACGGTGCCGCCATAAATTGCCGGGAAAACCGGCACCTGTCCGGGGAACTGCCAGTGCCAGGTCAGGTACCCGTCGAACCACCGGATAAACGGTTCGGCGTTGCACTCGGTGGTGAGGGCCGACCCGGGCGGCATGGTCCGGCGGATGGCCTCGAGCATTTTCCAGTAGCTTTCGTTCCACCAATGGCCGCCGCCGAGCGGGTGGCCGTGCGCGGGGTCCTGGCAGAGGGTGGGCGAGGCGGCGGCCACCTGGTCAATATAGACGGCGCTGGTCCCGCACTCGCCCAGCAGCCGCAGCACGATGTTGCTGACCGTGTTCTGCCAGAGGGGGGTGGCGGGGCACATCACACCCAGGCGCACCGGCTGGCCGTTAGTCTCCTTGCTGTTGTAGGTTTCGAGATATGGCGAGCCGTCCTCCTGTTTGGTCGCCGCGGCAAGAGCCAGCCGGCTGAACTGAAAATCCTCGGCGCCGCGATCGTGCGAGTCCCACAGCCGGCCGTTGATGTAGGGCATCACGAACACCCCGGCCGATTTCAACCCCGCGACGCCCTCGCTGAAACCGGGTTTGGTGGGAAAGTAATGGGGATAATCGTTGTCGAACGGAATCTGGTGCCAGTTATACCAGTGGAAGCCGGCGGGCAGGTCGAGGAACTCGCGGAATTTCTTGACGCGGCCCACGCACTCGTCCGGCGCGCCGCCGGTCATCGCCCAGACGTTCAGGTCGCGCATCCAGCGGGGCGTGTCGGCGCGACCCTCGCGCTTGAGGCGCGGCCACCACTTCGCCTCGCGCTGCGCCCAGCGCTTGTAGATCATGGCCGCGTCAAACCAGTCGCCGCGCAGGAGCTGCCAGACCGCTTCGCCTTCCAGAACGAAGTCGTTGCCGGCCCGGCCCAGATCCGGGGCGGGCAGGTCGAAGCTCAACCGCACGGTGCGCGTCGCCGGATCGCTTTTCAGGGCGAGGTCCTTGGTGCCGCCCCAGGGATCGTGCATGGCAAAGTAAAGTCCGGTCGGCGGTCCGCTCTCGCGATAGGCGGCCAGGAACTGCATGGCGCACCAGCCATTGGGATAGGTGCCGCTGAAACTGAACGCCCGGCTCCAGACGCCGCGCTGCACGTCGCCCGGGCCGCGCGGCACCAGCACGACCGCGTTGCTCCCGAGGTCCGCCAGGGCCACTTGCGGGAACAGGACACGCCATACGCTCAGGTTGCGGCTGGTGTTGTCCGCCCGCAGCTTCCACCGCAGCGCCCCCGCCCGCGGGTCGGGTGAAACCGTCGCGGTCACCGAAAGCCCGGCCAGGGTCTCATCCTCGGGGTCGGACCAGCGCAGCTCGAGGCCTGCACCGCGCTTGCGCAGGGCGCACTGGCGCCAGCCGGCGTCGGCGGCCAGTTTCATCTGGTTGGTCGAGCCGATGGGCCGCACGGTCAGCGAGAAGAGCGGAAGCGGACTGGCCGCCAAGAGGTCCTGCCCGGACTGCGCATCCAGCAGGCGCTCGACCCGAATGCCGCCGGCTGCGCCGCGCACCGTAAGCTGCAAGTCACCGGCCGTCACTGCAACGGGTTGCGCCTCCGCCGCCCCTCCCCGCAAGCCCGCCGGGGAAAGCAGCAGCAACCCGAGCATTGCCGTCAATTGAAACCGTTTGCACTTCATGACCGGAGAGTAATCGCCGCACGGCGTCAAGGCACGACGCAAAAGCGCGAAACGATGAAAATAATTCATCGTAACCCGGACAATAAGCACTGCCCGCGCCCTTTTGGTTCCACCCGGCAACGCACGTTCCCCCGACTATGGGACTATCGGACTATCGGACTATGGGACTATCGGACTAACGACCATGGGAAGATGGGACAACAAGATTAGGTGGCGGACCTGACGGCAGCAGGCGGACCGTTGGGAACGCTGGGGGCGAAGCACGGAGGCATGCTGGCTCGTGGGGGGTATGCACCTCATGGGCACGCGTCGGTGTCTGGAGGAGGGTCGGGGTTGAGGCTGGCGGAAGTAGTCAACGGCGGGAGGACGGGATTATGGCGGTGGCGGGGGGAGGGTGTCTGCGGATTCCATACGCGGCACCGAAAGACTCGGCGGCCTCGGAGAGCCCCGGATCGAGCTTGGCCCGATTGGTGGCGCAGAAGGTGGCGCTGGGGCTGAGGAGCAAACCGGTGCCGGTGAGTTCTGCCTCGGCGGTCTTGGTGTTGGATTTTTGGCCTTTGAACAGATTGCCCCCGCGCGAAGCGCCGAACGCCAGAACACCGCCACAAAGAGCAAATCCTTATTAATTCTTGACGAAAGCGGCGCAGCCGCGAGACGCTCCGAAACGCACCGGCCTCCTCCTACCCGCTGTATTCAATTTCAATTGTAACCTCCGGGGCCGCATCGCCGTATGCCTCAGTGTAGGCGCGGAAACGCCGCGCATGAACTGTATTCAGGCTTATGAAAAACATTTTGTTGGTTCTCTCGGTTGGCGTCGTGGTCGGCGCGGCGGCAGTTTTCTTCCTTGTCAGGGGACCGAGCAGCAGCTTGGAGACGCCATCCACCGAGCTGGGTGAGGCCCATTCCGAAGCTGTTGCTTCCGAGCCGGTTGTGGAAGCCGTTGACAGCCAGGCCCCTTTAGCGGCGGCCCCGCGCCCCCAGCCGGTTGTCGTCGCCACCCCGACGGCGACCGGCCCCTCGAGCGCCTGGGCGCGTCTGGCCGAGAAATACGGACCGGAGAAAACCGCGCTTTCCGCCAAAATCACGTCGAACATCACGAGTGTGATTGATCAGGAGATGGAGCTTGCCAACACGTGGGCCAGGAACTCCGGCTCGACCAACGTTGCGGAGGCGGCCACCAAAGAAATCCTTCGCAACGCGACCACGCAGCTTGGGCTTAACGAAACCCAGCAGCAACAGGCTGCGCTTGTAATTCATGACCTCATTGGAAGGCGCATGAACGCGGTGGCCGACCTGACGGCGGCCATGCGGTCGGAGCCGGAGCAAATCATGGATATGCTGCTGGCTGGCGACGCCCTGGCGCGCGGACTCATCACCCAGGACCAATACAACCAGATTACGCTGCCGACGCGCACCATGCTGCAGAATCTCGCCGGGTTTGTCACCGGTCAGCAACCCGGCGCCACGGGCATCGCGCAATTGGTCGGCGATGAGACCGCCGCCGCCCAGCTTCAAACCATTCTTACCCCGGAGCAGCAGGCCCGCCTTGCCGAGATCGCCGCGGCCGCCAACGAACGCATGCAGGCGCGTCGCGCCCGCAGCAGCAATTCGGGAATGTTCATCCAAAGCGGCGAAATCCCCGTCATGGACCTTGAAAGGCTCGACCAATCCGTGGCCTCGGTCCAGAAAATGACGGAGGCGGCAAGGCTCATGATGGAGGGGATGAAGGGCCTCCGAGAGGCCACCCCGCAGGCCGGCAGCCGGCCCTGACCTCGAATTTGCCGATGTAGCAGTTGGAGTTCACCGCTCCCCATCCGCCGGTGAAGTAGCGACAATCCGCCGCTCTGCCGGAGCCACGCCGGCGACTCAGCGCTTGTCAAAGGCCGACAGGTCCCACTCCTCGCGCCAGGGAATGGTCACGGAGCCGTCCGGCTTGAAAACCACCGGCAGCCAGACGTAGCGGGATTCGCGCAGTTGTTGCGGATTCCAGCGGTCCGCCATGAAAATAAAGCCTCCCGGCACCCCCACCACCGGCAGCACAAACGTGCTTTGCGCCCCGAAGGTGGTCTCCGCGCCCGGGCCGACGCACGGATTGCCCCTCGATTCCCACGGCCCGAGCGGGCGGTCTGCCACGGCGCAATCGGCCGCGTTGGGGGTCCACCCGGTGCAGCCGGAGGTGATCAGGTAATAACGCCCCTGGTATTTGAATGGCGCGGGAGCCTCCCGCATGCGGCGCACCAGAATCCGTTCCCAGGTTTGACCCCGGACCGCGGGTGTTTCCGGCCCCGTAAATTCGGCGTTGAGCCGGACGACGTACATCGTCCAGTTTCCCTCCGAGGCGTAAAACACGTAGGCGCGGCCATCCTCATCCACGAAAAGGTTCATGTCGCGGAAGGTGCCGCCGAACTGTTTTTGCTGGTCCACATCGTCTTCCTTGAACCCGAAATCCGCCGGGATGGGCCGCAGGGCATGGAGGAAAGTGAAGGGGCCGGCCGGGCCGTCGCCGACGGCGACGCCGGCGCGGGCGAAGTGATACCCCCGCTGCTCGAGGTGAAACCACATGACGTATTTTTGCGTGCGCGGATTGAAGATCACCTTGGGGCGCTCGATAAAACTGCGGTCGCGCAGGTCGCCGGGCAGGTGGGCCGGATCGAAGGCGACGGCTTCGCGCGTCCAGTCGCAAAGGTTGGTCGAGGCATAACAGGAAACACTTGTTCGGCGCGTGGTGCGATCCTCCCCATACCAATAATAGATGTTGCTTTGAACCAGAATACCGCCTCCGTGCGCCTGAATCGGCGCTCCGGCGGTGTCGAGCCACGGCTGGCCCGGACGGAATGTCCCGGCCGGCGCGGCGGCAAGAGCCCCGAGCAACGGCAGGACGAACCCCAAAGACCTGTTCGCAAATAGTCGCATAAAAGAACCAGGACAGGCTCGCAGATCCGGGACCAAAGTCAAGATGGGGTCAGTCCTATAATTTTAGCATGGGAGCCGCACTGCCGCCCCCCGCCGCCTGCTCTCCGCCCCCAACGCGGGAGGGCACCCTGCCCCTGCGCGCCCTTGCTGGAGCCGGGGCGGTGGGAGCCGGGGCCCGGCGTGCTCTTCAGCCGGATTGCCGAGCAGGCCGAGGCTGAAGAGTGGGAGGCCCGGGTGCCCGAGGATTTCAGCGCTTCGAGCCGTTTTTACCGGTTGAAATTGGCGCTGTCGCCGTAGCCCTCGCCACCCGTTCCGGCCCCCGTTGGCGATTCCTGTGCCGCTCCTCGAGGGCGGAATGGCGGCCCGTTTAGCGACGGGTTGAGGGCGCTGCCGGCGCGTGGATGGGTCGCGAAGGACTTCACCCCCCGCGCCCGGAGCGAACGCGCGGGCGCGGGCCCGTCGTGAGGAAGAGCCGGGTTGCGGCGCAAGAAGGCTTGCCGAAAGAGTCAAAAACCAGACTATTGGTTGCAAGATGAAACTACTGAAGAACCTTTCAGCCATCGGCCTTTTGCTGGTCCTTACGACCAATGTCGGGGGCGCCAGGGCGGCGCTGGAGCCCCGGCCCGCGGACCCCGCCTTTGACAAGTTTGTCCCCCTCAAAGCCCCCGTCCCGAAGAAGCTGGTGTTGAAGCGGGGAGATCGGCTGGCCATCTGCGGCGACTCAATCACGGAGCAGAAGATGTATTCGCGGATCATTGAAGATTACCTGACCATGTGCGTGCCGGAGCTGGAGGTGACGGTCCGGCAGCTTGGCTGGAGCGGGGAGCGGGCGGCCGGGTTTCTGGCGCGGATGACCAATGACTGTCTTCGCTTCTGGCCGACGGTTGCGACCACGTGCTACGGCATGAACGATCACGAATACCGCCCGTACGAAGAGCGGATCGGCCTGACCTACCGCGCCAACTCGCGGGCGATCGTTCGGGCGTTCAAGGAAAACGGTGTTCGCGTGGTGTTGGGCTCGCCCGGCTGCGTGGGCAAGATGCCGCATTGGGTCAAATCCGCCAGCGGCACCGTCCTGGACCTCAACCTCAGCCTGTGCAACCTTCGGAATATTGGTCTCTGGATCGCGCAGGAGGAAAAGGTCGGATTTGCGGACGTTTTCTGGCCGATGTACACGGCGGGTTTTCGGGCCCAGCAGCTTTACGGCACCAACTATGCGGTGGCGGGGACGGACGGGGTCCATCCCGGGTGGGCCGGGCACACCATCATGGGGTACGCATTTCTCAAGGCGCTGGGGTTGGACGGGCAGATTGGCACGTTTACGGTGGACCTGGGGTGGCAGAAGATCAAAGTGTCGTCCGGGCACGAAGTATTGGGAACGTGGGAGGGGGAATATCAGATTCGGAGTTATCGGTATCCCTTCTGCGGGTGCGTGCCGGCGGCGCAGGCGGAGGCGAGTTTTCCGGTGTGTGACAATGACGACTTGACGAAAGACAGCCGTGTGCGGTCGGCCATGACCCTGGTTCCCTTCAACCAAGAGCTGAACCGGTTGATGCTCGTGGGCAGGTTCGCCAAGTATCCGCGCTACAAAGTCACGTGGGGAGGAAACACGAAAGAATTTACGGCCAAACAGCTTGCAGCGGGAATCAACCTGGCCGAGGAATTCCCCTCGAACCCGTTTGGCGAAGCGTTTTCGCGCGTGGACGCCGCGGTCGCCGCCAAGCAAGCCTTCGAGACCCGCCAGATTAAGAAAATCCTGCACGGACCGGAAGGCCAGGCGGACATGGAGACGGCCGCCGCGCGGACCGAGCGCGAACGGGCCCAGTACGTGGCGGCGATTCGGCAAGCCTTCCAGCC
>Ga0116146_1003131_pt1 | contig 13920 bp, 9 predicted proteins | sample AD_JPNHG2_MetaG_FD_89748 | JGI IMG/M metagenome (GOLD analysis project Ga0116146, IMG submission 89748) | Active sludge microbial communities of municipal wastewater-treating anaerobic digesters from Japan - AD_JPNHG2_MetaG | ecosystem: Engineered > Bioreactor > Anaerobic > Digestate | place...
AGACTACGGCCTGTGCCGTCTCGACAGCAAGCTGAATTGCATATGCAGTGACAAAGATTCTGTTGTGCAGGATCCATGCGTCGCAGGCAATAACCCGAAGTGCGAACCAAAGGATTGTGTGACCGAGGAAGGTTTACCTGGCAAGTGCACAATATATAAGGAGGGACTTTGTTACTGTGAACCTGAAGAAAATCCAGTGGATCCAGATAAGGACCCATGTGGCGAAAAGCTGAATCCAGAATGTAAACCTGAAAAATGCCCGATGGCCAACGGGAAAGAAGGGATCTGCATAATGGTTGCCGCCGAGTGCATCTGCGATGAGCCGGAGGACCCTAAGGACCCATGTGGTAAGGAGCTGAATCCTGAGTGTAAGCCTGACAAATGCACGATGACCAACGGAGTTGAAGGAATTTGCATACGGACAGATGCCGGCGACTGCATCTGCGATGAGCCGGAGGACCCTAAGGACCCATGTGGTAAGGAGCTGAATCCTGAGTGTAGGCCTGACAAATGCACGATGACCAGCGGAGTTGAAGGAATTTGCATACAGACAGATGCTGGCGACTGCATCTGCGATGAGCCGGAGGACCCAACTGACCCGTGTGGTTCAGTGCTAAATCCAAGGTGTTCGCCTGAAGCATGCAAAATGGCCGATGGAACTGAGGGAATCTGCAAACTGAACGCTGCCAACGAATGCATATGCGATGAGCCAGAGGACCCTAACGACCCATGTGGCGCAGTGCTAAATCCAAGGTGTTCGCCAGAAGCATGCAAAATGGCCAATGGAACTGAGGGAATTTGCAAACTGAACGCTGCCAACGAATGCATATGCGATGAGCCAGAGGACCCTAACGACCCATGTGGCGCAGTGCTAAATCCAAGGTGTTCGCCTGAAAAATGCAAAATGGCCGATGGAACTGAGGGAATCTGCAAACTGACAGATGCTGGTGACTGCATCTGCGATGAGCCGGAGGACCCTAAGGACCCATGTGGCTCAGTGCTAAATCCAAGGTGTTCGCCTGAAAAATGCGAATTGGCCAATGGCGATGTGGGAGTTTGCCGGTTGAACGCCAAGGATGAATGTCTATGTGTTGATGATAATCCTTGTGGGGAAGCGCTGAATCCAGTCTGTGCACCCGTTACTTGCCAAATGTCTGATGGCACAACAGGCAAGTGCCAAGTATCCAAAGACCTCGAATGCCTGTGCGAAGATCCTGGCAGCGTACCTGAAGATCCATGTGGATCTATTGCTAATCCTAAGTGCACAGCAGACCCATGTGAGACAACCGCTGGCACGCCGGGAACATGTGAGTACCAGGAACGAATGTGCTTATGTTTGGAAACTACTCAGGATGAACCGTGCTCCGATTTAATCAATCCCAAATGCACACCCGACACCTGCGAAACCAACAACGGATTGAAAGGCAGTTGTACTACTCGATCTGTGGAACCTATGGGGCCCCAATGTCTTTGCCTAGCCTTACCGGATGCCTGCAAAGAGGCTTTCGATTGTGTGGAACTTGAATGGACTGTCAAATGCTACGGCAGATGGGAATGTGTATCAGGCAAATGCGAACCTACCTGCGAACAAGTATATTGTGGTAACGGTAGCTGCGAACCAGAGTTTGGGGAAAGCAGAACGTCCTGCCCAACAGACTGTGAAGATTACTGTTTCAAAAACGATGACTGCTTAGAAGGTTCCTTCTGTGAGTATCCTGATGGTCAGTGCAAGGCACCTGGCAAGTGCCAGAGAAAACCAGTTAGATGCTCTGATACTAATGATCCTGTCTGTGGATGTGATGACCAAACCTATCAAAACTCGTGCATGGCAGGCATGGCCGGTGTAAGCATTTTGGCTCTAGGCGAATGTCCTTCCCCCACCCCCTGATCATGTCTCCGATTACTAACCCAGATTTAATGTCATAAGCATTGTATTTAGCCTCGAATAGGATCAGCAGCATAGTGGACAAATTGGCTTTTGTGCGGATAATTCACTAGCATTACTTCGATGGTTTTTTTTTTTGGGAGGAAGATATGTCATTCTCAAGATTTACAAAGCTTTTGTTAGTGGTGTCCGTACTAGGATTGGGTTGTTCTGGCCCATCGGAACCAACCCTGAACAACGATACCGAGCCAACAAACGACAACGGCGCGGTTGAATCTCGGGAGTGTGGGGAAATCTTAAACCCAACATGCCAGTCAAACAACTGCAAGTTACCATCAGGTGGCTACGGTTTGTGCCACCTCGACAGCAAGCTGAATTGTGTATGCGGCGAAAAGGACGATGTTACTAATGACCCCTGCATCCCCATCAATAACCCAAGGTGCGAACCGAAGAACTGTGAAACCGAGGATGGTCTACTGGGTAAGTGCTCAAAGCACGACAGTGGGCTTTGCTACTGTAACCCTTCAGAAGAAGACCCTGTGGACAGGGACCCTTGTGGCGAGAAATTAAATCCCGAGTGTAAGGCTGAAAATTGCAAAACAAGCAGCGGAGAGGAAGGGATTTGTAAACTGGATGACGAAAAGTGCATCTGTGACAAAAAAGAGATTGTGGACCCAGATAAAGACCCTTGTGGCGAAACACTGAATGAAAGCTGTGAGCCAAGCGAATGTGACCTTGAGAGTGGTGAAAAGGGCGTTTGCCAGCTGGATGGGGATGAATGTGTGTGTGGCGAAGCACCAATGGAAGACCCATGTGGAGCTATAAATCAAACCTGTGAGCCAAATGAATGCGACCTTGATGATGGAACAAAGGGCGTTTGCCAGGTGGATGGGGATGAATGTGTCTGTGGTGAGGCACCACTGGAAGACCCATGTGGAGCTATAAATCAAACCTGTGAACCAAATGAATGCACGCTGGAAGGTAACAGACCTGGTAATTGTGAATTGGTGGACCAAGAATGCACCTGCGTCGCACATTTTATACCACCGGACCCTTGTGGAGCAGATGAAAACCCTGAATGTACAGCAGAAGAATGCACCTTGCCTGGTGGCGAGGCTGGCAAATGCCAAGACGTCGAGGGGAATTGCACCTGTCAGAAAGTAAGCGACCCTGACCCAAATCCATGTGGCGCCGATCTGAATCCCAGCTGTGATGACAGAGAATGCGAACTTGATGATGGAACAAAGGGTGTTTGCAAGTTGGATGGAGGAAACAGCTGCGTATGTGGTGAAAAACCACCTCAGAATCCTTGTGGGCTGAAGTTGAATCCCCTCTGTGATGAAAGAGCATGTGACCTTGGTGATGGGACACAAGGAGCTTGTCAGAGGTCTGGAAAAAACTGCTTCTGTGCTGATGCCACACCCCCGGACCCTTGTGGGTCAGAGCTGAATCCCACTTGTGATGATAGGGGATGCACAACAGTCGATAATAGGCCAGGAACGTGTAAAAAATTGGGTAGGCTTTGCTTTTGTATCGCAGCTGAACCTGCCGATCCATGCTCCAGTAACCTCCAGTGCACAAGTGCCGCATGTACAACCAGCGATGGCTTGAAAGGCAATTGCGGCTGGGTGTTTGATTTGGGGGGAGGAGGGAGGCTATGTGTTTGCAAGCAAGCTCCGGATTCCTGCCATGAAAACATCGATTGTGTGGGCCTTGCCTGGCCTGAAAGCTGCTCTGGCCACTGGGAATGCCAATCAGGCACATGCAAGGCTACGTGTGAGAATACCTCGTGTGGCGATAAAAGCTGCATACCAGAAGACGGAGAAAGCAAGCTATCCTGTCCAAGTGACTGTAACTGCTCCACAGACAGCGACTGTGGCTTATCTTCACAATACTGCAAATTCGCCATTGGGCGCTGCGAAGAGCCTGGCACCTGTTCCACAAAACCTTTAAAGTGCGCCTACGCACAAGATCCCGTCTGTGGTTGTAACGACAATAACTATACAAGCAGCTGCTTGGCAGCAAAGGAAGGAGTAAGCATTAAAGCGACCGGCTTATGTGGCCACTTCTGATTGTTAGCCTTCCTTTCGATTAGATGATCATAATTTTAGGCCTTAATTGGTGCCTTGGACTTCAAGGGACAGGGGCAAGATCAGGGACTGGGACAGGGGCAGGGACAGGTGCAGGAGGCAGGGACAGGGTCAGTTTTTCTTGGGGGGTGTCAGGAGCTCTTGGATTCTGACTTGTAAGGCCCTGATTTTGATGCAGTCAATTGAACGTTTGGAGCTTCCAAAGCAGACAGCAGCCTCTTCTGCTGCTACGATTGGCAGCAATTGTGCGAGCTTGGTTTGTGCTTTACCCCAAAACTGGGAACTTGCTGGAATCTGCGCTAAAAAACCTACACCTTGCTCATAGCGCTTGGCTTCAATGGCGTCTGTACCAGCTTCTAATAAAGCCTGTGCATTAAGCTCATCAGAAATCCTGGCAAGCAGTGATATCGCCTGCTCATTTGCAGGTTCCAGTTCTAACACCTGGGCTATGATTTGGTCAGATTCGTGCAAACGCCCTGCGTCAAATTCCAAGACCGCCCTGTCAAGCATGTCTGTAACGTTTACAGTCGCCTTGACTTCAGGCACCACCGGAGGGGTAACTTGGGTTGAAGGCCCGACCCTCCAATAGATGATTCCAAATATTGCCAACAGCGCCAACACAATTAGCGCAGAAAGAGCAATAATAACCGGGCTATGGGAACTTTTTATCTCTATTGTACGCTTGGTGATTTCATCAGTTGCTTTGGCCCATGGAACAGGCATCTCAACTCGAAACTGCGCATTTCCAAGCCGAATCAACTCACCACCAGACAACTCCCAACTTTTCACTTTTAAATCATTGACATAAACGCCATTTGCAGAACCAAGGTCATGTATTTCTGCAACTCCGTTAGTGCGAACATTAATCCTGGCGTGTAGCCTTGATATGGATTCATCCAAAATCACAATATCGCACTCGGGGCCACGCCCCATGGTGGTGTTCTTTTCCACGATCTGGTAACGACGGTTGCCTGCAGCTTGGCCAAGCCCTTGTAAGGTAAATAACGCAGGCCTAGTTGACTCTTTTGGAGGCCCAGACCTGACTCGCAAAGAAAACCCGCCGACACCAAGCGTGTCCCCAACGCGAACTTTGGCAGCCCTTTCAATGGGTACGCCGTTAATGGTGGTACCGTTGGAGCTGTCCAAATCCTCGACAAACAGCTGGTTGTCGACAACATAAAGGCGTGCATGTCGCCTCGATACATTGTCTCCAGATAAAAGAATCTGGCAGTCCTTACTGCGGCCAATGAACAAGCTAGCTTGGTCAAAGGAATACTCGCCAACCAAGCGGCCAAGGCTGTCTTCAACAATCAAATTAAACTTGGTGGCTGGTGGCATCTGGCCTACTACAATTAGCTAATTACGACAGGTTTAGAACCATCCAAGGAAACAACTTGTTTTACAACAAACTCTCGTTTGTCGTTAGGTTCTAGTTGTATAACACAGTTAACCGCATCACCCACAAAGCGCTTTGCTGATTCGGCGTCCATGTGTGGCGACTGGAACTGCAGTATCGATGTCAGTTTAGAGATGCTGGATTGCCAGGAGTCTGACACCATAGAACTTATGACTCCCCCTTGACCAGACAAGGCCAGACCAACCAAAAGTCGAACATCAGATGTGGTCAGGTCTGGCACGACTACAAAGGTGCCATCAAGCCTAGTAATCAGGGGAATAACCTTGTCTTCCATTAAACGGACCACGCTGCGATTCAGCGAGACCACATTTGGCTGATTAGTCAAAAGGTCCCTACGTTCTTCCAGCAGCACCAAACGCTCTTCACGCTTTAGGGATTTAAGAACGGCGCTGATGAATGGTGACTGCCCTCCCCTTTTACAACCAATCACCAAGATTGAGCGATGCTTACTTGTAGCTTCGTTTATCGCATCCAGCGCGGCCTTGGAAATTCGCCCCTGAGTCAGCAGGTCATCCAACGTCTCGCCAGTAACGACAGGTCGGTTTATCACGATGGAAAGATCATGGTCGCAAAGCGGGTATCCCATGATCAAAATCGACGAACCGTCTGGTAAGCGCCCTTCGAAGGTGGGGTCAACGGTTTTCTGGCCACCAGCCAAGTTAATCAACTTGAGCACAACTCGATTTAAAGTGGCAAGGCCCGAAAATATCTTGGCCAGTTGATGTACACCATCCTTCCTGGTCACAAAAATCTTGCTTGGCCCATAAACCGTAATAGTTTTGACGGAGTTATCAGCCAAAAGCTCTTCCAGTGGGCCAAGCCCAACAAACTCAAACAGGATATCCTGGGTCAATGGGAATGGGTCTACGCTGGCAGGGAAAAGGTTCTCTCTCCGAAGTCGATCAATCAGCTTCATGACCGAATCAGAGAGGCTTTGCCACTCACGATCATCAAAATCAGTCTGCAGTGGATTTGTTGTAGCAAATACAAGCTCTTGGGCGCGCTCAGACACCAATTTCAGCGCCATCTGATATTCGTCGTTGACTCCGACATCGGCAACCAGTGGTAAAACACGCCGCGGGACGCTGTCTTGTGGTGGCTGGTAGATTGGAGCTGGTTTGGGAGCAGGCATAACACGGGGTTCAGGCTTTGCTGTTGAAACGATTGGAGCAGGCGGTTCAACGGCAGGCATAGGTGGCTTTTGCTCGACCACCACTGGCTCCAGCAATTCCGATGGTAGCACCGGCGGAAGATCAATCTGGGATGGTTCATCATCATCGTCGATGACCTCAACATCCAACATAACGTCGAAATCCTCGACAACGATTGGTTCAGGTCCAAGATCAGGAATGGCCTGTATAGAGATCGTATCAGTAATTTCAGACTCAAACTCTTTTGGGGCAGCAGTAGCCGGTTTTAGCACGCCGCCAGCAGGCGCAAGAAGGGCTGTAATGGCAAAATCACCTATTTGGATCTGGTCCTTAGCTTCAAATGGACGACTTCCACTTACTCTGCGCCCATTAAGCAGGGTACCGTTGGTGGATTTCAGGTCCTCAATGTATAACTTGCCGTCCACCACCCGAATCAAAGCGTGTCTTTTCGATATGTTTGGCTTGGCCAGAACAACGTCGTTACCCCGAACTCGTCCCAAAGAGATCTGTTCTGAATCGAAGTTGAATTCCTGTTCTTTACCGCCCTTTTCCATCACTAGAACTTTGAGCATTTCTATACCCCAAAAGCCGCTGGCTCACACATTTTTTCAGAGGATCATGGGGTTGTCAAATAAGCTTTGGTTAGTATAGGCTTGGTTTGGATTTCGACTGGTGTGTTCATGGATCGAACAGCCTGTGGCTTTTTAGTTGTCATTGTCGTCTCGCTGTCGTTTGGCGCATGTGGACCGTCAATCCAAACAGTGCGAATGGATCCAATGACATTCACGGCTTCGAAAACCGATTCAGGTGTGCATGTTGACGCTTTGGATCCCGAGTTTTTGTTTAAAGAGGCCTCTAAAGATTTCGACGACAAGAAATACTCAGACTCGATACGAAAATTCAGCTTACTTATTGAACACTTTCCTGAAAGTGGACTGGCTGTGCCTGCTATATTTAACCGAGGTTTGACCCATCTGGCCGCCAAGAAACCAAGGGCTGCAAGCTCGGACTTCATTGATTTTTTGAAGTTAGCCAACGACCCTCAAGACCAGGCAGACGCCCTACTGAGACTGGGGGAGGCCTCTAATCTGGCTGGTGACTGGAGCCAGGCAACTGATGCTCTTAGGCGACGCTTGGCGATTAAACCAATGACTTTGAATCAAGAAATTGAAACTAGGGCTCGCTTAATCTTTAGTCTGCGCATGACAGGGATGTTCAAAGACGCTCGAAACGAGGTTGAAAAGGTGGCGTCATTACAGGGTTTGAACGCTACACTTCCTGAAATTCAGGCCAATTACTTCGTGGCAATGTCCGCATTTGAGGGTGCTGCTGTGTGGCACGACATATTCAAGAGCATCCGCTTTATTTTGCCAACCGACCGAATGGAAAAGGACCTGACAGACAAGGCGACCCTGTTTTTGAAGGCCCAGGCCGAATATCTGCGCACGATCAGGCTTGGAAATCCGTTTTGGCGGATACAGGCTGGCATAAGTATTGGGCGTATGTATGAGGAATTTTATGATTCGTTACTGTCAGCCCAAACTCCTCCAGAGTTTACCAAGGAACAGCTGGATATCTATATTTCTGATTTAAAGTCAAAGGCTAAGCCACTTCTTGCCAAGGCTTTGGTCACCTATGAACGCAACTTGTCAACTGCCAAGATGTACAGGGGTGGAAACGAGTGGATCGAGGAAATGGAGGCCAGAATCAACCGTTTGAAGGAGATTTTGGAGTCTGATTCGCAACCGAAGTAAACCTCCAGAGGGGGATCGCGTCTTCAACTGATAGATTCGCTACGCGAGTGCGCCTTAATTCAGTCAGGTGCGCCCCACAACCTAGTGCCCTGCCCAGATCCGTTGCTAATGAACGCATGTAGGCCCCTTTGGAGCATTCGACTTCTATGACCGCGTCAGGTGCCAGCCATTCTAGGAGCCTGATCGATAGAATCTGGATAAGGCGCGGCTCCTTTACAACAGTTTTCCCACGTCTGGCATACCAGTAAAGGGGGCGTCCTTGATGCTTAAGGGCTGAATAAGCAGGTGGTTCTTGCAGAATTTCGCCCTGAAACCGCGTCAAGCCAGTCTCTATCGCGGTTTTCGATGGCAACTGAGCCCCACGGCTAACGACGACTCCGGTCAAGTCGCCTGTGTCTGTCTCAGACCCGAACCTGACCTTTAGGACATACGTTTTGTTTCCCATTAGCAGGCTATCTGCTTGCTTTGTGAATTCGCGTCCAACCAAAACAGGCAACAGACCTGTGGCAAAGGGGTCCAAAGTCCCACCATGCCCTGTTCTGGGAATCCCGGTGTGCCGTTTTATGTGTGAAACCACCTTGGCAGATGACAATCCCGCGGGCTTATCAATCAGATAAAGACCAGGTCCATGGGGCAACTCAAAACTAGACATCAGTCGTTATGAAATCCATCAGGCGCGTTTAATTTGGCTAGCAACTCATCTATCCTTGCGACTTCATCCTGGAAATCATCGAAATAGAATTCAAGGCGCGGAGCACGCATAAGATTAATTTTTTTGGCCATGGCGGATCGAAGAAAGCCCTTGTGATTTGCCAATTCTTCCAAAAGTTCAAGGCGTTGCTCCTCATCAGCATGTAACATGGTCCTGACGTAGATTCGCGCCAACCCAATATCTGGAGTAACTATGACGTGCGAAACTATGGCTGCCTGGATCTTTGGATCGTGCACTTCATACAAGAAAATCTCGGACATCGCCTGCTTGATCAAACTGGCAATCCGGTCTGTACGCTTGTAACTTCTCACGCCCACACCTCCTTTTACTGAAGATGCAAAAAGATGAGCTAATTCGATGAATTATGCTGTTTGAATGGTCTCACGGATCTCGTCGTAATCAATGAATTCAAGCATGTCTCCTGGAGCCAACGCCTCGAACCCTTCGATTCCGATACCACACTCCATCCCCTGCTTCATCTCACGCATGTCCTCTTTCATGCGCTTCAGCGAGGTAACTTTACCCGTGTGGATAGTTTCACCATTGCGAACAACTCTTACTTCCACATTACGGGTAACACTTCCCATAGTTACCAGGCACCCAGCAATCTTTCCAATCTTGCTGATGTGGAAGACTTGGCGTACTTCGGCACGGCCCACGATCTTCGAAACGTACTTGGGTTGAAGCAGGCCTTCCATGGCCCTGGCAACCTCGTCGATTGCATCGTAGATAACCGAGTACTTCTTGATGTCGACCTTTTCCATTTCGGCCAAGTGTGAGGCCTTGGGGTCGACACCAACATTAAAACCAACAATTACGGCATCTGAGGCCATGGCCAAGCTGACATCGCTCTCGGTAACGTTACCGACAGCACTGTGGATGATGCGCAACTTGATTTCAGGATGGCGCAGTTTGGTCAGGCTATCGATAAGGGGGCTCAATGAGCCTTGGACATCAGCCTTAACTACGATGCGAAGCTCCTTCACGCTGCCAGTTTGCACCATGGAATAGAAATCTTCCAGTGATACGCGGCTGGCCGAAGAAGCGGCCCTGGCACGTTTTGCCTGCTCTATCTGCCACTGTGCGACTTCCTTGGCCTTACGCTCGTCGGGCATTACCACAAATATGTCACCGGCGTCTGGCACAACTCCAAGTCCAGCGATCCTGACAGGGATTGAGGGGCCTGCTTCGGTTATAGCGCGACCTTGGTCGTCTGTCATAACCCTGGCACGTCCGTGGGCTATGCCAGCAATGATTACATCGCCTGTTTTCAAGGTTCCGGATTGCACCAACACGGTGGCGACCGGGCCCAAAGTGCGATCAAGCTCGGCCTCAAGGACTATGCCGCGTCCAGGCTTGTTTGGATTGGCTTTTAGCTCAAGCATTTCAGCCTGAATCAAAATGGCTTCCATCAAGTTTTCTATACCCAGGCCCATCTTCGCCGAGATTTCGCAAAAGATGTTGTTTCCACCCCACTCCTCGGAAACCAATTCTTCTTCGGCAAGTTCGCTGCGAATTCGGTCCAGATTTGCCCCTGGTTTATCGATTTTGTTAATCGCGACAATGATTGGAACGTCCGCCGCCTTCGCGTGGGAAATCGCTTCTCTTGTCTGGGCCATAACACCGTCATCGGCTGCTACCACGAGGATGACGATGTCAGTTGCACTTGCGCCCCTGGCTCGCATGGCAGTAAAGGCCTCGTGACCAGGGGTATCAAGAAAGACTATCTTGCCACCGGGAGTATTGACCTTATAAGCGCCAATATGCTGCGTGATTCCACCAGCCTCACCATCGGCAACGCTGGCGTTTCTGATGCGGTCCAACAAAGTGGTTTTACCGTGGTCAACGTGGCCCATGATGGTAATAACAGGAGGCCTAGGCAGCAATTCCAGTTCACCATCTTCTGGCTCAGAAAGATACTTAGTTGGATCAAAGCCAACCTTTTCAACAACATACCCAAATTCTGACGCCAAAATGCCGGCTGTATCCAGATCCAAGGCCTGGGTCAAAGAAGCCATGACCCCCATACCCATCAGCTTGCGAATCACGTCATTTGCTCGAACGCCCATCGCGTGGGCAAGTTCAGAGACCAAAATGGCCTCGGCCTCCACGCGGACAACCCGCTTTTCAGCCTTGGGTGCCACTGTTGAAGGCTTTTGTTGGGCCCGGCCTCGTCGCTGCTGATGGGCTGAACGCCCTTTACGGCGATTGGACTGACGAGTCGGCTGTTCGATAGTGTCCGGGTCCTCTTCGCTTATACCGATATAGTCTCGAATAGAAAAGACATCTCGACGCTTGTCAACAATCAGGCGTCGCCTCTTTCGATCAGCAGGATCATCTGGAATTCTGGCGTCGACTTCCTTGGATTTGCCCTTGGACCTGACTGGGACAACATCGTCGTCGGCTTTGTGCTTGGACTTGGGCTCTTCCGGCTCAACTGGCTCGATGGGGACAGGCGCTTCTTCTACAACAGCCGGTTCCTCAGCGATTACAGGAGCTTCTACTGCAGGCTCAGGTTCTGGAGCGGCAGGGGTTTCAGCCACGACCTCAACGGGCACTTCAGCTCCAACAACGGGCTCAGGTGCCGGGCTCGGCTCCTCAACAACAGGTGCTGGCTCAGGGGTTTGTGCAACCGGCTCTGGTGCTGGAGGAGTGACAACCTCAGGCTCGGCGACTGGTTCAGCCCTGACTCTGCGGCGAACGACTCGGCCACCCGCGACCCTTCGAAGCTCCACCTCTGCTTGCTTTGCTTCTTCGAAAAGTTTTTTGGCTAGGTCTTCCTCTTCCTTTGACAGCGAGGACAAATGGTCTTTGACGTCTACTCCTGATTCTTTAAGGCGCAAGACAATCTGCTTTGCCTCAACGCCGAGTTCTTCCGCGACTTCATAAACCCTTTTTCCCATCAATACACCTCATGAAACAGCCCCCAACAGATGATCAAAAAGCTCTTTCGAGATCATCTCTTGTGGTACTCGAAGTGCCCGAGTAAGGGCATGCCGAGTGAGTGCGAGCGTCACGCATTTCCGGTCGCGGCAAAGATATGCACCTCTGCCACCCTGCCTAGCACCTACGTCGATCCCCCCGGCAGGTCCCGGCAGGATGCTCAGCCTCAGCAGCTCCTTCTGAGGCCTAAATTTCCCACACCCTACGCATCTTCGTAGGGGAATGTGTGGAATCGACGCAGACGTCACGCCATCTCCTCCTCGGTAGTGTCGCTACCATTTCGAACAGGAGTTTCAGTCAATCCTTCCTCCGCTTTTTCAGCAGTAGATCCCTCTGCAGTGGCAGCATTAAGCTGCTCCTGCTTCAACGTTTGTTTTAGTTCATACGCCACCTGCTGGATGCCTTGGGCCAAAGTGGCACCCACCCCAGGAATGGCAGCCAATTCCGCCTCGTCGGCGTTTAGCAGATTGTCTGGAGCGTGGTAACCAAGCTTGAATAGATACTCGATCGTGCTTTCGTCCAGCCCTTCCAGCTTAACCAGCTCGGCCTTAAGCCTGTTTTTCAATTCGGCGATGCGGCTTTCACCATGGATCTCGATATCCCAGCCTAGCAGTTTCGTCGCCAGCTTAACGTTCTGCCCTCTGCGGCCGATGGCCAAGGACAGCTGATCGTCGGCAACAATCAGCTCGATCTGATGGTTGGTTTCATCAACCAGCACCCTTTGCACAACCGCGGGGGCAATGGCGGCACATACATACCTTGGGACATCAACTGAATAGGGAATAATATCAATCTTTTCCCCACGCAGCTCCTGAACAACCGCCTGGACCCTTGAGCCCTTCATACCAACGCAAGCGCCGACTGGATCGACGTCAGAATCAGTTGACGTTACAGCCAATTTGGTGCGCTCACCAGGTTCACGGGCGACTCCGGCGACTTTAACAATGCCTTCATAGATTTCCGGCACTTCTTTTTCAAAAAGCTTGACCACAAATCGAGGGTCAGTGCGGGAAAGGATGATCTGATGCCCCTTGGCTTCTTTATTTACATCCTTAACAAAGGCCTGCACCCTGTCACCAGGACGATAGGATTCGCGTGGACACTGCTCTTTTAAGGGCAAAATCGCCTCGGCCTTTCCTAAGTCAACGATAACGCTGCTCTTTTCAAAACGACGAGCCACGCCTGAAACAAGCTCGCCCTTTCTGTCTTTATATTCATCGTAGATGATAATTCGTTCGGCATCTTGAACCTTTTGCAAGACAACATGCTTTGCGGTTTGAGCAGCAATGCGCCCAAAGGACCGGCGATGGGTGTCTATATTTAAGACATCACCGAATTTTTGGAACCCCTCTCGGGCCTTGTCGCTATCAGCTGCCAGATAGAAGATCTGAAATCCCAGCTCGTCACCAATTTGAACTTCTGGGTCGACTTTGTGCGCTGTTTCAAGATTCAACTGGACGTTAGGGTTGTCAACTTCCTCAACGACTTGCATATATTGAAACAGTTCAACCTGCCCAATATCTGTGTTAAAGGCAGCTTCGAATTGACGACCTTCTCCAAAAACCTTCTTCGCTGCCCGCAAAATCGCCTCTTCCAGGGCTTCGATAAAGATTTTCCGAGGAATTCCCTTCTCTCGGCTGACCAGGTCGATAATCTCGGTCCAATTGGGATTATCGCTAGACATTGACACCTCCGAAACTGAAAATCGACATGTTCCACTCCGCCCTATAAAAACCAAACCATCACTGTCATGTGGGTTCGAAAAGGTAGGGCGGGAAAGAAGCATACCGCCAAGCCGGGGTTTATACACCAAGATCAGGTAAAAATCAATAGCGTGACAACAATCCCAAAATCACCGTCTAGTCGATGACGAAGGCTGGCGAGACAGGTTCATATGCAAGGCGCCTTTGCCAATTTGAGTGAAGGTGTACTTGACCGTACATCGAGTCTCAAATTGGCGAAGGCAAC
>Ga0116146_1003146_pt1 | contig 13869 bp, 7 predicted proteins | sample AD_JPNHG2_MetaG_FD_89748 | JGI IMG/M metagenome (GOLD analysis project Ga0116146, IMG submission 89748) | Active sludge microbial communities of municipal wastewater-treating anaerobic digesters from Japan - AD_JPNHG2_MetaG | ecosystem: Engineered > Bioreactor > Anaerobic > Digestate | place...
AAAGTGCCCGAATATTTTCAGATAATGGCGGATACACATAAAATACCATCAAGACTTTCAGAATTTGGAGTGGTTAAAGAAATATTGTATAAACTTGCCGATCATTCTATCACTTTCCCATTTTATTCAAATACTTTAAAATTAATTTCCAAAGAAGATATATATAATATTTTATATTCTTCACTATAAGATTATTCCTGATTTTAAAAAATCACTTTAATAATTGCCAATATAGACCTAAATGAGTCTATTTTTGATTTGTAAAGGAAAATAAAAGTATTTAAGTCTTTTATTATATCGTTTATCAAAATATCATTATTGCTGGACTGAATTATCGAGATATTTGTAGTAAACTGATATATTTTCTCAATAAGATTGAAATAATATAATGTAAAATCATTATATATCATTTTTAAGTTTTCGATTTTTTTATTGATTTTATCAATATTTTCTTCGTCAAAACTTTCCATTAAATAGAAGCCTTGAATATCTTCAAAAAATATTTTAAGTTGAGATTCAAAGTTATTGATTAATAATATAAAATCATCCAATGAAAGTAAAAGTTGATTTGTTTCCCATATTAGTGATGTATTTTCAGAATAGTTTTGGGCTGAAAAATTATTTTTATTAGCAATAGCAAGATTATAAAGCTGAAGAGATTTTTCGACATTTGCTTTTTGATAAGAATAATCTTTAATGGATTGCTTGAAGTTTGCTATATCTTCGATTACCTGATTTATTAAAATAATTCTAATTATAAGAATTTTTTTTATCTCTTGATTTGTCTTATTTAATTTCTCTTCATAATTTAAATTTTCTATCTCTTTTCTCAAGTTATTAATATATTCTTTTTGCTGATCAATATACATTTTTTTTGGAAATTGAATTAGACTATATTTAGATTTTAATGTTTCATATATTTTATAAGTAATTAAAATAAGATTATCCTGTATATTAATTAATGAATTTAAGTAAGAAATATCAACTTTATCAGATTCTTTAACTTTAATAATTTCATTTTGGGTAAAATATAGGTAATTCAAATATTTATCTATTTCCTTATTAAGTAAGCTTTGATAATAAGTTGCATCATCTTTTTTTAGAAAATATTTCAATAAGTCTGTATATTTTTTATATGCTTTGCTTATTTCATCTGCAATCGAAAGCATTGAAAGATTATCTTCTTCATAATCTGGATAAAATTGAATAATTGAATATAAAAGTGCTTTAGTCTCATCATCTTTTATTAATTTTGAATTTGAATTTAAATATTTAAGTATTGAAATATTTCTATCTAGATTCTTAAAATTAAGCATAAGCTCATCTTTTATGTCTTCTGCTTGTTTTAAGTATAAAAACTTATAAACAATATCATCAAGAGAAAAGAATTTATTAATTATTTTTTCATCCTCTATAAATTCATTATTTAATAACAATAATATATCATAAAGCCGATTTATATATATTGTTGTAGATACTTTTGACTCGATTTGAGTTAAAAAAGTCTGAGAGATAAGATCAATAAGGTCATTTGGAAGTTGAGTTATTGAAGATTTAATAATTTCTTCTATCTTTTGAATAATTTTAGATTTAATATTCTCATATTTTATAAAAGATTTATTAATAGTGCTGTTTGAATCTAAAATATTTATATATGTTATTTCCAGTACCTGGTAAGAAAGCCTTACAGTTTCAGTAAAACTTTTTATTTTATCGTAAACAATCATGAATGAAGACTTAGAGGAATAATCTGGAAATTCATCAAAATCATTTAAATGATTTACATCATTTGCATATTCTATCAATCGTTTATAATATTCAAAGTAATTTCTCATCTGAAAATAAAACTCAAGATAATGATATCTTATAAACTTATAATCCAAAATCTCACTTTCAACACTTTGATATATTTCTGAGTATTTATTTAATATTTGTAATAATTCACCCTGGCTATTTTCTATGCTTTTTAATTGTTCATTTAATCTTTTTTCAATTTCAAAACTATTTTTTTCAGCTGTGTCAATTTTTTGTATAAAATTGTTATTCTTTTCGATAAGGTAAAAGATTCTTTCAAAAAAAATATCTATTAAATCATTTAAGTTTTCTACTTTTTTATTTATCTCATTTGAAAATAGATCGAATTTGTTTAATGAAATTTTTTCATTGGATTTGATAAGCTCTTTTTTATTTAATGAAAAAATTCTATCATTTTTTGTCGGTTGAAAAACTTTGGAATTTATTTCTACCTTGGCATCATTTACAAAATTGATAAGTATCTCTTTTGAAATCTGAAGAATAATAATACCATTATATATAATTAAATTTTCACCTGAGCAGTTTATATTAATTTTATCAAGAGTGTTTATATATATAGTACCATTTACCAGTTCAATTTGATTATTTTTTATTTCTAAAGTTGATGATGGCAAAACTCTTATTAAATTATTTTTTGAATGAAACTCAAGGTAACCATTTTTATCTGTTATTAACCTGCAATTTGAAGGAATTATTGAACCATCAATTAATTCAAATGGGGTGTTGAAATTCGGTAAAATGTATTTTACCAGACCTTTTATCAGAAAAGTTTTATATAGATCTTCATTTTGAGCATAAATCTGTTTTGAAGATAAAAGTATTAATGATAATACAAAAAGAATTAAAATAAAGTATGAAAAATATTTATGGATAATATATTTAAATTCTTTTTTTATTTTAAAAATTTTTGAATAAGCTATATGATTTTTATCTTTTATTATTTTATCTATCATAAGAACTCCGAAAATTAGAATTTAAAAAATTTTAAAAATATTTATTAAAACAACTAATTATTAAAATTAAAAGATATATGAAATATTTATGTCTATGTAAAGATATTCATAAAAATCAAGATTTAATTTATCATTAAAGCTTTTATATGAGACTAAACCCTCTACTCCCAGATTTTTAGTTATAAAATATATAACCATAAATTTAATTTGAGCATAAATCTCTGTAATATTAGATCTATTTCCAAAAGTTGTTCCAATATCATTTAATAATAGTAAAGATAATGAAGGACTTGGAATAAATTTTAATACTAATTCAAAAAATATTAAAAAATCATTTTCATCACTTTGGGAAAACCAATATGTATATTGCAATGAAGATAAAAAATCTATCATAAAAATATTTGAAGATGAATAAAAGATAGTATTTTTAATCTCTAAAATGCATCTATTAAGATCAGAAGGGAGATTTTCCTGAGGATAATATAATAATCTTAAGTCTATTGAATGAGAACTTTTTACATTTTCTGACAAAAGGATAGTAAATAATAATTTTTCTTTAATTTCTGAATAATCAATATCATCAGCTAATACTGAAGATAAAAATTTATTGTAAATAAGATGTAGTTCTGAAGAGAAACTCATATTTGTTGAAAATAAGGAAAAAAATAGATTTGAGATGGAAAATCCTATAAAATTTCCACTGGTATTATTAAAAGAATAGCCACCTGAAACAGTAATTTTTGGTATAATCATTTCATTTACAGATGGGAAAAATGTCATTTTGGTAGTATAAACTGCTTTAAGCAAAGAATAATAAAATTTATCATCTGTTTTATATGTTATATCGATTGAATTGGAGAGTATATTGTTTGAAATAGGAATAGAAATAGTTGTATTTAAAAAGAAATTGGCAGGAGATCGAATTAAAGTTGTATTAAGCTGATCATATTCAGCACCAAATGAGAAATTAAATAAATTTTTTTTAAATGATTGATAATCAAATTTTGTAAATACAAAATTTCCAGTATAATAATTTTCATCAATCAAAAACAAATTGAATGGGATATAAAAAATGCAATATTTTATTAAATTATTAGAAGATTTATAGGAAAAATCTAAGTTTAATTTATCAATAAAGAAATTATCTAAAGAATAGTAAAAATTATTTAAAATGAAAAAGCTTGTTGTAGATGATGAGTATCTATAAGATAGACCTACATATGGCAAAAAATTTGTACTTATGCTTGAATACATATTGACATAATTATAACCAAGAAGGGCTGTAAATTGAGCATTTACATTAATAGTTGAAAAAATAATTAATGAGAAAAGAATAAAAGAAAGTAATAAAAAGAAAGTAATTTTTTTATAGATTGGATTTTTCATATAATTCATTTTTCTACCTAACATAATAAAATATAGAACAAATATTGACAAAAGCAATTTCAAGTATATAAATAGATTGAGCCGGAATGGCGGAACTGGTAGACGCACGAGACTCAAAATCTCGCGAGCTTCACAGCTTGTAAGGGTTCAAGTCCCTTTTCCGGCAATTCATATTATATTTTTCGGTAAAAAATTCTTGAGATAAAATCAAAATGAAAGATTTAAATTTTTTAATTACCAATGATGATGGGATTTTTGCAGAGGGTTTGTCATCTGTTATTAATTCATTGAAAGATATGGCAAACCTATATGTGGTGGCTCCGAGTGGGAATAGATATTGTACAGCTCATTCTATGAGTTTTCATAAAAGAATTTATTTTGAAAGATTAAATGAAAATATGTTTGCCATAGATGCATTCCCTGTAGATTGCGTATTTGCAGGGACAAAAGGTTTTTTTAAGGATAAAAAATTTGATCTTGTTATTTCTGGAATGAATCATGGAGCTAATCTTGGAACAGATATTTTTTATTCTGGAACTGTATCCGCAGCTTTTAGAGCAGCAGAAGATGGTATAGATTCAATTGCTTTCTCTTCCTGTAGAGCTTTACCACCATACAGTTCAGATTTTACTTTCAAAATGATACAAAAAATTACTAGAAAATTTCTTGAAAATAGAGAAACAATAAGAAAAAGAGCAATTGAATATGCTAAAGATAAAATTTATTATATTCATGAGATTAACCCCGATCATGTATCAATAACATTAAATGTAAATTTCCCCGATTTCGAAAAATTTTATGATGAAGAAATTGTCCCAACGGTGTTATCTTCAAGACTTTATCTTGATGAGGTTGTTTTTGAAAACAATAGTTGTTCTAATTCAATAGATATGGTTAAAGATGGCTATTTTGAAATTGTTGGGAAACTTGCAAATTCTCAATGTAAACCAATTACAGATTTAAATGTCATAAATAAGGGTAAAATTTCGATTTCACCATTTTTCTATTTTTTGCCTGGTATGATTCAATTAATTCCGTCAGCTATAGAATCAATTTTTTAATTTAATATTGTGTGGTAAAAAATGAAACTTTACATATTTGAATAATTTTTTAATCATAACTCTATGACTCTAAAGAAGTTCAACCAGTTGCAGGATAATCAGTGTGATATTGGTGCTATTCTTTTCCATGGCATAGCTGTATGCAAAACTCCAGTACTGGCACGACAGGCTGTCATTTGGTACCATGAATACTTATATTTACTATAAGCCTGATAAAACTCAGGGATATAATTCAGGTATTTGATATCTAACTTTACTTTCTAGAAGTTTTTAAGCTGTCGCTTTATCTCCCTCAAATTCAAGGAAATTTGATACTTTTTTCGTTTTTGAGGTATAAAACCGTCCTGGTGTATTACTTCACAAATGGTGTCAGTCCAATAGCGAATAGTGTGGGTTTCCTGAAGCAATTAGGACAGTATTTCCCCAAACCGAAGTCCAACTCTGTATTGTGTACAGGGTCCGCAATTTCTTTAAATTTATCCCCTAAAAGCACTGGGATGCAGTTGCTGTGGATCTGAAGAAGGTGTATATGTCTGCCAATGAAGAAGCTGCTTTGGATGAGCTTTAGCAGTTTGCCAGATGGATCATGCTAATCCGGGATTGGGGTATGGCAATGCATCAATTTAGCATATTTTATGGTGAACAGGTATCATTGTTAACATCATCGCTTAGAGAATTACCGTTTACACAAAGTTTGGGATGGCTCCTCAAAATCATATTGATTAGCTTTCATTAAACATAAAATCATCTTTTAATTGTTGATGTTTTATTAACCCAATTAAATTCGGATTAAGATACTTCTGTTAATAACTATATATTTACGAAATAAAATCGCAATCTATCTAATTATAAATCATCTTTAATCTTACTTGCATCCATCCAAATAAATTATAAAGCACATGTTCACAAGAACCTATGATATCGTATAATTAAGTTTTTCAATATACATCTGCATTTTAGTATTTTCTAATAACTTCTTAATAAACTCTTTATATTTTTTATTATTCAAATATTATTGCCATTCATTTAATAATTTTATTTAGCTTACTATAATTAATTGGAACCTGCATTTTTATTAAATAATGAATGATATATTCATTCATCTTATCAAAATCACTTTTTACTTCATTAATGTATTTTTCATTGTAATTATATAAAAATGCAAATTCATCTAAAGAAAAAATATTTTTTATTGACAGTAAGATATTTTATTTAATATCTCAATTAAATTTAGTTGATAAATATCTAAAATCATTGTATATATCAAACAGGGAAAAATTAAAATTAAACTAAATGGATTCACAATCGAGAGAAGAGTTTTATTTTACCAAAGGTAAAGTGCTTTTTGATGAAGAGAAGTATGAACAGGCAATAAAATCTTTTGATAAGGCACTTTCATTGAATCCCGAGCATATTATGAGCAATTATTTAAAGTCTCTTGCTTTATGTAAATTAAATAAAATAGATGAAGCAATTGATCATCTTAATCTTGTTGCCGAAAAAACAGAGAATTTTTTAATTCAGCAGCAAGTTTATCTAATATTAGGATATATATATTCTACTAAGAATAATGTAGAACTTGCTATTGAATATTTTGAAAAGGTTATAGGGACTGGACTTGAGGCATCAGCAGCATACAATGCTTTGGCTGCACTTTATCATAAAAAGGGTGATATTAAAAAAGCAATTGAAAATGCTAAAAAGGCACTTGAATTGAAAAGTGATAATTATAATGCCATGAATACCCTGGCTTATCTATTAATAGATAGTAATATAGATATAGAAAAAGGGATACAACTTGCTAAAAAAGCTTTAGCTGAAGAACCAAATAATCCTGCAAGACTTGATACAGTTGGCTATGGTTATTTAAAGTTGAAAAATAAGACTATTGCTAAAGAATTTTTGACAAAGGCTTATAATATAAACCCAAATGATGTAGATATAAAAAAACATTTAGAATTATTATCAAAGCTATAAATATTAATCATATAAATAAAATTAGATAAAATTTAATTTTTATGATCAAATCTTTTTGCTTCTTCTAAGATTTTGTCATGAAATCTTATCTTCAAGTAAGAATTTCTAAGTTTTTGAGATTTAATCTTATTTAAGTTACATTTAATAATTTTTGAAGCTTCTGTAATCAAATTAATCTTTTCTTTTTCATCAAGTGAATCATCAAGTTTATATCTAAGATAGTAGATAAGAGGTTTATATTTAAACTCCAGAATTATTGATGAATTTTCATACATCTTTATTTCAGCAAGAAAAAATTTAGCCCTTTGAAGATCGTTTTTTTGAATAGAGATTAAGACAAGAAGAAGCAAAACTTCACAACTTGTTACATGATCTGAATTTATATTTGTGATTCTTAATGCATCAAAAGCATAATCATAAGCTTTATCAAGATTACCAGAAAGATAGTATGCTTCAGCTATAAATGCTTGAACTCTTGCTTTGTAATAATCATTATTTAGCTGCTTCGTATTATATTCGGCTTTTTTTAAATAATCGAATGCTTCCTGATGTTTGCCAAGGTAAAATGAAGCTATGCCTATGTATGAGTAAATCCTTGAATATTGTTTATATGTAGGAATTGCTTTTTCTAAGAAAAGGTTGCATGTTTCATATATTAAATCAAAAGCACCAAGCTCATAATAAAAAGAGATTAGCTCAAGTAAGTAAAGATTTATAGAAAAATCATCTGTAATATCTGAATTTTTTATCCTTTCTTTTTCCTTTTCTAAAATAGATACACTTTCTTCATAATTTGATGTATAAAAATTGATAATACAATTTAAGTATGTGTATTCAACTGATTTAACAGGTAATTTTTCTAATAACTTTTTTGCTCCTTCAATATTTCTCTTATAAAATAATGCTATGGCAGTAAATCTAAGAAGATTAAAATAGCTATAACTTTTACTTTTATCTACTTCTTCCAATCTTTCGTAGTAATATAAACCCTTTCTACCAAAAAGCTCAGCATTAAAGTAGTCAAAATGTTCATAATTATATGTTGCAAGAAGATGATAAAACATTGCATAAGCTTTATTATTATTTAAGGAAAAGACTTTTTCTCCCATTTGTGATATAACTTCGGGTATTTTATCTATAAATCCATTATTGTATAATATAGAATATTTGATAAACAAAATATCTATTACCTTTTCAGATTCTTTTGAGTTTAAACTATTTAATAATTTATCAAGATAAGGTACATAATCCATAGTATAATTTCTAACTTCCTGAAGTGTTTTGTAAGCACGATAAATATCATTCGCTTCAAGAAAGTGATAGATTATTTTTAATGGTTCTTTTCTTTTTATCTTTATAAAATATAGGGCAATAAGTCTATGTAATATCATTTTGTTTTCTTTTAAGATTGTTGAATATACTACTTCTCTTGTTATTTCCTGTCTGAACTTAAATTGTTTACCAGTTCTTTCTATAATATTTTCAGCTAATAATTTGCCTATATCTAAATCTATATTTGAGATATCACCACCCGTTTTTTGATGTATATATGAAAGTTCTTCGACAGAAAATGTAGAACCGATAACTGATGCCTTTTGAAGCAATTGTTTTAAGTTCTCAGATAATCTATCTATCTGAGCTAAGATAATCGTCTGGATTGAAGAAGGGAGTTTTTTAAATTCACCTTCTATATTAATATATTTAGCAAATTCTTCTATAAAAAATGGATTTCCATGTGATTGTTCAATAATAAATTCGATATCATCTTCATTTAAGTCAATTTTAATAAGCTTTTGAATTAAAGAATAAGATTCTTTTTCTGTTAATGGTGAAAGTTCGATTTTTTCAAAATTAGGAAAAATATTGGCAATTATCTGTTCGAAAACTCTATCTGATACAAGAAAAAATGGCTTATATTTTAAATGATCTATCAGATATCTTAGAAAGTCTCTACTTTTTTTATCAATAAAAGATATATTATCTATAAAGATAATTGGAGCATAGATGCTTTCTTCATAGTTTTTCAATATTAGAGTATAAACCTCTAAAAGTGTATCAAATACAAGCTTTTCATCTGTGTCACTACTCCATTTTTGCATTAAAAGTTTAACAAGAGTATTTTCTTTATTCTGTTCAAGATGAATATTGTTTTCGAATAAGTGTTTTAAGATTTCCTGTTCTGTAAGTTTTGGGATATTTGACAGTTTTAAGTAAAAAAGAAGAAGCTTTATAACAATAGAAAAATTTGAATTTCCATATGGGGAAGCACTGGTATAGAATAATGGGGATGAAAAAAGAGGAAACTTTCTTATTTCCTCTATAAATTGAACTAGCAGTCGTGTTTTTCCTATGCCTGCTTCGCCATAAATATAATAACAGAATCCATTTAAATCATCAAATTTTAAGTATTTTCTAAGCATTTTATCCAGTACATCTTTTCTACCAATAAATTCGGTATAATAATTTATTATACTGAGGTTTCGACCAATAACTATATAAGCATTTAAGCTCTCACTTTTACCTCGCAAGGTTAATTCAATTGGTTGTGAAAATAGAAACTTATTTAATGTTTTTTGATATACTACTTCTGAAACCAGAATAGAATTTGCAGCAGCAATAGATTGAATTCTTGAAGCTACAGCAAGAGCATGTCCCGAGACAACTTCATATTCACCTCTTTTCCCTTTAGTCAATGTCCCACTATGTATACCAATTCTAAAAGAGATATCTTTATTTTTAATCTTAAATTTTGATTTTATTTCTGAATTAATAATCTGAAGATTATCAAGAAAATCAAGTGAAGCATTTATAGCCCTTTCTGGATCATCTTCATGTATATGTTTAGCCCCAAAAACAGCTACAAGAGCATCACCGATATATTTTTCTACCCATCCATCATAACTATTAATTATAGATTCAAAATTGGAAAAGATTTTTGTCATTATCTTATCGATATCTTCTGGATCAAGGTTTTCAGTAAATTTTGTAAAATCCTTCATGTCTGCGAAGATAACAGTGGCTTCAATTCTTTCCCCTTTTTGCAGAGGAAGGGAATCTTCATTTTTATTTATGGTATTGGTTCTTGTTGACATATTATCTTTTGAATTAATATTTTGGGAAAATTCTTTTTGGTTATTTGATTTTCTTTTTAATTTTTTGTCATTTTTTGGTTTGATATTTCTGTTTTCAATAATTTCTTTATTTTCCATATAACCAATCTTACTATTTTAATTTTTCAAATCAAATTCTTTCTTAATTAAGAAGATTTAGCATAAAGAAATAAAATCAAGATATTCTTTTAAACATTTTTCTTGAACAAGTTCATTTGAAAGATGAATGCCATGTCCACTTTCTAAAATCAAAGGTTTTATGGGTAATTTTTTTTTGGTTTTTAAAATTATAATATTTTTCATATTTATTTTAAATGCTTTTTGATTTTTTCCTATAACTATAAAAATTGGAATAGGTTTGCTCATAATTAAACTTAATGCATTTTTTTGCTTAGATATAATATTAAAAAACATTTTCAAATCTATAAATCTAGTTATTTCAACTGAAGTCATTATCTTTTTTAAATATTTTTTATCATCTGTCTTATCTTTTAAATATGGATATAGGTCTAATTTGAATTTTGAATTTAAAATAATATTTAATAATTGGCTGATGAAAAATTTATAGTTTATTGAAAAAGTAAAACTCGAAATAAAGATTGATCTTAACCATATTTTATCAACAAAATTATATAAAATTTTTATAATAAATGGAGTAATTATGCCTGAAATATAAACATGAATCCCATTTTTTATATTATAAATTGAAAATAATTTTTTGAAAATTTCAATAAACACATTTTCATCATAAAACCCTCCACGTCTTCCATCGCTATTACCATGTCCAGGAAGGTCAAAGATAATGACTGAAAAATTATTTTTTGTTAAATTTAAGATAAAATCATCATAAAGCTCTACTGTTTCTCCAATATCTGGAACTATTAACAATAGATTTTTAGAATTTATATCTTCAAAATCTTTAACATAAAGGTAAAATCCATCAGAAAAAGAAATTTTATTGATTTGAAAATTTAAATTTTTATCCATAGACCTTGATATAAGATTAAAATATAAATTAAAAAAAGGGAAAAAATAAATAAACAAATAGTTAAAAAAAATTAAACGAATAATTAAAGAAATAATCAAAACAATAATCAAATATATAATCAAATATATAATCAAATATATAATTGAATAAATGACTAAACAATAAATTAAGCAAATAAAAGAAATAATAATAATTCAAAAAAAACTAAATTAAAAAAATAACAAAGAAAAATATTTAATAACTATACTCTTTCTTCAGCGCTAACAAATTCTTGTTTTTTAAAGTATTTATTATAAAAATAATTATAAATATATCTTGCAACAACAAGGAAAAGAATGATTCCTTTTATGATTTCAACTATTGCACCAGATATACCAAGATTTCTTTGCATATATTGACCACCAGCATCCAGTGCACCCCATAGAAGTGCTGTAAAGACAACTGCTATCGGGTCATTTGATGCAAGAAGGGCAACTGAAATTCCATTCCATCCATAACCTGCATTTAATTCCTGAGCAAGTTTATGTTCAAGTCCTGTAATCTGTGAAACCCCAGAGAATCCTGCAAGCATACCAGAAATTATCAGGGTAATAAAGATAATTTTTCCAGTGTTAATACCTTGCATTTTTGCAGCATTTATATTTTTACCGACAGCTCTAATATCATATCCAAGTTTTGTGTAAAAAAGTATGTAATATACGATAATTGCAAGTGCAATGGCGATTAATATCCCGGTGTGTATCCTGTAATCCGCATTAGGTAAAAATGATTTCATATTTGGTAGTCTATTTGATTCAAGTATTTTATCTGTAACATAAGGATGTTTTGAACCTAAAGATGGATCACCTCCAAATTTTCTTATAAATATTGGTGAAAAATATCTTGCGATATGAGCAAACATCATAGTAGTTATAACTTCACTGGCACCTGTTTTAACTTTCAACCATGCAGGAAGAATATTGTAAATTCCAGCTATTAAAGCGCCTACGATAAAGATAAAGGGAAGAGAAAGAATTGGTGGAAGTTTTATATAAAGTCCTAAAAATGTAGCAACCATAGCACCTATATAATATTGACCTTCTGCACCAATATTAAAAAGATTTGCCTGAAAAGCGAAAGCTATTGCAAGTCCAGTAAAAATAAGTGGGGTTGCATTTATTATAGCTGTTCCCCAATTTTTATAAAAACCACCATAAAATAAAGCAGCGTAAGCTTCAAAAGGATTATATCCCGATATAGTCATTATTATACCGCCAATTATCAAAGAAACAAATATACCAATTAATGGATAAAGGATAACTTTGAATTTTTGTTTTAAAAAATCCTTAAAATTATCTTTTTTATCAGAATAAAGATTTGCAAACATATATAAAGCTATTGAAAGCAGGATAAATAATAATCCAGAAAAATATTCACCCATGTACAAAGTGATTCCAATGGCAAGAAAAAGAATGGAAATGCAAATTAAAAGATAATATAAAGTATTATTTTTGATTAAATTTCCCATAGTTTTTACCTTTATTATTTTTAAAATTATGTATTTTTATGCTTCTTTGATCTTTGATTTATCACCGCCCATCATGTAAAAACCAACTTCCATCTGATCAGTTTCTTCTGTCTTGAACTCTTTAGTAATCTGCCCATTGTACATGACCAAAATTCTATCTGAAAGGGAGAATATCTCTTCAAGTTCAAGAGAAATAAGTAAAATTGCGCAATTTGAATCTCTCATCTCAAGTATTCTTTTATGGATATATTCTATTGCGCCAACATCAAGGCCTCTTGTTGGTTGAACAACCAAGGCAAATTTAGGTGTTTTTGAAAATTCTCTAGCTAAAATAACTTTTTGCTGATTTCCTCCCGATAAATTTGCAGCAATATTTTTGGAATTTGGGGTTCTAATATCATACTTTTTTACCAATTCTTCAGAGAAGCAATAAATATTTTTCCAATTTAAAATACCACTTTTCCAGAATTTACCCTTTCCTTGATAACCCAATATCAAGTTTTCAGCGACCTGCATGTCAAGCACAAGGCCATGCCTCTGTCTATCTGCAGGAACGATAGACATTCCTTTATCCAGTCTTTCTTTAACAAAATTGTTTTCGAAAAAGATTTTGTTTAAAATTAAGTTAATAGAGTTTTTCTTATTTTTATCATTAATAGGTAAAGAATAATCCTCTAAAATAATCTCGCCTTCAAATGCATCTCTAAAACCAATAATAGCTTCAGCAAGTTCTGTCTGACCATTGCCGTCAACTCCTGCTATACCAACAATTTCTCCAGGGTAAACCTCTAAACTTACATCATTGACCGCCTTAATCTTTTTACTATTGTAAACTGATAGATTTTTAATTTTTAATGCTGGTTTTATACCTCTTTGTTTAGGAGTTCTAGTAACGGTTAATACTACATCTCTTCCTACCATCATATTGGCAAGTTCATTTTTAGTTACACCCTTTGTCGATCTTTCGCCAACTAATTTTCCTCTTCTTAATATATAGACTCTGTCAGCAATATCCAATACTTCTTCAAGTTTATGAGTTATTATTATGACAGAAACACCGGTTTTAACTAAA
>Ga0116146_1003149_pt1 | contig 13854 bp, 7 predicted proteins | sample AD_JPNHG2_MetaG_FD_89748 | JGI IMG/M metagenome (GOLD analysis project Ga0116146, IMG submission 89748) | Active sludge microbial communities of municipal wastewater-treating anaerobic digesters from Japan - AD_JPNHG2_MetaG | ecosystem: Engineered > Bioreactor > Anaerobic > Digestate | place...
GGTCCGTAATATTTATCCACGGCAAAATAAAATGACGGGTTGTAGCCCCAGGATGAATTGCCTTCAAATTCACTAACCGGCATTAATTCTATGGCGTTAATACCAAGTCGCTCTAAATAGTCGAGCGTATCAATTAATGTTTTAAAGTCATGCGCGGCAACAAAATCCCGAACCAGCATTTCGTAAATAATAAGATTGGTCTTTGCCGGACGCGTATAATCCGTGGTTTCCCAATTATAATCGGGTTTATCAACTTGAAAAGTGCCGACGATTTCAGTGGTTTTTCCAGTTGGATAAAGTTTCAAATTCGGATAGACTACTTCGGGGATGTATTGATCATTCCCCGGATCAAGAATTTTTTCCGAATAGGGATCCGCAATGCGGATTTCACCATCAACCAAATATTGGAAAGCATATTCGGTCTGCAAATCGAGATTGTCAACAGTCAGCCACCAGTGGACGTCGGTTCCGCCGTTGTCTTCACATTGCATAAAATAACTAGTGTCAATCAGCCAATCATTAAAATCACCAATCAAATAGACAAAATCCTTGAAAGGCGCTTGCAACGAAAAAGTGACGCTGTTATTATCTATCACATTGATACCGTCAACAATACCTTCAGGACGAGAAATATACGTCACTGGTGGATTTATCATAATCGCAAAACTGGCGGTATCGCTAAATCCACTTGTGTCAGTACCAATTGCCATCAAATTTTTCATTCCATAATCATATTCCGCCGCAATGAAGTCGAAAATCATCGCCGTATCAGAAACCTGGTTGACCAGCTCATTATTCACTAATAGTATTATATTACTAACCTCAGTATTGAGAGCGGCTGTGGTAATTTTTATCTTAACCGTATCGCTATAATGCGTAAAAACAGGGGAACGCCGCGGGTCGGATAGGCTCAAATCAATAACGGGTTCGCTGACCATTACCGTCAATCCCACTTCAAATAGGTTGTGGAAAATGTCAGCACCACCAACATCCCTTCCACTCTTACTGCCGTCGGCATTGCGGAAGACAAACGCCAATTTGAGAATTTGCTCGTTTCCCGGAATAGTTGCCCCATTTTCATGAGAAATATAAAAAGTACGTGGATAGCCGATCGTCAGTTTGTATAAATTAGTTGAAATTCTTTCGAGCTTATTCTTGGACGTATTAGCCACGCCACCTTGCCCCGGCCAGGGAGTCACGACATAACGCCAATCTTTGCCGGTTGCGCTTAAATTGGTAATGACTCCGGTATGAGCATAAATATCTCCCGTATAATCTTTCAAACCGCCGTCGCCTTTAGTCGCATCGAAATAAATCGTAATCGAATCCCGCTCGGTCGGATGGGGCGGTTCTGAATAAACCACCTGAGCGACCAGAAATCGGGTACTAAAAAGCATCAGGCAAAGCACACCTACTTTGTAAAGCATTTTTTTATGGTGATTATTAATCATTTTTAGTCTCAAACCGGAATAAATAGTAATCGTATCCGTAACAAGGCAAAAATAATTGATGATTTTCTAGTAAAAATGCTCCCGTGCCGAGCAATAATTCCGGATTATTTGAAATTACTGGAGAAATTTGCGCCAAATCAATCGTAACCATCTGAGATTTATTTTTCAGATTGGTAACGATTAGTACAATTTCCTTAGTATTATTTCGAGAAAATGCAAAGATGTTCTCCGGGTCAGAAGTTTTTATAATCTGATAGTTGTCAGATGTTAGGGCGGGAATATTGCGCCGCAGTTCATTCATTTTCGTAATTAAATCATTTAAACTTCGGTCAAACTGGCGCCAGTTGATCGTCTCCTTCTCGAATAGAGATAGCTTCTCACTCACACCAATTTCCTGTCCATTATAAATCATCGGCACACCCGGCAAGGTAAAAATTAGGAAGGTCAAGACCAGAGTTTGTTCTGCCGTAAATAAAGCTGTTGTTCGCGCTTCATCATGATTTTCGGTAAAACGCATTTTAAGCGTATGTTTAGGATAGCGGTAATACTCTTTTCTTAGAGTTTGGGCCAGAAATTCTGCAGGATAGTTATTCTTAATAATCTGGTAAAATGCGCGCCTAGTATTCCAGCCATACGTCAAATGAAAACCATTAAGATATAATCGCGGATGATCGCCTTCTGCCAGCATTAAAATGTCCGGATTGATTTTTTGGAGGCGAGTCAGCGCTGTTCTCCAGAAATCATCTGGTACCAGTTCAGCGACATCGAGCCGGTATCCATCTATATTGAACTCTTTGACCCAATATTCTAGAACTTCCCACATATATTCCCGCAAACCGGTTTGATTATAATTGAAATCGGCTACGTCACTCCAATCGGCATTTGGGGCAATTATATTGCCGTCAGTATCCTGAGTGTACCAATCAGGGTGTTCTTCTATAAGTAGATTATCCCAAGAGCTGTGATTACATGCGATATCGAGAATAACTCTTATTCCAAGTTGATGAGCGCTAGTAACTAAATTTTTCAAATCCGATTCTGTCCCTAAGTCCGGATTGATGCTTTTGAAATCCCGGATTGAATAGGGACTGCCCATTGAGCCTTTGCGATGCTTTTCACCGATTGGAAAAATCGGCATTAACCAGATACAATCTACTCCGAGCGATTTCAGACGCGATAAATCCTCAGCCAATGCTTGAAAGTTGCCTTCCGGACTGTAGGCTCTGACAAACACTTCGTAAATGAAGGCTGTTTTTATCCAAGCCGGAACCGGAATTGCTTCCTTTTGGGAAAATTCTGATTGTAGAAGTTCAGTTTCATCGGTATAATACCGCAAAAGGACATTACCGGTAATTCCGCCCGCTCCACCAGTATCGTTGATACGCACGACTAATAAGTTTGATGATTCCGGTTTAATTTGATGAGTTATATCAATATAGAATTGGATTCCGTAGCCGGTATGCTCGCCAACTTTTTCACCGTTTAGAAATACAACAGCCTCATCGTCAACAGCCTCAAAAACAAGCGCCAACCGTTTATTAGATAGCGGTTTTTTAAGTTTGAATTCAGTTGCTTACCAGCCGATTCCGTCATAATGCGGATCATCCCAGAAGCTGGGAACATTCAAGTGAATCCAGTCTTTTCGATTATATTCATGGCGGAAATAACCTTGAGTGTCGCCGATACCATCACGATCGTATTTAAACAACCACTTGCCGTTCAAGCTCTGAACGTTTTGATTTATTTCGCAATTATTTAAAATCATAGGCAATACGAAGAGGAAATTCAATACCCGTGGCATAACTACAATTCCAGATCAAATTAAATGTTGCCCTACGTCAGTTTATGTTTTTCAATGGCCTCTTGAATGAGCTCATCTACCTTTTCAAATTCGTCAGTCAACATTCCGGCAATGATATTAGAAATGTCCATATTCATTCGCTGTCCGAAAAGTGTTATATCCAGAATAATATAATTGGTAGCAATTGTCAGAGCCGCTTTATTTTGCGTCCAGATGGCTTGTTCGTCTTCTTTCCAATTTGCCGGACCCATAACTAAATTTTTGGCATCGGTTACCAGAATAAGTTTGCGGTCCCAGTAATGCTCAAGTTTTTCTTCCGGAATGCCATAAGCCAGGGTCACTCCGATCGGCGGATCAATTTCATTAAAGGAAAAAATTAGAACAAAAACATTGCGTTTACAGGCATTTAATAAGTGCTCTCTAAGTAGCGAAATCTCACGTTGCCAACCGGAAATGTAGATAGATTTATGAGCTTCGCGGATTAACATTTCACAGGTCTGCATCAACGATTGGTACCCACGCAAATTCCAGAACCCCTCGGTATCGGATTTATTGCTGAATTCGGCTAAATCCTCCTTTAAATTCATAACCCGATTGGCATAATTTGTTTCCATCCGCTTAAGCATTTCTTCTGGTGCCAAAGGGATATATCGGCGAGGTTTATCATGTATCGAAATTACGATTCCCCGCGATTCTAACTGCTTTAATACTGAATAAACTACTGAACGAGGAACGTGAGCCAATTGACTGATTTCATAACCGGTGGCGGGACTCAATTTCAGTAGCCCGAGGTAAGTGCGGGCTTCATAGTTAGTAAAGCCCAACTGCATCATTTTATGAAGAACATTATCCTGTAAAATATCCATTTTTTTTCTTTCTATTTATGTAATGTAGAAGATGAATCGGCATCCGAATCGATATTGACCTCTGTCGCAAGATGACGAAACCAAGTAAAGTATAGTATTACTGAAAGCGCCACTACGATGAGTAATAAACCAAGGAAAGTATCAAAGCGTTTCATTGACAAAACCATCCACATCAAAAATAGGCACACCTGCCAGGGCACGGCAAAGAATATTGATATTATATCGCGCCGATTTTCACGATTGATTTGATACCTCAATTTTTCGGGTAATTTGTCTCGGATTGGTCCCCAAAAACCAAAGGGACGAGTAACTCGATAGAAATTATCCAGAACTTTTTCATCAGTTGGTTCGGTTAGAAGGGTTCCGATAATCGTAGCAACGGTACTAATACCGGCTGCAAATAAAAACGACCAGTATTCAGCAGTTGCTTCAGGGGCGATAATTTTCCAGATGATCGAAGCCAACATTCCAGCGGCCATACCTATAGTATAGCCATAGCCATTTAGACGCCACCAATACCAGCGCAGTAATTGTGGCACAATCAAGCCGGCTCCTATACTCATAGTAATCCATCCCCAAATTTCATTAATATTCTTAATCATAAGCATTAGTGCCAATCCAAGAACTACAATAACTATCGAGGCTCCATAGCTTTGTCGCATTTGCTGACGATCAGAAGCATTTTCATTTACATATTCAAGATAAATATCTTTAACCCAGTAAGCCGCACCGGCATTGACGGTCGAGTCGAAAGTTGACATCGCTGCCGCCATCATACCGGCAATAAGAAATCCTTTTATTCCAATTGGTACAGTTTGAACCACAATTGGTAAAACCATTTCAGGATCGGTAATTTGAGTTCCAAGATATATTCCCCAGACTGCAATAGCTCCCACAAAAAGCCAGCGAAATGATAGCAAAAATGTCCAGTATAATGAAAGTAATCCAGCTTCACGATCATCCTTAGCGGCGTAATAACGTTGAACCATATAGTTGCCGGTTCCTCCACAACCCTCGATAACTACTTTAATTAAATAAAATAGTACAGCAATTCCGAATAAATTGTACATACTATATACACTGCTAGAATCAATCGCCAATTTAAATTTTGGGAGAACATCGGTCCACTCCTGATAAGTTGTAGGGAAAAACTTGAATCCGCCGCCCGCAACATCCTTCAAAGGCATAACCACAGAAAATTCAGACGGCAAATTAAAATGAAATACCCGGATAACTACGTATAGAATCATTGAAAATATCAGTGCACCTTGGAATACGTCTGTCCATACTACTCCATACAATCCAGAAGCAACGGTATAAATCATTGCAGTAGCGATCAAAACCGCCGCCGCCCAAAATTGGGACGATAAACCTAAAAAATTTGGAATACCTAAAAATTTATCTAAAAATTTTCCTCCACCCACGGCAAAATAAGTTACCATTGCAATCGTGACAAGAATTGAGGTCAATGCCGTAATCATACGCGCCAAACGGCCTTCTCTACCCTTTCCAAAACGGAATTCCATCCATTCTGCCAATGTCATCACTTTCGAACGACGGTTCCATTTACCCATAAATATCATTAAAAATGCCATAATCAAGGTAACACCACCCCGAAATTCTATATATAAACCTCGGGCTCCTAGAGCATAAACCAAGGCGACAATAATCATAGTGCCGCTTATATCAAGATTAGATGACATTCCGGAGGCTCCTAAAGCCCACCAGGGTAATGAACGATTTCCTAAGAAATATGAATTAATATCCTGTGCGGCTTTGCGCTTAAACAATAAACCGACTATAACCATTCCTATTAGATAGATACAGATAATAAAATAATCTACAATATGCATCTGGCAGCCTCCTTATTGAACGAGCAAAGAAAAGAGAGGAAGGACGGACTATCCGTCCTTCCTCTTAAGAGCAACTTATTTTACCAATACCATCTTTTTGATAGCATGATACTTGTCACCAGCCCGTAACTCATAAAAATAGATACCGGAAGCAACATTATTTCCGTGCAGATCCCTGCTATTCCATACATAACTATAATTGCCGGCATTTAGGTTGTTATAAGTAACCTTATTGACAACCTTACCGAGCAGGTTATAGATCGTCAACTGCACGTCGCTTCTTTCCGGAATAGCAAAACGAATTTCCGTAGTCGGGTTGAATGGATTTGGAAAATTCTGAGAAAGTGAAAATTCCTTAATAACATTAGCATTTTGATTTTTAATACCCGCCTTAGGAGATCTTGTGTTATAATCCCAAGCCGAATAGAAATTCGGATTGATTGAGCCGAACTGAACTGCCAATGTAAAAGTCGGATTAGTGTCATCAATATTTTCGATATGGTTAAGGCCATAACTGCTTTCGTTATCGCCACCACCAATCCCGAATTTGAATTCCTGACCAACGGTTTTCTCGGTACTAAAATTGTACACAATCGTATAAATGGTATCACCAGCGGTGACGTCACCATTCGTACCATCGTCGTACATTCTGCGAGTGGCATCACCAGCTAACGTTCCACCCCAGGTTGCCCAGGTACCTTCGCCATTATTGGACATTGGACCATTGATACATAAACCTAGTTTAGCGATAGTATCTGGATTGGCTACCAGCATCGCCGGAGTAATGTCAATAGTACCCTGAATGTCATCGAGAGTCGAACCAGCCCAAACCTGATAGTAGGCCGGGCGCAAATCGCATTCAATAGTTACAGTAACCGCCTGACTAAGTTTCTGGTTATTCCTGAATTTGGGCATACGACGCGGATCGGTCTCACTGTCTTCAATATCATTGATTTCAGCATCACCGGTTATGATATATAAACGTCTTTCAGCTCGCGTAACATCATCGCCTGTGTAGTCAAAATTGAAATATACTTCGCGCTGTTCTACCGCATCTTTTACGATATAATACTGGTAATAAAGCGGTTCGTTAAGAACTACCGGAACATCCTTAAAAGTGGTCGAATAAAAGTAAGTACCTGAGATTCGAAGCAAATGAGCATCCATTGTCGAAGATAAACTATTAAAATAACCCATCCGAACTAATATAGTATCGCCAACTGCAAAACCTTTATTGGCAATTGCATTAGTCAAATCGGCGGTAAAGCTAATATCAACGGTATCCTCTGCTAAAAATCCGGCCGGAGGATTGTCATTCCAGTATTTCCATGCCAGAGTTGTGTCTTCCAAACCAGGATGCAGAACAATGATACGGTTCTCATTACCAGGCCAGTACTTACCATTCAGGTTTTCCGTATTACTCCAATCGGTTCCAATAGCAAAACGATACATCAATACGCCAGGATTTTCGGCACCAAGTGGCTGTACCCGATCAACGGTATCCATTACAGCCTGCGGAATCCGGATTGTTCTACTCCAATATTTGGATGTGCTTTCCTGAGTCAAAGGTAATGCACCAGGTGACCAAGCCGGATCGCAGAAAGGCCAGTGACCGACAACCGACAATAGAGAAAAACTATCTTCGTAATTCTCCATATTTACCCGAACGAAAATATCAACAGAATCGGATGGCGCAAAGGGCGGATTGAAATCATTGTTAACATATGCGACCGCCAGCGTTGTATCTGTAGACGGTAAAACCCACATACGGTTGCCGCCGCCAGTGACATTCTCCCAGGTAAAGGCATCATCCTCGTTAGCCTTGTAACGAACCTTATAAGCCATCCGCCAGCCAATCATCGAATCCGGATAGTCAATCGTCAGCTTCCAATAATCGCCTCCAATATTTGCAGCTAATGGTGAATCATCGCCCCAGGTCAAGAAATTGTTATACCATTTATCAACCCCTTCTGGCCCGACTTCCGCACCACAAATCTGGATTTGATGGGTCGAATCAGTGACCCCTTGCAAAGTTGATGTATTGACAATATAATTGACTGTAACATCGGCAAATGCCGAGACAGCAACCATGGTCAACATCAACATCAAAACAGTAGCTTTTTTCATAGCTTACTCCTTTCTTTTGTTGTTAAAAACCTATTGATATAGACATTGTTGAAAGATTCCCAAAAAATCCATATTCTTGATAAGAATAATCAAAATAAAAATCAGCATACTGGATCGGCAGTTTTAAGCCGATACCGGCGGTCAATCCCTGCTGTTTGTTTTCACGAAATAAAGCTTGATAACCGGCACGGAGGCTAATCATTTTCATTACTAATACTTCAGCCCCACAATTGAGTACTTGGTTATTGTCGGTAGGACGCACTACGTCGCCTGCCAGTGTTAAAACAAATTGATTATTATTGATCACTGGCATCGCGACTCCTATAGTAAACGTTAAAGGAATTGGCCATTTATCAGTTTTAAGATATGAAACTATTGTTTCGTTATTGCCGGAGGCTTCCTTGTCAAGATCAACCTGAATGATTAAATCGCGTCCTGTTAATTGTAACTCACTACCAAAATTCCGCATACTAGCACCGATCTGGAGTCCATTGAATTGTGTTTTGAAAAGTAATCCTATATCTACGGCGAATCCGGTAGCACTGACATGCCAGATATTTTGTTGAATAAATTTGACACTGCCGCCGATTGAAAAGCGGTCAGTCAAATTGCGAGCATAGCCTAGACTAAACGCCAGATCGCTTGCTTCCCAATATTCGCCGGTTCCATCTGGCTCCGCTACAGTAGTTATTTTTTCCCGTTCGCCATAATCTAAGTTATCAACGCCAATTCCAATAATATCCTGGCCGGTTACCATTATCTCAGCCGCTAAAAATTGATGTTTCCCTCCAACCAACCAATTAGTTTGAGAGATATACAATTTATTTTTACTAATTCGAGAAATTGCTCCCGGATTATAATAAATTGCACTCGCATCATCGGCCAGAGCTGTAAATGCTCCTCCCATCGCAATTGCCTTCCCGCCGACCGGAATTTGCAAAAATTGACCGGCAGCAGTCCCTTCTTTATTCTGAGCATTTAAAAATACAGTGCTTATCAGAAGTGTCAAAATCAGAGTAGGTAATTTTTTATTCATAATCTCACCGCTATTTTATTACTGCTAATTTGCCGGATTTCTTTCCGACCGATGATTCTATGATATAATAGTAAACGCCAAATGCTACATCGAGATTTTCTTTCGATCTGACATTCCAGGCTAAAGTGCCGTTATGAATATTGCCATCGTGATTTAATGTAATAACATGCGCCCCTGCCGATGTGAAGATATGTACTTTAGCGTCGTTAGGCAACTTACGAAATTCAATCCGTCTTTCTCCGCGACCACTGGTAATGGAAGGAGGTAGAGGTGATTCCATTGTATTGGCAACTACATAGGGATTAGGGACAACCTGAATTTCATCTAGGCTCGATTTGGCAACGACGTCATCTACAACGGGTATTTCCGTGGTGAATTCATAAATATCGCCATCACGGAAGGGAGTTTCCGTTTCAATATGGAGAATGTCGCCTTTCAGAAATCTCGGCCGCTTGGCTTTGGATGAAATAGGTGGAAAATTTATCACCCACGAATATTGATAAGTGCTATCCGGTTTGGGGATATAAGATTCAATCAAACCACCCGGCGTTATTTCATAAATTCCATAGCTGTTTTTTACTCCACCATTATAAAGGAAAGGCACTTTTACAGAATCCAATACATTAAATAAATAAAAATTAGTTTTCTTTACCAGGCTTCGTATAATAACGTCTGAGTAACTAGGATATATGGACTTTAAGAATTCTTTGGGAGTTTCATATAATACCTCGCTACTATCACCGATTCGAATCTCATATATTCCGGGATATCGTACCCCAACTATTGTATCGCCTTCTAATAAAGCCTGATCAATTCTAAAACTAAAATCAATAATCCTCTCAGTCGAATTCCATCCTGACTTAGAGTCGATCATTTTAACATCCCACGGATTATTAAATACAAGTTCGACTCCATGGAAAATATCGGAGTCTTTAGTTTCTTTGACATAAGGACTGTAATGGATGTTTGGACTTTTAAAAACAGGATAATATTTATAGAAAATCCGATACTCGCCACTGCTCAAATGGCTATCTGGTTTTATTCTTACTTTTCCTCGCAGTGTGTCTATCTCAAATTCATTTAATGATAAATAAACGTGTGGATCTGACTCGCTTGCAATTAAAATATTGTCATATTGAATATGTTGATGGGTAAGCCAAACATAAGAAGTGTCAAGATTAATAAATTCTTCGACACCTGTTTTATCTAAAACAGAGTAAGTAGATGTAATTTGAGCAAATTCATCTTCATCATTCCATTCGAAATTCGGCTCACCGATAGTAGGTATGCCGTCACTTTCTCCATAATCATTTGTACCTGGTATACCATCAGCACCAACATCGTCAGTTAGATAATTCCAATCGCCATCATTATCAATTCCATCAGTTCGAGTGTCAGTGAAGGTCACTTTATAGGTATGCCCATTTAATAGTGTTTCATCAATGATTTTATACTGAATATTACCGGTTGCTGGTCCCTCCAGGTGTTTCAGAGCTATTTCGCTATTTTGTTCATCATAACCGGCAACTTTCGCAGTTGGTCTAACCTTAACAGTGTTTATATCGGTAATTACCGTTCCATCTGACTGCACCGAAATAAACTTAGTATTTTCCGATGGAAAAATATCATTACTGGCGTCACCATGATCATAGGCAACAACTGCGTAATAATAGGTACGCCCGTTCTGAACATCTTCATCAACGTATGAATGCACTAAACCATTGTCAGAACCTAGATAGAAGGAATAACCGCCAGCACTTTGATATAAATCCGAACTCGCCTCGAAAACTCCTTTAATGCCGTTGACCTTGTCAAATTGAGCCAGTGGTTTATAACCGGTCAGAACACCATTGGCATCGGTAATAACAAATACGTCATTAAAATCAGGATCAGTAGCTTTATATATTTTATAGCCTTCGAAGTCCTTCTCTTTAGTTACCGGATCGATACTCTCTTCTGCTTTTCTATCCCAGTAAAGGGTTACCTTGCCATCACCAGCAACTGCTGTCACCGTCGGCTTATCCGGCGGTTGTGGAAAACGATAATCACTATTGTAAATGTCCTGAACCGTTTCCCGATTCTTGAGCAGATCAGTCAAATCATAACCATATACCAGAGCCAATGAAAAACGCTGGGTATCACCGGCTCGTAGTGGAAAATACCCAGAACCATAAATGAAATCGCCGTCTTGACCGGCAATTGGTTTGCCATTTTGAATACTCGATGGCACGTCAAAATATCCAGGCTTTAACCATTCCCAGAGCAGTTCATCATCCGCCATTGGATAAGCATTAGAAGGAACAAAATAATTAAAACTCGTTAGACCAATTTGATCCGATTCATCAACATCGGTTTTATCAAAATTTGGTTCGCCTGATGTAGGTTTGCCGTCACCTTCTCCATAATCATTTGTACCTGGTTTGCCATCGGCACCAACATCATCTGTTTCAGGATTCCAATCACTATCATTATCAATTCCATCGTCACGGGCTTCGTCTATCAAAGGATCATCAATTCCAATTCCCCTTCGATAGTCTTTATAGGCCACCGGATTCAAGGTATCAAATAAAACTATTCCGTTTTGATCCACCCGGCGTTGTCTATAATGCAACAGATAGTTCTCATCAATCAATCCATCCAGATCATTATCAATACCGTCATAAACATTTGGATTAATTGAATCATTTGCCATGACATTTCCTTCTACCAATTTTGTTTGTCCAGCAATGATTGTGATTTTCATCCCTTTGGTTTCAACCGTATCTGTATCGTTGGTAATTGTATGCAAAGTACGATTATAATCTTTGTCGATTAATACTATCTGATCTCCTTTATTATATATGACTGTATCAAAATCTGATTCTGTAAATAGTGGCGCCGTAAAAATTAAATTTTTACCAGGATGCTTTTCAGGTTTATTATCACCGTCATTATCAATACCGTCATAAGGATTGCCGGGACTTTCCAGAAATGCATAACCCACCAATCCAACTGCCCCCTGCCATTTCGGATTACGGCTATTATTATTAGGATAATCACCAGTATAAGTCAAATCCCGTTCGACATCGAAGAAAGAATAATCGTCGTCATATTCCTGAGGAGAATCATCTGTACCGGTTACACCATTATAGGTACCGGCTAACATTCCAAAGACAACTCTATCATAATCCGTAGTGCTTGTATTAGTAATTTCATAAAGCCAAAATATTACATCCTGCGCCAGGAACTGGGCCCATTGCATTCCCCGAACCTTCACTTCTAAACCGAGTCCATTGCGATTCGCATCTCTACTATCAGGTTTGAAAAATACACCCTTTATATTGTGCCCGCTGTTGAATTCAACGTCATTATTATCATCCATAACAAAATAACTTTCTTGATCGGCATTGGTCACGCCTTTACCAAAAAAACCATTCCATTGCCCAGGCCAGCCGGGATCCTCAGGATCATTCATTTTATCAGGCCAGTAAGGTGGCCAGGAATTTCGATCAGTGCTCATAGCTATTCCCTGAGATGACTCATTGAAATAACCAGAAACCGGCTCAAAAGTCCATTGATCGCCAGTCAGCGATTCTTCTCGATCTTTTGCTGGACGATCTACCGGACAAACTACAACACTATGGAATGTTATCGTAGAGTCACTATTGATCGGATAATTTACCTCAGCTCCGACCATTGGACTTACATCACCGATATATCCATTGGTATCAAAAAGCCATGCACCACGCGGTCCTTTCTCTCTTGGTTGACCGATGACTCCCCAGTTACCGAAAACCGTCCGCACAAGATTACCATTATGGATGGAACTGCGCCGATAGGCTTTGCCACTTTGATTGGCTAAAATTATTTGTGACGTCGTAATCGTCATTAACAAAGTTGAGAGAATCCAGATGACAAAATATTTTATTGAATGTTTCATATGCTAATCCTCATTCCTATTTCAATTCGACGTGGTTCAGAATAATAAGTTGGGTCGTTAAACCACTCATGAACCGAATTAATTGGAGTTTTAATATTTAGTGCTTTTACTCTGGCCTCCTCGGTCGTAAAACCCGCCCGACCGGTCTCATCATAAACATTGACTTCATTTAACTTATCTAACAAATTCTGGATTCTAAGAAATAATTCGACAGAATATTTTCCTGATAACATGAAATGATAGTAAGCTTTTGTATCAATTGTCAAAGTAGGCGGTTTGGTACCGGCATTAGTTAAAAGTGAAGTAATATCTTTGGTTGATTGCGGAGTATAGGGCAAACCACTGCCCCAGCGCCCGATAAAATTTATCCCATAATTTTTGTGATTATACCCAACCGTTCCGTTGATCGTATGACGTTGATCCCAATCTAACGGATTAAGTTGAATTTCCGGTTGACTTCCGCCAGAAACTGCATTCCGGTAGGCTTCTGGATCCGAAGCTGTACCTTTGGCAATTTGGAGCGTATAATCAAAACTGGTGTATAAACCGCTCGGATTCTGCTGATTAAGTGCTATAGTAATACCTTTTACCACACCAAAATCACTATTGACTAATCTACTATAAGATGCCGCGCCTCCATAGACTATAATCTCTTCTGCTCTTGTACCTGTCAAGTCTCTTATGTCTTTCAAATAAGCGGTAATATCAACTGAAAAATTATCACTCAATTGTTGCTGGACACCGATTTCTCCGACGATGGTCTGTTCCGGCTTCAAGTCCGCATTTCCAACTACTCCCTGA
>Ga0116146_1003150_pt1 | contig 13850 bp, 7 predicted proteins | sample AD_JPNHG2_MetaG_FD_89748 | JGI IMG/M metagenome (GOLD analysis project Ga0116146, IMG submission 89748) | Active sludge microbial communities of municipal wastewater-treating anaerobic digesters from Japan - AD_JPNHG2_MetaG | ecosystem: Engineered > Bioreactor > Anaerobic > Digestate | place...
ACTTAAGTTTGATGAAGGGCTGAACCGCACCGCCCGGGGCGAGGCCCTTATTTCCGCCGCCGGCTCCGCCGTTGCAGCCCTGGTCATCCCCACCAACGAAGAACTGGCCATCGCCCTGGAGGTAGAGGAAATTCTTGCAGTGGGTAGTATATAACAGCTGTTTTTACCTTTATAGTTGGGTAATTACATCGTACAGCAGATCTCTGATATATTGCTATACCCCTCTTGTATTCTACTAAAAAAGCTTAAATAATATAGCATTATGACCTTAACTAAAAATTGCAAACCACGGCAATCGGTATTTGATCGAGAACGCCGTGATACGGTACTAAATCTGAGCGATCTTCTTGAAAATAAACTCGATGAACAGGCCGCCCACAAGTTTTTTTCAGAAAATTTTGTTACCGCAGGGATGAAGTTACTCATACAGAAAAGCTTTGATCGAATTTCTGGGAAGAGAGACCAGCCAGCAGCCTACCTTTTATCCCAAGCGATGGGTGGTGGCAAAACCCACAGCATGATCGCCCTGGGACTCCTGGCACGCTACCCAAGCATACGAGCACGGCTTGGAGACGGTTTCGAACTTGGCAATGATCCTGTAAGAGTCATCGGCTTTGATGGGCGTGAAGTGGATTATCCCTATGGCCTCTGGGGAGCCCTTGCGGAACAACTAGGGAAACGGGAATTGTTTCATAATTTGTACAGTCCTCTCCAGGCACCGGGAGTAACCTCATGGGTAAATCTGCTCAAGAATGAGGCGCTCATCATTTTGCTTGATGAACTGCCACCATATCTTAACAACGCCCGGGCTATTCCAGTCGGAGCCTCCAATCTTGCAGAAGTCACTTCAGCAGCCCTCTCTAATCTTCTTGTGGCGGCTAATCGGGATGAGCTTTCAAAGATAGTTATTGTCATTTCAGACCTTTCCGGAACGGCCTATGGGGCTGGTCAAACATTTATTAACGAAGCTTTAGACAATTTACGCCAAGAAACACAGAGATTTGTCGTTCCTATTGAGCCCGTAGCTACCCAGGGTGACGAGATATTCCATATTCTCAGAACTCGGCTGTTTGAAAAGCTTCCGGATATCACCATCAGAGATGCTGTTGCTTGCCGGTATGCGGATGCGGTAGAGAAGGCAAAACAAATGGATCTTACTTCCGAATCACCCGCATCCTTCGCAGCACTCCTTCGGGAATCCTATCCGTTTCATTATTCACTTCGGGACTTGTATGGGCGCTTTAAGGCCAATGCGGGTTTCCAGCAGACCCGGGGGTTGCTACGCCTCATGCGCGCCGTAGTTGCCAATCTTTGGGAATCAGGGGAAGCTGAATCACTTGAGCTGATTCACCCCTACAATATCAATTTGAATGATCCGGATATTTTTAATGAATTTTCCACAATTAACCCGAATTTAAGCGAAGCAATTCGGCATGACATTGCAAACCACGGCCAATCAGCTGCAGAACAGCTAGACCAAAAAATTGGTGGGGGCAGTCAAGCTCAGCATGCGGCAAAACTATTGTTTGTGGCATCCCTTTCTACTGCTCAGAATCCCGAACTCGGTCTCCGGGAACATGAGATTATTGCCTGGCTCTGCAGGCCCGATTATGACATTTCCCGTATGCACACCGATGTGTTGGAGCAGCTGCCAACCCTTGCCTGGTACCTGCATGTTTCCAATGATGGCAGACTCTATTTTAAAAATGTTCGTAACCTGGCCGCAACTTTGCACAGCTATGTGGAGTCCTATACCAAGGAAACCAGAATAAAGGAACTCCGGGAATACTTGAATAATCTATTCCGTCCCAATCGAAAAGATGTCTATCAACAATGCCTCGTCCTGCCAACATGGGATGAAATTCAACCTACGATAGACAATACCGTACTTGTCATAGTGGAACCCCATCCGGTACCAATTTCAGATCAGGTACCTCTGCATCCCGATCTTGTCCGATTCTATGAAAATCTCGAACTTAAAAACCGTATTCTCTTTTTAACCGGCGATCGGGATACCATGGGTGAGGTCCTAAAACATGCAGCTCACCTTAAGGCAATCCGCACCGTACTAGCGGAACAGGAGGGAGATCACCTTTCAGAAAAGGATCCGCAACGGGTGGAAGCAAAACGAAGTCTTGACCGTATTCTTATCAATCTGCGGAGCTCATTACAGCAAACATATAGTGTCGTCATTTACCCATCGGCCGACAAATTACGCAGAGAAGATATTCGCTTTACCTTTGATAGCAACAATTTTGATGGCGAAGAACAGATCCGCAAAGCCCTCCTTAATGCACGTAAATTCAGCGATGATACGGCTGATCTTGACACCTGGGTTGCCAAGGTGGAAGACCGCCTTTTCGACAACCAGAACCCAGTCCGCTGGAAGGATATTAAAGCCCGAGCTGCGACTAAGACTGTATGGCAACTTCACCTTCCACGGCTCTTTGATGATATCAAGACCCATGCTGTCCGCACCGGCAAATGGAAAGAAGAAGGCGAGTATATCCGAAAGGGCCCCTTCCCCAAGGAGCCCACCAGCGTTAATGTACGAGTAAAAAGCAGAGATGAGGAAACCGGTACAGCTGTGCTTGAAATAAGACCCATAGGTGGTAATAGGGTATACTATGAAATCGGTGATAGAATGCCGAATACCGCAAGCGAACCGGTACGAGATTACACCACTTTCGAGACGAAGGACCTAAAACTCACATTTCTTTGCATGGACGAGATGGATGTAAATAGGGAAGCCCGTCCAGTGGTCTGGAAAAATCAGATCAACCTTAAGAGTCGTCTGTACGATCAGGGAGGAGAATCGTACCTGGAACTGCTCTCCACACCACAGGCACCCATCTTGTATACCACCGACGGCTCCGATCCCCGCACGAATGGTTCTCCCTATGCCGGTCCTTTCCCCATTCCCCGGGGATGCCGCCTCGTGCAAGCTATTGCCAAAAAAGACGATGTGGAGAGCGAGCTTCTTCGCAGAGACGTTACGAGCACAACACCTGCCACACTTGACCCAGCACGGCCCCTTACCTGGAATGTGAGCCGCCGTTTTTATAACCTCCCAACCAGCGAAGCATGGCAGCTCGTAACCAGACTGACAGAACATAACGGCAAGGCAGAGGGGGTCAGCATCTATTTCGAGCTTCCCGACACAGGGGGAGAGGAAATTACCTATACCACCCCTGTGAACCTTGGTAAAAGTGGTGCAGAGCTTCGAGCCCTTATTGACCATATCCAAGCCTTTGCTCAGCATGTGAATTTAACCCTGACCGTCCAGCGCATCCGATTTGAGCGGGGACAGGATTTCCTCGACTGGGTCAATCAGGATCGGATACCCTACAATCTGGAGCGCGAGGTGAAGCAGTGAGGCCAAAGTATCCTGGATTTGGCTTTGACCCTGAAAAACAAACCCATTTTTTTGCCATAAGCCTTCCCTTTACCAGCAAGGGTGAAAACCTCATTAAGGTAGTGGAGCATTTTGAGTGGCATGGGGACATTCCTGACGACAGCGCAGTACCCATGGAAAGCCGAGACCTTAAGGTCATACTAAAAAGAGAATACTTTAAGGAAATCGCAGATCCGGTAAAGGCCGAATTTAATCGTCGGCTCACCGCTTATGGTCTGCCAACAGGGCGCTGGCCCGCCCACGGTGGCATTGCCCTGCTATCCCCCAGCTTTGGTAAGGAGCTTTTGCTGCTCCTTTGGGCAATAGAAGATGCACCCGTCAATGACATTCAGATTGCAGTACATAATTGGCAAGGGCTTTCTCCCGAAGAACGATGGTGGCTCTATACCATGACCAACGCAGCTACCGGTCAGGCCCTTGCAGGCCGCAACCGCGGCTGGCGTAAGGCGGTGCGCTTTGCCCTATGCGAAAATCCGGTGTCCAATATGAACAATCACAAGAAAGGTACGTTGGAATTAAGCTTGTTTGAAGAGATTGAACCATGATTAGCCACATTCAGCTCATCAATTTCAAGACCTTTGATAAACTCGATATTGAAGTGGGCACAGTTACTCTGCTTATCGGCCCCAACAATACGGGTAAAACCACAGTCCTCCAGGCTCTAACCTTGTGGGACATTGGACTTCGCAAGTGGTGGGAACAAAAAGCCTCCAGCAGTGCCAAAACAAGGACCGGCGTAACCATAAACCGGCAGGACCTATTTGCAATCCCCATCCCGGAAGCGCGGCTCCTTTGGTACAACATCCATACACGTAGGGCGGAAACCTCGAATAGCAATGTTTTCATGATCATACGTCTTGAGGGAATTACCGAAAACAAGCAATGGCATGCAGCACTGGAATTTTACTACGCCAATCCAGAATCACTCTACGCCCGCCCCGTCAAAGGCGAAGATGACCCCGAGAATTTAGATCTTGCGCTGAAAGAGTCTTTTTCTTATCTCCCGCCCATGTCAGGATTATCTTCCTTCGAAGAACGGCTGGAAGAAGGAAGCATAAAGCGCCGTATTGGCGAAGGGAGAACCGCTGAGGTACTCCGCAATCTGCTATGGAAAATATATGAAAAAGGTGAAACAAAGTGGAAGGAACTTACCTGTGCTATTAAAAATCATTTTGACACCGAGGTTCTGCCGCCTGTGTACAACCCAGCCACGAGCCTTATATCCTGTCGCATCAGAGAATCCGGGAAACCCGAGATGGACCTTACCACCAGCGGGCGAGGCTTTCAGCAGGCGCTCCTCCTCTTTAGCTTCCTGCACTCACAACCCTATTCGGTGCTCCTCCTTGATGAGCCCGATGCCCATCTGGAAATTTTAAGACAAAAAAGTTTGTACTTAGCATTGACTTCTGAAATTAAGGCAAGAAATGCCCAGATGCTGATAGCGACCCACTCCGAAGCCATTTTGGATTTGGCCAGCCAAAACGATACCATCATTGCGTTCATAGGCCGACCTCACCAACCGAAACGGCCTTCGGAGCTGAAAAAGGCCCTCATCGAGATACCGTACAGCGAGTACCTTTCGGCTGAGCAAACCGGAACAGTATTGTACCTGGAAGGTTCAACCGATCTTGAATTCCTCCGCGCTTTTGCAGAAGTTCTGCAGCATCCGGTACGGGAGAAGCTTGAACGTCCGTTCGTAAAATATATGAACGGCAATGATTTGGACCGTGCGCGCAGCAATTTTACTGGTCTCAAGGAAGCAGTACCTAAGCTCAGGGGCCTTATTTTGACGGATAATCTGCAAAGAACTTTTGAAATGCCCCAGGACCTCGTGCATTTGCAATGGCAAAGAAATGAGATTGAGTGTTACCTGCCTCTGCCACAGGTGCTAGAACGGTACTTTGCAGAACCTAATACCGATTCATCACCGCTCTTTGAAACAGATTCCACGGACACTCTGAAAAGTATTATTGCAGATCAGACACCGCCTGCCGCCCTGCGAGAAATACGGGACGATTTCTGGAAAAAAACAAAAATATCAGAGGCTTGGCTTGGTATGGTGTTAAAAAAATACTACGCCGAACTCGGTCTTCCGGTGAGGATCAATAAGGGCGATTATTTTCTGTTCGCCCGCTATGCCCGCCACAAAGAGCTCGATGCGGAAATTATCGAAAAATTGGATATTCTACATAATTTTTTAATCTGAAGGAACGAAAAGCATGCCCCATAAGCCCTTTATCGAAACCCAGTTTCCCCTAGCCCGCCTCTCGGCAGAAAGCTACAAGGAGCGCAAGGCCGGTTCCGGCCAGACCCTCACCGGCCTTGGCAAGTGGTGGGGCCGCAAGCCCCTGATCCTCGTGCGCGCAAGCATCCTGGGGCTTCTCATGCCCGCCTCGGAGGATCCGGAGAAGGACCGCGAGATCTTTTACAAAATTCTCACCATGGACGAGGACGGCCTGTGGCGCAGAAAGACCAAGACCATGAGCGCTTCCGACATCGCCCAGAGGCTGGAAAGTCGGGAATACGCGGGCCTCATCGAGACAAGGGGCAGCACGGCATCCTGGGTGCGGGGCGTTGCAAAGGCGGACAAGGAACGGCTTGAACGGATTGCCTTTGCCCGTCTGCCCTATGAGGAGAAGCTTGCCTACTGCTGCAGGCCCGAGGAGATCGAAGGTCCAAGCCCCGAAGCCTGGGGGGACATCAATGCCCACCTAGGCACCAGCGCACAGAACCTGCCCGAGCTCTTCGAGCAGCTTTCGCAGAAGGCCTTTGGCCACACGGCCCGGGTGGGGGACTGTTTCTGCGGCGGCGGTTCGGTGCCCTTTGAGGCGGCCCGGCTGGGGCTCGAGGCCTATGGGAGCGACCTGAACCCCGTGGCGGTGCTCCTGACCTGGGGAGCGATCAACCTCATTGGGGGCGGCAGGGAGGTGCAGGAGGAAGTGCGCCGGGCCCAGGAGGCGGTGTGGCAGAAGGTGGATGAGCAGATCACCGCCTGGGGCATTGAGCACGATGGCCAAGGCAACCGCGCGGATGCCTATCTTTACTGCGTGGAGGCCAAATGCCCCGCTACGGGCCTCTGGGTACCCCTCGCGCCCAGCTGGATCATCAGCGAAAAGTACCGGGTGGTAGCGGTCCTCCGACGCAACGATGCACGGCGGGGCTACGATATCGACATCATTACGGGCGCAAGCGATGAGGAACTGCGCAGGGCAAAGCAGGGGACGATCAAGGACTCGGAGCTGATCGATCCGGAGGACCCGAGCCGCCGTTATTCAATCGCATCGCTGCGGGGCGACCGGCGTGGACCGAATGGCGAAACCATCTATGGCCTGAGGCTCTGGGAGAACGAGGACCTGGTGCCGCGGCCCGATGATGTATTCCAGGAGCGGCTCTACTGCGTCCGCTGGGTAACGCCCCAGGGCGAGCGGGTGTACAAGGCGGTGACCGAGGAGGACCTGGCCCGGGAGCGGAAGGTGCTCAAGCTGCTCACGGAGCGCTTTGCGGACTGGCAGGAGAAGGGGTACATCCCGTCCAAGAAGATTACCGAGGGAGTAGAAACGAGCCGCCTCTTCCGCGAGCGCGGCTGGACACACTGGCACCACCTCTTTAATCCGAGGCAGCTACTGGTGCATGGGTTGTTTATGGAGGTTTCTGATGATTCTGATAACAAAAAATTTCTAATGTTTTCCGTGAACCGCCTAATCAATTGGAATAGCAGGATTTGTGGCTGGATACCTGCTCGTGATATGCCTGATCAAACTTATAATAATCAAGCTTTAAATACAATGTATGCCTCTAGCTCTCGAGGGATGTCCTTGATAGGGAATCTTTGGTTTAAAGTCTTGCCGAATTTTAATTTCAAGAATGCTTTTTGCGAAATCCACCCCCTCGACGCGAGGGACGTTACCTACACTGCCGATCTCTGGATCACCGACCCGCCCTATGCGGATGCGGTGAACTACCACGAGCTGGCGGACTTCTTCCTCGCCTGGTACGAAAAGCACCTGCCGCGGCTCTTCCCCGATTGGTACGCCGACAGCCGTGCCGCCCTGGCGGTCCGCGGCGCTGACGAGGACTTTAAAAAGAGCATGGTGGAAATCTACGCGAACCTCGCCCGTCACATGCCGGATGACGGGCTCCAGCTCGTCATGTTCACCCATCAGGACGCGGGGGTCTGGGCCGACCTCGGCATGATCCTCTGGGCCGCGGGCCTCCAGGTTACCGCCGCCTGGACCATCGGCACGGAAACCTCAAGTGGCCTCAAGCAGGGGAACTACGTGCAGGGAACGGTGTGCCTCGTGCTGCGCAAGCGGCTTGAACAGCGCCGTGCATGGATCGATGAGCTCTATCCGCAGGTGGAAGACGAAGTACGGCACCAGCTCGATGCCATGCAGGCCATCGACGACACCCTCCAGCCCCAGTTCGGCGATACGGACTACCAGCTGGCTGCCTATGCGGCAGCTCTCAGGGTCCTCACCTCCTACGACTCCATCGAAGGGAAGGACATTACGCACGAGCTTTTCCGCACCCGCGCAAAAAACGAAGCAAGCGAATTCGAGCGCATTATCGACCGGGCAGTCCACATTGCCACCAATTACCGCATACCCCGGGGCATCAGCAGCTTCACCTGGCGTAATCTTGAAGCGATTGAGCGGCTCTACCTTGCGGGCCTTGAGCTTGAGCGGCATGGGGAACTGCGGCAGGGGGCCTACCAGGAACTGGCCCGGGGCTTTGGCGTGGCCGAGTACAAATTCATGCTCGGAGAAGCGGGGGCCAACCAGGCGCGCTTTAAGACACCCAGCGAATTCGGTAAAACCGGCCTGTCCGTCAATCACAACACAGCTGACCGGGGATCGGGCGCTTTTGCAGCAAGCCTGCTGCGTCAGCTTCTTTTTGCCATCCACGAGGCAGGGCGCACCGAGAACCCCAAAGAGGGCCTCAACTATCTCAAGGCCGAACGGGCGGACTACTGGACCCGGCGCGAGGATATCATCAATCTGCTCGAGTACTTTGCCGCAGCAAAGTCCCACGTATCCATAGCCCATTGGAACCGGGATGCGGAAGCCTCGGCCTTACTTGCCGGCATCGTGCGCAATGATTACGTAGGATCGCGATGAGCACTGAACGGATTCAGCAGCTGCTCGACACCCGCGAAAGGGAGAGCATTGAATTCAAGAGGGCGGGGACTGCAGTTCCCGCTTCGATCTATGAAACGATCTGCGCGTTTCTCAACCATAAGGGCGGCGATATACTGCTCGGGGTCGAGAACGACGGTACGGTGCACGGTGTGCTTACAGAGTCTGTGGATCAGCTCTGCGCCGATATCGCCAGTGCAACGAGCAATAGTGCTCTCTTTGCTCCTCCCTTTCTCGTCTATCCTCAGAAAGTGTTCTTCCAGGACAAGTGGATCATCCATATTCAGATTCCCGAGAGCTCCCAGACGCACCGTCTCAGAGGAATTGTGTACGACCGCGGCGCAGATGGCGACTTTAAGGTTACTGAACCGGAAGGTATTGCGAGAATCGTCAACCGCAAACGGATGGTTTATTCGGAAACGACCCTTTATCCGCACCTCAGCATCCAAGACCTCGATGCAGGCACTTTGCAGAAGACTCGTGAACGGATTCGGAACGTGCGCCCCAACCATCCCTGGCTCGACCTCGACACAGGAAGCTTTTTACGTAAGGCTGGCCTTCTGTTGCGCGATCCTATGACCGGAAAAGAAGCGCTGTGTTTGGCTGCGCTCCTGCTTTTCGGCACCGAAGAAGCCTTGTTGCAGGCCCTGCCATATTACAAGATCGATGCGCTTCTCAAGCGTAACAACGTGGATCGCTATGATGACCGGTGTTATGTGCAGTCGAACATCATCGAGGCCTATCTGGTATTGATGGAATTTATCGAGCGGCACCTTTCCGACCCGTTCTATATGGAAAAGGACGTGCGATTGAGTCTACGGGACAAGATTTTCAGGGAGCTGGTCGCCAATCTCCTGGTGCACCGCGAATACACCAAGGCAGATGTGGCGCGGATACTTATCTACCAAGACCGAGTTGAATTCACCAACCCCACAATTCCACATTGGCGTGGCAATTTCAATCCAAAAAGTATTGTGCCGTTTCAGAAAAACCCGCTGCTCTCTAAAATGTTCCTTCAGCTCGGCTGGGTCGAGGAAATTGGCTCGGGGCTCATGAGTGTCGGAAAATACCTGCCCTTGTATGCGCCTTCCGGCTGGTTCGAGATTTCGGAATCGGACATCTTTTCTGTCACCGTACATCTGGAAGCGCCGAGAGGGGCGACCCCGCAAGTTACCGAGCAAGTCAGTCTACCAGTCACCCCTCAAGTCACCCCCCAAGTCACCCCCCAAGTCACCCCCCAAGTCACCCCCGACCGGGTAGCTGCGATCCTGGAATTCTGCAAGGTGCCGCGGAGCAGGAAGGAAATCCAGGCAATGCTTGGGCTGAAAGATAGAAAGCATTTTAACCATTTTATTCTGGAACCGCTTCTTGTCTCGGGCAAACTGGAACTGACAATTCCCGACAAACGCAATAGTCGGAATCAGAAATACCGGACCAGGGAGGTGCCGCGATGATCCGCCGCTATGTCTTTCAGCGCTCCCGATCCATGCCCGGCAAGCATTTCCTTGAAGAGCACCTGCGAGGGGCGGTGGCTTACGACCGCATCGCAGGCTATTTCGATTCCTCACTCTTTGAGCTGGCAGGCGAATCGCTCGAACAGGTACAGGGCACCATTCGTATTATCTGCAATTCCGACATCAGCGCCCAGGATGTGAACGCGGCGAGCGCTCTGGCGCGTGACCAGGCCCAGCGGCTTTCTTTTCTCAAAAACGATCCCGAATCCATAATCAAACGAGGTGCAGACCGTATAGCCCGGCTTGCGCGCCTGCTCGCCGGCACCGGAACTGCAAAGCTCGAAGTGCGGGTACTGCCGGACGATGTGTTCGGGCTCATCCATGGCAAGGCGGGTGTCATTCGATATGTCGATGGTCGGCGTACGAGTTTTTTGGGCAGCGCCAACGAAACCTTTGCGGGCTGGGCGCTCAATTACGAACTGGTCTGGGAGGATGACAGCGCAGAAGCCTGCGACTGGGTAGAGCAGGAATTCGATCGCCTCTGGAGCCATCCACTCGCCATGCCGCTCTCCATGGCCGTGGTGAAGGAAGTGGAACGGCTTTCGCATCGTGTTGAGCTGCCGCTGGGCGAGTGGCAGCAGAAGCCCGAAGCTGGTGGCGTGGCAGTGGAAGCTCCGGTATATCGGGAACAATTCGGTCTCTGGCCGCACCAGAAGTATTTCGTAGCGCAGGCATGGCGAGCTCACCAGGCGCACGGGGCCCGCTTTATCCTTGCAGACCAGGTCGGCCTCGGTAAAACCGTCCAGCTGGGCATGGTCGCTCAGCTCATTGCATTGTCATCGGACAAGCCCGTGCTGGTCCTGCTTCCCAAAACGCTGATGGAACAGTGGCAGGTGGAACTCTGGGACCTGCTGCAGGTTCCGAGTGCGCGATGGAACGGCAGTGCATGGGTGGACGAGACGGGCTACGAATACCCTCCTCAGGGTAGAGAGCCCCTTATTAATTGCCCCCGTACCATTGGTCTTGTATCGCAAGGGCTGGTGGTACACAGCCCTGAATCGCTCCAGTGCCTGCTTGAGCGCGATTGGTCCTGCGTTATTGTGGACGAAGCACATCGGGCGCGGCGTCGAAAATTGCCTGCACAGGATGAGCGTGGCCCGGCTATTCACAATCCCGAGACCGAATGTAACCGGCTCTACGCCTTTCTGTTCAAACTAGCCCGGAAGACCAGAACCATGCTCCTCGCGACGGCTACACCCGTTCAGCTGCATCCAATAGAAGCCTGGGATCTTCTCTATATTCTTGCGCAGAACAATCCCCACGTTCTCGGTGATATCGGGAGCTACTGGCTCGATCCGGAAAAAGCGCTCCCAGTCATGCTGGGCGAAACCGAACTGCCCCAGGAACCTGATGAAATCTGGCCGTGGCTCAAGAATCCCTTCCCACCGGCCTGGGAAAGTAAGGATGCGCGCAGTTTGCGCCAGAAAGCCCGCATGAACGACGAAGCTGCAGTCTTCAGCATGCCGTACCATACATTGGGGTCCATTGCGGAGACCCACGCGGCCGTGCTGGGATCGGTGTTCTCCGATCAACATCTGCCCTTTGTGCGGAGCATTGTGCGACGCACCAGGGAATACCTTGAAAACACCATTAACCCTGCCACAAGAGAGCCCTATCTCACACCAATCGGGCTCGAACTATATGGAGAGGACGAGCCGATCCCCATTACCGGCTATCTTGCCGAAGCCTACAGCGAAGCGGAAAATTTCTGCCGTGAACTTTCGTACCGAATCCGGGCGGCAGGTTTTTTAAAAACCCTGCTCTTACGGCGCATCGGCAGTTCTATAGAAGCTGGCCGCCGTACCGTAACCAGCATGTTGGCAAAGGCTACAGGAGACATTGAGGCTGAAGAAGAAACCGATACCGAAAATGGCGAAATTTATGATGACACGCTCTCGGCCCTTTATCCACTGACCAGTGGTGAAGCCGAAATCCTTATGCGCTGTAAAAGCCTGCTCGACAGTTCCACGGAAGAGGACCCTAAATGGGCAGTTATATTGAACTATCTAAAAGACAGAGGCTGGGCCGAAGAGGGTTGCATTCTTTTTTCCCAGTATTACGATACCGCCTACTGGATTGCGAAAAAGCTTTCGGGCACCATTTCCGATAGACCCGTGGGACTCTACGCAGGATCAGGCAAATCCATGCTCATCCACCAGGGCAGAGAGCTCAGAAAAGAGCGAGAAGAGCTCAAACACATGGTCAAATCCCACGAACTTACCATTCTGGTCGGCACCGATGCCGCAAGCGAAGGACTCAACCTGCAGACACTGGGCACGCTAATCAATATTGACCTGCCCTGGAATCCCACCAAGCTCGAACAGCGCAAGGGGCGCATCCAGCGAATTGGTCAGAAACGCTCAAAGGTAAAAATCCTCAACCTCAGGTACAAGGACTCCGTCGAGGACAGGGTCCACAATGTGCTCGCGGAGCGCCTGAAGGATATTTATAACCTTTTCGGCCAGATTCCCGACGTGCTCGAAGACGTCTGGATCGATATTGCGCTTGGCGAGGTCGAACAAGCCAAACGCGAACTCGACCGCCTCCCGCCCCGCAACCCCTTCGACACCCGCTACCAGCGCTTTAAGGAAATTCCCGATTGGGAGCGCTGCGCCGAAGTGGTTAATCGAATCGAGAAGTTGGAGAAGCTCAAGCGCGGATGGTGATGGGGTATTCTCACTGCCAAAGAGGTAGTACATCGAGTTTTTTCTACCAGTACTTTCTTAATATCCCAATCATAAATTGTCAGACCATAATCACTCAAGAAAAATCTGCCAAGGAAGGATACCAACTACCTTACGAGGTCGGTCTTTTCTGCATACCAGGAAAAATCGGGTGATTTGGTTTTCTTCCCGTAATGCCGTTAGACCCATTGGGTGTTTTTCCTGAGCGATTGTAGTAGCTTTTACCTCGATTGCGATATCGTTGGCAACAATAAAATCATCTTCATAACCGGATTGAGAACACCACTATGAAAGCTGTACTGCCCGTTTGTGATAATCTAACCATGCTTTACGCTCCATAAACAAGTAATGCTCAAAAAACTCATCAAAATCAGCGCTTTCTGGAACAATAGGCGACAGATTTCGAAGGGCTCTCACAACGCCGAGGTCGAAAAAAAGAATTTTAGAGTCTGAATAGCTTTTTGCTTTATCGTAGCGGTATAAGGGGGCAATTCATAGCCAAGCATAGTATCTATCAGCACTTGCATCCAGAACATGACAGGTTGGAGGGGAACTTGTGCATCGTTTACGATATTCGTATCGTATATCATGCTGGTAGCCCATCTTCCGCCCCGGCGTGTCCAGCTTGTCCGCCGCTACGGAGCGTACTCCGGAAAAGTCCGCAATCATTGGAAGCAGGCTCATCAGCTCCGGATGCTAGCAAACCAGGAAGCAAAGCCCGCGGCGGTGGATTCAGACGAAGTGCCAGGGGCTAATGCCGGTTGCGGCGATCATTGAGGATCCAGCGGAGCTTGGCAAGATTATCGAGTGGGCGAAGCAACAGGAGCAGGAGCGGTCAGTTTTGTAACAAAAGCGCGGGAATACGAGAAAACCCCGGCTTTTGGCAAAATCACAGCCAGACGTCCGAAATCACAGTTCCTATCAGTTTCTAACCTCTGGCAGCAATCGCTGAGGCGCATCCGTAAGGCAAAGCTCTCTAGTTCTAACGTTCCCCCCTCATCCCGAGCTTCTTCATCCGGCTCTGGAGGGTGCTGGGTTTTAGACCTAAGCGGGCTGCGGCGCCGTCGGGACCGTAGATTTTGCCGCCGCTGGCCTTGAGGGC
>Ga0116146_1003162_pt1 | contig 13825 bp, 11 predicted proteins | sample AD_JPNHG2_MetaG_FD_89748 | JGI IMG/M metagenome (GOLD analysis project Ga0116146, IMG submission 89748) | Active sludge microbial communities of municipal wastewater-treating anaerobic digesters from Japan - AD_JPNHG2_MetaG | ecosystem: Engineered > Bioreactor > Anaerobic > Digestate | place...
CGAAAAGGAGTGCAAAGATAATGCTTTTAAAATTAACTACCAAAATTAAAAACAATTTTTTTTAAAAATCGTGCAAAAAAAAATTTGAAAGCGTCCTTCCAAAAGCGGATGCAAAAGTAATACTTTAAAAAATAACACACAAATAAAATGAGCAACTTTTTTGCATATTTTTTTTCTGCCCCACAACTCGCTGAAAAACAACGATAAATTTTTGGAAATAGTTACCTATAAAAGACACCAACAGCCCCCTGAAAATCCAAAAAAAAGAAAAAAAACAGGAAAAACGAGGCGAAAAAAGGGAGCGAAAAAGCAAAAATCGGGAAAAACAAGTTTTGAAAAGAACTTAAAATGGTATTCCAAAAAATAGGACTTTATCCGCTAAAACCAACAAAAAACTAATTAAAGGTAAAAAAGAAGTTCATCAGAAAGTTCCAAAGGGTAACTACGCAAATGGCAAATAGCTTGGAGAGATAGAATGTAATTTTCAACTTGTCATTTAAAATATAAACAACTATGTTGTTGATTAACAGTCCTATAATAGAAATTCCAATAAATGAAAGGTATTCAACGGCTATCCCACTATTCTCACTTTGAAATGTCCATAGTCTATTCCATACATAATTAGAAGTTGCAGCAAGAATAAATCCGATGGAATTGGCAATATACTTGTTGACTTTAAGTTTCTCTTTCAATATCCAAGTAACACCAAAATCAACAACCATTCCCGATGCCCCAACGACACAGAATTTAATAAACTTGAGTATGAATATTTTATCTATCATTTTTTTATTAAAACAGTAACAAAACCGCTGTTTAGTGCGGGACCGAACAAAGTGTTGAGCGACAAACCGCAACTATATTCTCCTACCGCCAAATCGGGTACAGTAAAGCTCAATCTGCCATCGACACTATCCCCCGAAGGAATTATAGAAATTGATTCTTTTAAAACGGTTCCGCTTAAGGTTATTTCTTTCCCCTGAACAAACGCGACGCAAAGTTGTACGGGAAACTGCGGGTGATTGAAATCTATTGAATTATCGTACTTATTAATTATTGTATAGGGAATTTCCATAGTATCTCCTGCCCTCAATTGCTTGTTGTCCATATCAAAAACCACTTCCATTCTGTTGACTGTTTGTAAATTATCGGTAACAAAACCCTTGAACGAAGTAAATCCCGAACTATAATCATTGGAAACAGCCCCATAATCACCCCAAATAAAAGCCGATTTTCCATGATACTTTTCTTCAAACTTCCAAACATCAAACTGTGTCTGCCTTGAATACAACGAACTGATTACTGTTGCCTCCTTGCCGGTGATAAAAGAATATAATGATGGATTTTGAAACGAGCCGGTAAAAATTACGGGAAGATCGCCGGCAACTGTCTCAATAGCCCTATATTTCTCTTCGTTTCCCGAATAACCTATCCTTCTGGTAATCGGAGAATCGATTATCAAGAAAATTCTGGCTACCAAAACCAACAAAAGGGAAAATAATATATATTTATAGGTGTAATTTTTCAATTTATTGTCAGTCGAACACTTTTCCGATAGTAATATTATCATAGGTATCGAACACGCGATAGTCCAATGCGGTTCAACATGTCCCCTAAACGCTGTTAACCAAAAGAAGCCAATAAACCCAACAATTTGAAAATAAAGATTTCTCATGAAACTATCCATCGGCTTATACTTAATGAGCAAATAAACCACTGCTCCAAGTGTAAAAGGGTTAAATACTGCCAACTCGTTCGGAAGATACTCTAAAAAATAGACCCATTTAAAATCGGTGGATCTCGCCACCAGATGGTATTGAAAACTAGGGAATCCATTTGACACCTGCCACAAGATATGGGGAATAAGCAGTAATAAAGCAACGACTCCCGCCAACCAAAATTTATATCGTTTCAGGAGTTTAAAGTTGGAAAGAACAGTGAGACCAATAACAAGCACTGCTTGATATTTACTGTATATTAATCCTGCCATGGACAGAGCAAGAATGGCAACAGATGTCCAATCTTCACGCTCCAAAAATCGTTTATACCCTAAGAGAAATAGTGCCGTGAAAAAAAGTAGGGGAACGTCCGGCGTTGTTATTATTCCGTACGCCACAAACATCACAATAGATGCAGAAATTATGAAAAAGGTTATTACCTTTTTAACATCAGGCTTTTCATAATCAATTGTACGCCATATCACAAACAATGTTATCGGCTGTAATAATAGTGTCATGAAGCGGATACCAAGATTTCCGTTGAACAGTAAAGAGCTTATTTTAACCAACAAAGCAACCATAGGCGGATGGTCGTAATACCCCCAATCGAGATGCTTTCCCCACAATCCATAATAAGCCTCATCGCTTATCACGTCCATTAACAAAGCTTGAAAGATGTTGAACACGAACCATAGTGCCAACAGAAGGTAAAAAACCTTTTTGTAACCAAACTTTTCTAATTTTTCTATCATTTTTTCTTCTTTTCAGCGGTTTTTAGGGCATCTTATAGCGGCAATATAAGTCAATAACATACTCATTATGCCCAACTCTAAAATAAAATTACCAAACATTGTATCCCTTGCAAATGCGGAAACAAAAGTAATAGTTAAAAATAAAACACACAAATAAATCTGGCAACTTTAGAAAAGAAGAAATCAAGCTGTTTGATTTTCAGCTTTTTCTACTAAAAGACTTTTTGAGGTAAAAAACGATGAATTTTTATCGAAAATTTGATAAAAAAGAGGCAAAAACTGCTTGCCGAATCTCCGAAATCGGCAATTCGGTTCCCAGTTCTTGTTGCATAGAGGTTACACCCTTATCCGTAAATCCGCACGGATTGATATTTTTGAAATGGTTTAAGTCCGTATTTACATTCAAAGCAAAGCCGTGCATCGTAACAAAATGGCTGCAACGGATTCCTATAGCGCATATTTTTCGACTTTTCGCGGGATTTTCGCCGTCAATCCAAACGCCGGTAGCTCCAGCCAAGCGCGTCGCCGTTATGCCATATTCAGCCAAAACTTCAATTATGGATTTTTCTACATTATATATATAGGACTTTAAACCAAAATGAAGCGTTTCCAAATCGAAAATCGGATAGCCGACTATTTGCCCCGGCCCATGATAAGTAATATCGCCTCCTCTATTGGTTCGAATCAGCGGAATTTGATGCGGATTGAACAGCATATTTTCGGAATGACCGTTTTTACCTAACGTATAGACTGAAGGATGCTCGCAAAGTATTAACTCATTTTCGACGGGAATACCAAGCTGTTTATTGGCAATGGCAGCATTGAAGAGTTTTTCCTGCCGTTTCAGTGCCTCTTCGTAATCAATAATACCCCAATCGGATAAAAGCATAGTTGTAAAACTAAAAAATGAACTATTAGAAATGAGAAATCAACTAGCAAATTTAATCGTCGAAATCCCAATCGTCCTCATCATCAAGAAAATAGGGTGTTTCGTCCACAAAACTATCCAAATCGCGCCGTTCTTTTTTAGTCGGACGACCTGTTCCGCGCTCCCGATAGGCAGTTTTGTCCAATTTTATCATTTCGAGCAGTTGCAATTGGTCGGGCGTGGTAATATTCTGCATAAAATCGGGAACTAATTTAGCATTCATCCGATTTTGCGCCAACGCCAACACTTTAAACGAAAAAAGTACCGGCGCACGCTTAATCTGCACAACATCGCCTACCGACACCATTCTCGAAGGTTTAACAGCTTGTCCCTGTATGAGTACTTTACCTTTTTTACACGCTTCGGCAGCAAGGCTACGCGTTTTGAAAAGGCGCACTGCCCACAACCATTTATCAATTCGAACATCCATATTATCAGATAGTTCGCATTATTTTTGCAGAAGAATCCGCTTGGTTTCGGACAGAGTATTGCCGTTAATTTTTACCATATAAACACCCTCGGCTAAGCCCGACAAATCCATCGTTAATGTTTCTTTTGCAAAGATTTTACCTACATTTTTCCGATAAACCATTTGTCCGTTCAAATTGTAAACTGTCATTACCATATTTTCGTCGGATTGCGTACACAAAACCTCGCAATGACCGTCGGTAACAGTTGGATACAACAACAATTTTTCGGGATAAGTATATGTGTATTCTATGGGTGTTTGACGAATAACTTCCAATAAACCGTTGAAGGCATCAATTTTACCCGCACCCCACAAATTGTTAGGTACCGTGCCCGTATAGCTATCTTTGATAGAGGTGGTCGCCAACACATCGCGTACGCGCTCGGGAGTCAAGTTTTTGTCAGCTTGCAACCAAGTGGCTAAAACTCCCGTTACAAAAGGCGACGACATGGAAGTTCCTTGCATATAAGCCCAATAATATTTAACTCCGTTAATGGAGGTATTAGTAGCTTCATCCATTCCTTGTACTACTGCCGGCAGATTTGGAACCGATGATGCCAACACCTTTCCGGGAGCAGTTGTTTCAGGCTTGATACGTCCGTCCGCCGTTGGGCCACGACTTGAAAACGAGGCAAGCTGTCCTTTCGATTGACCATAACGGGTATTTGTCACCCACGCTCCTACACTGATAATGCGTTTGCCCGTCCCGCCAATTTCGCCAACAGAACAAGAAGAGTTCCCTGCCATCCAACCTGCTACATTATTGCTGGCAAGATACGAATATTGATCGTCAGCCCAAATATGTACGGAACCTTCGTTGCCACCAACGACAATACCAAAATAGTTGCCACTTGTAAGGCTGTTTAACTGAATGGTTACCACAACATTACCTTTCCGATTATTAGCGTTTCTTTCGCGCGACACCCAAATCCTTCCTTCTGCGCCGGAAGTGATATCGAAAGGAGACGTATGCTTAACTGTGGCACGCAAATTGCCCGTTGACCAAATTTCCTCACCTGTAGATTTTTTAAAAACCACACACCGCACGGTAAACGTCTTGTCCGCTTCTCCCCAAATATCAATCATACCATAACGCACGGAAGGGTCATAAAACGACACGAATGTTTTAAGGCTATCGCCTTCTGCCAAAGTTTTTTCTACATGCAATTTGTCCGCACCTTCGTTACCTGCAGAACCAACTAACAGTTTTCCCTCACCCTGCATTTGGTCGCACACTACATCAAACGTAGAAGTACCGTCGTGTGGTCCCAAGTGCATGCCCAAACTCATATTTACCACGCAAGGCTTATTTACCGATGTCGCATAATCATAAATATATTTGATGCCATTGGAAATGCTGACGTTAGTAGAGAAAGATTCGTCCATTTTGTAGCTTACCAAAGCCACATCAGCTTCGGGAGCCACACCGCGATAAACATTTCCGGTAAATGCGCCGGTAGCAATTCCGGCAACATGGGTTCCATGCCCTATTTCATCCTCTGAGTCATCGTACTTTGTCGCCAAAATTTCCTCTTGTGTCTTGTACTCACTTCCATCCGAAAAGCCGACAGGCGGAGTACCGCCCGTAGCATTTTGGTTCCACACGCGTTTGATACGCAAATTAGAACGTGTTTCTGCATCAAAAAACGTAATATGGTCGTATTGAAAGCCATAATCAATAATGCCTATCACCACATCTTTACCTCTAAAAGGCATGGAAAGCGGTGCTTCTCCGGAATAAACTTTATCGACATTTGCACCCAAACGTGCATTCGACATTCTTGTATAAACGGGAGTTCCCATTTCAATACGCTCCACATCGTTCAACGCCGCCACTTTTTCCAAACAAGATACCGGCAATTTGACTGAAATAATGCGACCGAAATCAGCATCCACAATCACACCTTCCGCCTCCAAATTCTCTATAATAGCTTCGGGAGACAAATAAATGTATGCCGAAATATAGTCGGCTTGATTAATTGTTTTGATACCATAAATTTTATTTAACGACTTTCCTTTTTGCATTTTATAGCTGGAAATGAAGTTATTGGTATAAGGCGACATTTTGGGAGACTGCGAAAAGAGAGTTAGCGCAAACAGTAAAGTCGCTATACAAAGAAAACTTTTTTTCATAAAAAATTATTTTAAAACATTTATTATCAATTATTTATATAAATTACTTACAAAATCGTTTTTTAGCGACGAATAATGATGCGTGTAGGCAACTCAATCCCTGTAATGCCTTCAGCCTTCAACAACTCCGGCAAACGCACCACCGGACAGGTAAACGACACAATCTCATCGGACAATTCCGTGATTTGGCAACCAAACAGACCAACGGCAGTCGCATCGAACGCCGATGTTTTCCGCAAATAACCGCTTACCGTAACAATTTTATCCTCTTGACGTTGCAAATTGTACTGCTTTACAATTTTATCAGACGGTTGATAGCGCGATAGCGATTTTAAACCCGCCGTTTCTTGCCCTAATTCGTACCACAACGATTCAAACATTACCGAATAGGTAATATTTTCGGGCAATTTCTCCGAAAACTTATTGGGAATGGCTTTAGTGGCAGCACACCCCGATAGAACCGCAATGCCTAAAATGCAGACGGTCAATTTATACAATAGTTTCATTTTATGAGTTTTATGTGAATATATTCTTTTGTTTCACGAGTTATTTTATAACGGTCGTCGATGCGTTGCCCCACCACCCAAACAATGTGTCCTTGCGAAGTCAATACCCACGTTTGGTCTTTTTCTATCAACGATAATTTGTTGTCTATCAAGAAGTCGCTCACTTTTTTTTGCTGTTTCATACCGAACGGCACAAAGCGGTCGCCGTTTTGCCAACGTCGCAGCACCAATGGAAAGGTCAATCGTTCCACATCGAGAAACGCATCCGACTTGCTTTTGTTCACTGTTACGCCCGATTTACAAATTTGTTTATTCAGCTGCAAATGAAGTGGTTCGAAGATCTCCTGCACATCGGCATCTATCGTAAATCTTTCCGACAAAGTGTCTTCTATCGGTTCTATCAACAACATTTCCCTATCTTTTACCAAACGGTGCGTGTTTGAGAAAAATTGTCGTCCCGACTCACCCTGCAACGCCTCAAACACATTTTCCGACACATCGGAATTGAAACCGAAACGAGAAAGAATTTCATATAATAATGTTTGCGGTGCAGTTTTCTTCAACAATTTGCCAATAGGTATTTGATAAACACCATTGTTTTCACTGACAATTTCTTGCTGAGCTTGTTGGCAATATTCGTTGTAAATATCCTCTATATCACGCAAATACGACATTGTATTTAACATCGTTTTTGTAAAAGACGGATTGATGGTTTCCAATTGTGGCACTATTTTATGCCGAATAAAATTGCGCAAATAAACGGTATCCGAATTTGTTGAATCGTAAACAAAGCAGAGTTTATTTTTACAAGCATAATCCTTTATTTCAGAACGTTTGCACAACAATAACGGTCGCACTACACGGTTTTGTTTGGCTTTCATACCTGCCAATCCATGTATGCCCGACCCGCGCGTCAGATTGATAAAAAAGGTCTCTACTGCATCATCGGCATGATGTGCAACCACCACATAATCAAGATTTTGTTCATCTAAAAGAGTGTTAAACCAATTGTAACGCAGTTCGCGAGCCGCCATTTCCACCGACAAGTGTCGCTCTGAAGCGTAATCTTGAGTGGCAAAATCGGTACTAAAAAACGGAAGATTATAGGTGCGTGCCAATTGTTGCACAAATTTAAAATCGCGATTGGACTCTTCGCCGCGCAAATGAAAATTGCAATGAGCAACGGTACAATCGTAGCCCAACTGCACCAATAGATGCAGCAGAACCACAGAATCGACGCCTCCACTTACGGCAACCAAAAGTCGGTCAGATTTCGTAAACAGCCGTTTGTCCTTTATGTATGCGGCTATCTTTTGATGCATATTTTTACGCTTCACCACCACCGAACATCGGTGTCGGCGGCATCATTGTATTGTTATCAATCTTGATTTTTCCGTACTGTTGTTCGTATTTCGTAATATTGTCCTGCATGGCAAACAACAGCCGTTTAGCGTGTTCGGGCGTGAGAATAATACGCGACTTCACATTTGCTTTGGGCGTGCCGGGCATAATGCGCACGAAATCGACTACAAATTCAGATGATGAATGAGAAATGATAGCCAAATTGGAATAGATGCCTTCCGCTACTTCAGCCGAAAGTTCAATGTTGAGTTGGTTTTCTTGTTTTTCCATATTTGTTTGATATTAAATGATTAAATCGGTAAAAAATTGTATTTTTGCAAAAGTAAAAAAAAATGTTTTTACAACAAAAAAAAATAGTATGGCAAAGATAGCAAAAAATTTAATGGAGTTGGTGGGAAAAACACCATTATTGCAATTAATTAATTTTCAGAAAAATAACGCACTAAAAGCCAACATTTTCGGCAAATTGGAATACTTCAATCCCGCCGGCAGCATCAAAGATAGGGTTAGCGTAGCCATGATAGAAGTGGCAGAACGCAATGGAACACTAAAACAAGGAGACACTATCATAGAGCCGACCAGCGGCAACACAGGCATCGGCTTAGCCATGGTGGCAAGCATCAAAGGTTACCGACTTATTTTGACCATGCCCGACAATATGAGCACAGAACGACAACAACTACTGAAAGCTTTAGGTGCGGAAATTGTACTGACGGAAGGTAAAAAAGGCATTGCCGGTTCGGTAGAAAAAGCCAATGAACTGCACCAAAAAATAGCAGGCAGTTTTATACCGCAACAATTCGACAATCCCAACAATCCCGACATTCACTACCGCACTACTGCCGAAGAAATTTGGCACGATACCGACGGCAAAATTGATGTTTTCGTGTGCGGCGTGGGTAGTGCAGGCACTATTACCGGTTGCGGTCGCCGACTGAAAGAACTAAACCCCGCCATAGAAATAATTGCTGTGGAACCTGCCGCATCGCCCGTACTGTCGGGAGGAAAAGCCGCGCCGCACATGATTCAAGGTATCGGAGCAGGATTTGTACCCGAAAATTACGAAGCCAAAGTAGTGGATAAAATTATTCCTATCAATAATATGGACTCCATTCGTATATGCCGCACCGTAGCCAAAACGGAAGGTTTATTGCTAGGCTTTTCGGGAGGTGCTGCACTGTGTGCTGCCACACAATTAGCCAAACAAGATGCTTACAGCGGAAAAAACATTGTCGTTATTTTCCCCGATTCGGGAGAACGCTACTTATCTACTGTACTTTTTGACGACGAAAAACTTCCTTTATAATTTTTGGCAACAAATAATACGATTTTCAAAAGATTTTACGTACCTTTGCAAACTCAAAAAAGGAAAGATGCCAGAGTGGTCGATTGGGCCGCACTCGAAATGCGGTGAACGGGTAACTGTTCCGGGGGTTCGAATCCCTCTCTTTCCGCAAACAGTTAAAAACACCGAAAATCAATCTTTTAAAAATTTAAAAGATTGATTTTTTTAATATAAAATTTTTGCAAGCATAAAAATATACATAATTGATTATAAACATAATACAACAACTATTTGTTTCTTTATTGTTCACTGTTTAATTTAAAAAAGACAAATTGTAAAACCTTTATTAGAATTGAATAATTAAAATTTTTAAAAAAAATGCTGTTTTAAAAATAATTTATTATATTTGCGATTATAAAATTTTAAATTAAAACGACTGTTTTTTCGATAAACTAGAACAGATTGATTTGTAACTGAATTTATAAAATTACTAATCTAATAAAATAATCAGCTATGAAAAAGTTTTTTACATTGCTTATGCATACAAAGAAAATGACAAGTAAAACGCTAATTTCCATTACTTTGATGTTTTGTGCATTATTATGCAGCAATAACTTGCACGCATTAAGCGCACAACGAGCCACTATCTCATCTGTTAGCAGTTCTCCTGATGCATCAACATCGTGGATTTATGGAGAAAATGCAGATTACCTAAAAGCAGGTAATAATCTTACTTCGAATCCACCAATAAATGTTGATCAACCTACCCCTGGTTATACCATATATATATATTACAAGCAGGGGATGTAATAACATTTACCATTAACCTCAATGCAAAATACCGCATTACATCTGCCAATCTCTGTGGAGTTATCCATAAAGGTACGGATAGTTGGAAAGGAATCAACACTATCTCCATGAAATACAAGCTCAACAGCGGAGACGCTTGGACTGCAACTTCCACTCCTGCAGTTAGCGATAATGAAGGAGGAAGCGAAAGTACCGGATGGCGCGGGGTAGTAACTATCAATCCCAACGACTTTACTGCACAGTATTTACAAATAACAGTCAAAGCATTCGGCAACTGTGTGGGTTTGTCAGGAATACAGGTGTATGGATATCCGTTTCAAACACTGACTATCAAAAAAAATAACGGAGAAGCCGACCAAACTATCAGCAATTATCAGACCGGCACCACTTCCATTTCAGATCCTACCAGAACAGGCTACCGTTTTGGCGGTTGGTTGCAACAAAAAACAGCTTACAGCGCCACTTGGGCACAAGTGTTCTATCACAAAAATAATAACGGAGCAAATATGTTCACAACAGCGGAAGCAAACACTTTAGACGCTATTTCCATCAACGATGTGGACAGATTCTCACTATTCAATGTGTTGGACAACCTAAGATACGACGAAACTAAATACGAATTTTTACTGGAATATGCCAGTTTTACAGGCTACAACCGCTGGGAACAGACTTCCAATCCTGCAACCACTAATAATATGGTAACAGGCTATAAGCCTATACAAATCAGTTGGACAGCAAATTACTGGCGCGGTTTAGCTGTTTCGCATCTAAGAGGTCAATTTACATTTATTGACGGTTCGCAGGAAGGAACCGAAAAATGGTTCTATGCCTTAGGTGGCTGTTATGTGTGGAGTGGCGGAATTCCGGCATGTCACGAAACAGAATCTGAAAAAGACCATGTAAGACTGTGGGTGCGTACAAATGACGACTTATCAAATATTGGCAATCGTCTAACTGCACCTTTAGCTTCGGACGCACTAACTGCGGATAATAAATATGTTTTCCGCCCCGAAAATGCTACAATCAAAGCCATTTGGATTCCCAACCGTTATACAGTAACCTACAACGGAAACGGCGCAACAGGTGGCAGCACAGCCAATTCATCGCATACCTACGATGTTTTTCATACACTGACCACAAACGGATTTACCAAAACAGGCTATACTTTCAGCGGTTGGGCTACATCAGCCTCAGGTGCAGTTGTTTACACCAACGGACAAAGTGTTGCCAACTTAACTGCAGTAAACAACGCAACCATTCCACTCTACGCTCAATGGGGAAAATTCTACCGTTTGTATAGCGACCAAGATGGAGGCGATAATGACTTCATTTCCAACGTATTATTCTACGACGGTCACTTCTCGCTCTATCATCCTGCAGGCAATACGTTGAAATTACAACGGAAAGATATTAACGACAATTGGCGAGACGTAGTTACCCTTTCATGCGACTACAGTAACACAGTCATCAAGACACAATTTGACGGCAACGCTAAAACTGTAGGTGCCGTTAGTGAATATACAGGCGATTTCTTTGTACGTACAGAAGCTGCCAGTGGTGGTATGGACGAACACCTAAATCCCTATATGGACAATAAAATGACTCTTCTGACCGGAACAACAAAATACTATTGGGCAAAACAGGTCAATCCGGATCCGGAAATCGAGATGAGAACGATTATAGGAAACCTCTACAATTCAAATATTTCCGCCTCTGTGTGTGACGATAAAGTACTGAACGACACTTCGGCTATTCGAATAAACTACGACCGTTCTACCAACGAAGTGAAAATTTATCAAGCCAAAGATGAAATTGTATCTTTAGGCACAACTAATGCCACCATAGATTCACTTATGCAATGCACCTTTATGATTCCCGCATTGGCAGAAGGAGGTGGAACTATCACTTCTACAGCCAACGTAGAAGGAATAAATGCTCTTGCAACCGCATTCAACAACACCACCTTGACAGGAAAACGCACACGCATTGTTTACGATTTCGCTACCGATAGCGTATTCTATTCATACCTGCCCGAAGATGAAATGGAAAACATCGATATTGCTAACAGCGACCTCGTGATAGTTGCTACTGATGAAGAGACGCAAACACTATTTAATCCGTTCTACATTATTAATGGACGTGTTATCTACGAACGTACTTTCTCGAACAATAAAATCTGGTATTGGATTTCACTCCCCTACGATGTAAAAATTTCCGATGTGCAAGGAATACCGCACTACGGAACAGCGTGGATTATGAAAAAATACAACACTCAAGCACGTGCTAACCTATCGTGGGGCAACGACACCACCTACTGGGAAATTTTACCCGTTACGGCTACGCTAAACGCCCACGAAGGCTATTTGCTCGGCTTCGAAAACAGTTATCCGATGCCTGCACTATTGAAATTCCCGTCGGATTACTACAACACGACAACCACGCTCAATACAACTACCGATGTAACATTGTCTGACTATACGGGCACACACGAAGATAAAAACTTTGATGCCAACTGGCATTTGGTAGGAACTCCGCTTTACAGCGCTTCTACGGTAACCGGTCCTGCATACATTGTAACCATCAACGCCAACAACACTGGCTATGTTTACGACAGAAGTGCCGATACTACAAATTTGGATCCGTTCAAGGCGTTCTTGGTACAATACGCCGGCGAAGAAAACTTTACCAAACAGGCACAATCCGCCCCCTCGCCTGCACCACTGTTGCCAACAAAAGCCACAGCCGAAGACGTGGATGCATATTATGAATTGGTAATGACCAGCCCCACTTACACTGAAAAAACGGGCATTATCATGGCAAGCGACGGTAGCATTAACTTGTATGAGTTGAACAAAGACCTGTTGTTATTAGATGCTTGGGGAAAGAACTACCCGCAACTCTTTACCTTTGGAGCAAAAGGGAAAAAAATGGCATTCAACCATATAGCAAAAGCAACACAAACAGTAGTGCAAGTGGGTCTTTATGTAGGCGAAGCTGAAACGTACACCTTCTCGTTGAAGAATAAAGAGGTACCCGCTATCAACGTTATACTAAGCGATAAATTGCTCGGTACAGATACGGAGTTGCTTCACAACGACTATACATTCAACGCAAATACCGGCTACGCCAACAGCCGCTTCGAACTGATTATTAACCGCAAAGCTGACGGCACCACAGGCGTTTTGAACACTACGGATAATGCTGTGCAGTTCACGCAAAACAATGGCAAACTGACGATTTCGGGTGTTGAATCCGGCACCGAAATACGTCTGTTCGATATGGCAGGACGCTGCTTACATCAAAGCAAGGCACAAGAAACCACTACTTTACAATCCTTGCCCAGCGGCATATACACCGCTGTTGTAGGCACGGAAGCGCACAAAATAGTGGTGAAATAAACTGAAATACTCTATTTAAGTGATGAAACGATAGTGATAGGGTGGCTACAAAAGTCATCCTATCATTTTTTTATCCCTAATCTAAAATACAAAATTGTTCAATGGCTGTTTAAATCTTTTTGCTACCTTTGTACATTATGAAATTTGTGGTAAATCATCCTAAAATTGGTACTATCGAAGTACGGTCACGCAAAGAAAATCGACAGATTTCTTATAAGGTTTATGCCGACAAAGTGAGTATCACTTCTCCCGTTTTGGCAATACCAACCTTATTTCCTTTGCCACAAGATAAAGAAAATTGGATAATTGAAACACAAACGCGACTACAGTCAAAAATGCGCGACTACCGCTTAACGGCAGCAGGTTTACACACTTCGCACATTGATATTGACATTCAAGCATCGAATTACATAAAAACCACTTTCGCCACAGAAACATCACCGCAAAAAATGGTTATTTTTCACCAG
>Ga0116146_1003166_pt1 | contig 13810 bp, 8 predicted proteins | sample AD_JPNHG2_MetaG_FD_89748 | JGI IMG/M metagenome (GOLD analysis project Ga0116146, IMG submission 89748) | Active sludge microbial communities of municipal wastewater-treating anaerobic digesters from Japan - AD_JPNHG2_MetaG | ecosystem: Engineered > Bioreactor > Anaerobic > Digestate | place...
ATGATTACAGTATATCCGGTTCCATGATAATGTTTATCATATTCTTGGGCAATAGATGCTTTTACAAATGTTGAAATAGATTTTCTGAGTTGTGCTGCAATGTTTTTATCAAACTCAACATCTATTATCTGAGCATAAATTTTGCTGACTGCATCGTGCAAAATTTTTCCGAATACTTTATTGTCAATTTCTTCTTCAGTATCATCCGGATTTCTGATTTTTTTAATTTCATTAAAATAATACTTTAGCGAACAATAAATAAAATTATTAAGTGAAGAAGCAGAAAATCTTAATTTATTCTCAGCCACCATTGACAGTAAATGTTTTGTCAGATGCTCATCTCTTTTAATTCCGGGGGAAATGTAATTGTAACGATGAAGCGGTGTGGTAATAATCTGATGATTGACCTGCCAGTTGCTGAACTGTGCTTTCATTTCATAAAACAACTGTAACAGATAACGGCTTCTTTCGCCACTGGCAAACTCATTAACTTCTGTGTTGTAAATTAAATCAATTTCTGACGCTCTCTGCATCAATCGCCAGAAATGATAGGCAGTAATGGCATCTTGCTCTTCGACCAATGGGAGCCCAAAACTCTTTCTGATAGTAAATGGAATAAATGAATGGTGACGATTTGATTTTGGGACAGAGCCTTCATTGACATTAAGAAAAAATATATTATCAAAATCCAGTGTGCGTGTTTCCAACAACCCCATAATCTGAAGCCCCATAACAGGCTCCCCACTAAATGGAATTCTCGTTGTGTCGAGCATTTCCGAAATTAACATCTGCAAAGATGGTTCATCCAGAATTTCAGCATAAGGAGCCACCATTGTACGAAGTTCAAGAAGCTCATTTAAAACAAATCCGGCAATTTCTTTTTCATGATGCTTAGATTCCATGGCATCATGAAGCATGGTAAGCAATTGAATATAACGCTCGAAAACGGGAGTGGTAATCTGTAATTTTAAAAACTGACTGATGTTTTCAGGAAGTTCAATCAATGGAATACTTAAGCCTGCATCATTTATATTGCACATGTCGTGCTTCAATAATGAAGCATAAGGATGTGCAAGATAATTTCCTAATGCAGAGGTAGGAACTAACTTCTGCTTAGAAGTGTTAGGAATTTGTTTGAGTAATGCATTTAATGTTTCGATAAAACGATACAGGTGAGTTTCTTTTAATGGGAACCCCATTGTGATATTAACATGTTCAATATCTTCGGGCAATGATTGCAACATCAAGGGCAGTAGTTTTTCATCAGGCAAAACAATAGCTGTCTTGTCAGGATTGAACTTTTTCTGAGCAATTAAAGTCTTTAAACGATCAGCCAAAAACTTAAATTGTCCTGTGATGAGCGGCACACCGGTTACATTAATGTTCTTAGGTACATCTTTGAAATATGTTTCTTTCCATTTAAAGCTATTCTGAGTTAAAACATTTTTTCTGAAGAAGAGCCCGGCTTCCTGAGTTGTATTATTTGTGTAATATGCATCGGCATCCCAGAATATTTTCCCTTTTCCATTTAGGATAAATTCAAACAGCTTTTGTTCAGCAGGTGCCAATGCATAAAATCCGGCAATAATAGTCTTACTGCAATCCAGATTTTTCAGAAATATTTCAGGCGACAAAGCTAATTGCTTCATTGCTTTTCCTGCTGTGGTCTTATTGTTTTTCTCTAATACTTCATTCAGCTCTTTATACAACTTCGGCAATGCATGCCAGGCATATAAAAAATTTTGTTTTAGCGTAGAAGTTTTATCTGCCATGAACAATTCAAAAAACGGTTTCAACTGTTCTTTAAATTCTTCATCACCCTGAAAAACCGAGTCTATTTCATGATAGGATGTAAGGTCTGCAAACAGGTCTTTGTAATTAACTAAGTAAAGATCTATTTCATCAAAATCGCTAAGAATCATTTCACCCCATGGTGCAAAGGATGTAAAATCATAATCAGGAAAATGTGGTTTATAAACAGCATATAAATCAAGAAGTATTTCTTTCTTTTCAGAGACACGCAGCGGTATGTAATATTCAACAAAATCACTTATTGATAATACTGAAGGTAATAAAATAGCTTTGTTTAGTTTTTTTGCAAGTTGTAATTTAAAAAGTAAAGCAGCCCTTCTTGTAGGAAATATGACAGTATGGTCTGCAAAATTATTTCCATCAACTGTTGCAATAAGTTCATCAACAATGCGTGTCAAAAATGAGGCAGTATTGTTACTCATGACTAACGCTTTCATAAAGCAGGCTACTGTAGCTGCGCGATTTTGCATTCAGATACTTTGCGGCAGCTTCCACCAACTGCGAAGAAGTTACGGCATCAATTTTTTTGTATATGTCTTCTAAGGTAGTTACTTTCTTAAAATTTAAAAGACTGCGCGCATTAGAGATAACTACATTCGATTTGTTTTCTTTTGCCAAAGCCAATTGACCTTTCAGTTGCTGTTTGTATTGACTTAATTGTAATGTTCCTATTTTATTGTCAGTAAGCTTTTTCATTTCTGCTACTGCAAGATCAATACTTTTATTCAGGAATTTTTTATCTGTTGCCAGATAGACATGAAACATGCCTGTATCTGTATAGGAGTTAAACCCTGATTCAATAGCATACGTGTAGCCGTATTTTTCACGAACACCTAAGTTAAGTTTAGAGTTCATGCCCGGTCCACCAAGAATATTGTTCAAAAGAGAAACAGTCATTCTGTCTGCCTGATAAAGTGAAGGTGCTAATGTCCCCATAATAAAATGACATTGCGCATTGTGTTTCTTTACTGCTGTTTTTTCAGCCGTATATTTTTTAAAAGGTTTTGGTTTTTCGCCAACCTTGGCAAGCCTATACTTGCCGAAATGATGTTCTAATTGTCTGATTACTTTTTCTGCTTTTAATGATGAGGCAACAGAAAGCACCATGTTTGATGGTATGTAGAATTTTCGTGTAAATGCAATCAGGTCTTTCTGCTTAAAGTTTCTGACAGAATTTTCTGTTCCTAAGATTGGATTTCCTAATGGATTTTTTTTAAATACGATGCCTTCAAAGTCATCAAAAATCTGCTCACCGGGATTATCGAGATATGACCTTATTTCATCACAAACAACTTCTTTTTCTTTTTCAATCTCAAGACTATTAAAGACAGAATTGAAGGTGATATCGCTGATAAGTTCAAGTGCACGTTCAAGATGAGGTGTAGTTACAGATGCGTGAATGCATGTTTCTTCCTTGCTGGTAAATGCATTCAGCTCACCACCTACAACTTCAAGACGATTTAAAATATGAAATGATTTGCGTTTGCGTGTTCCTTTAAACAGCATGTGCTCAATGAAATGTGCTAATCCTTCTTGTTGAATTTGTTCATTTCTTGTCCCGGCTTTTATGAGTAGTGCACAATGTGAAACTTCTGTGTTGCTTAAAGAAGTAAGAACAAGCTGTAATCCGTTTTTTAGTGCAAAAGTTTTTGTTGAATGCTCCATAGTTTCTACAAAAATATGCTTTAGTTGTCAGACAACAATTGGCTGATTGCATATCTTTACCTGATAAAACAAAAGTAACTGTTATGCAGCAGCAAAAGAGCCTGATTATTTTTATTTTATTCATTTTGTGTTTTCTGTTTGCTTCTGATATTAAAGCGCAGCAATATAAGTTTGCCAAACGTGTTGGAGGCACACAATTTGAGAATGCTATGGGAATTGCATTGGATAGTATGGGAAATATTATTGTGTCGGGTTATTTTTCAGGAACTGCAGATTTTGACCCGGGCACAACTAACTACACATTAACAAGCAATGGTGGTAATGATATTTTTCTTGCCAAATATGATAGTGCCGGAAATTTTGTTTGGGCGATTCATGTTGGTGGGGCAGGAGAGGAGTTTAATTATACAGACCCTGCTGTTGATGAGTATGGTAATATTTACTTATGTGGGGTGTTTAATAGCAATACGGATTTTAATCCTAAGGGCAATGCTGTGATAGCAACCAACAGAGGTCAGCAGGATGGCTTTGTTGCAAAGTATGACTCAACAGGATTGTTGCAATGGGTTAGAGGCGTTGGTGGTGCATTAAACGATGATGTTTACCGTATTGACTATAAGAATTATTTGGTTTTGTTTGCTGGCTCATTTGCAGATTCATCCTATGTTGATGATGGATTGACAATTACTCCACTTTATGGCAGCGGAAGTGCAGATGTGGTTTTTGGAAAATTTAATCCGAATGGAAATTTGTTTTGGCTCAATACACTAAAAGGAAATGGAGAAGATCATTCCTACAACATCACTGCCGGTATCAATGGCAAAACATATCTTACAGGTACATTTGAAGACACATTGATTTTTGATTCCGGAGGTGTAAATCCCGATACGCTTTTTGCTGACGGACTTACAGCGTTTACTGCCTCATTCAGTAATTTTGGAAACTACTATTGGTCTTTCCCAATAGAAAATGCCTATCCGTTTGGATTGAAAGTTGATCATAACGGTGATATTCTGACATGTGGACAGTTTTCAAACTTTGCAGATTTTGATCCTGATGCTGATACAATGACGTTGATTGCACAAGGTAGCTTTGATGGTTATTTTGCAAAATATACCAATGGCGGCAATTATGTTTTTGCTAAAAGAATTGGTGGAAATGGTTCTGATATTTGTTATACCATTGCCGAACTTTCAAATAGCTCAATATTGGTGAGTGGATATTTTTTTAACACTGCCGACTTTGATCCGGATGTTACCGTAGCCTCATTGAATAGTAATGGTTTTGCTGATATGTATCTTGCACATTATGACTCTCTGGGGAATTATCTTTCTGCTTTTGGATGTGGCAGCCCTGCCTTTGAATTCTGCCGCAACATGACCTGTAACAGCATTGACGAAGTGTTTTTATGTGGTGGCTTTGAACAGGTTGTTGACTTTAATCCTGCACCTGCAATTAACACCTTGGTGAGTGCCGGCTCACGCGATGGTTACTTTGTTAAATATGCGTTTCCAACAACATCTGTGCATAATATGAGTTCAGCTGATTTGTTGATATATCCTAACCCTTTCGTTAATCAGATAAATATTTCAGACAACTTTAAACAAACTCAATTAATTTTAACTGATGTGTTGGGTAATATAATTTACAAAGCGATAATTAGCGCGCAGACAAAAATAAATACAGAACTATTGAGCCCGGGAATTTATTTTCTGACCATTGCTTCAGGAGAGAATGTGAGCACAAGAAAACTGTTAAAGGTTAAGTGATTTTATCTTTCACTTATCCATGACGATTTTCAATATGAAGTTGTCTTAAAATGTAAACAAATGCTTGTGTGATAATTTTAGTAATAATATTTTAAGAGAAATTGGCTTTTTCACAGCCTGACGGGCGGGATTTGTGCAGTGGGGGATTTTTAGCACTGAACTTTAATAGAATAACTACCGTTGAATTTAGCACAAATGTTTCATAGTAGCACTTCTGCCGCCATTTTGACAAACTGCTTGTTATAGCCAGTGGTTCTTGTCGTCCGCCCCAGTAAACCATAGTCATTGTTGAGTTTTGTTGTCGTTGTCGGGTTGGTTTACGTGTCGGGTGTTTTAATTTTTTTTGAAGCGTTGGATAAAATATTTTGAACTGCGAAGCAATCACGAACTCCACTAAAAATAAATATGCTGTGAGTAAATTCTTCTTGGGTGGGTAGGCGCACTCTTTTGCAAGCTTTGGTTTGTGGGCTGGCTTGTAAATGTTTCTTTGTCCATAGTTTTATTTTTTTACCTCAGCTTCGCTTGCCCGTTCATCAGCAAATGTCTGAACCATGATTTTTTTGATTCATTTGATTGGTTTGAATTTTTTATTGGTCAGTCTTTTGAAATTTAAACTTGTCTCGCCAAAATTTATCAATAATCCTATTTCCAGGTTATATGCTTCAAGGTAATTTATTGCCTGTGCAAAATGAACATCTTCCAGTTTAGTGATTGCCTTTAGCTCAACGGAGACAATACCTTCAACAAGGAAATCTACCCTTCTTGTCCCAATCTGTTCATCCCAGTAAAAAATTGGCATTTCAAACTCCCTGCTAAATTCTATCCCCATCAACCGCATTTCAATTTCCAATGCTCTTTGATAAATAACTTCCTGAAAACCGTTCCCGAGTGCCTTATGCACAGCCATAGCGCATCCGATAATTTTGGATGTCAACTCAGAATATTTGTATTGTTCATTTATCATGTTGTCTTAACTATGATTCATTTGATTCTTTTGATTTCTATGATTTTAAAACATCTGTATTCCGATCCTTTAGATATATTTGTTGATGGCATAAATTTTTTCATTGCATTCATTCAATCACAAAAATCATAGTTCAGACCAGCTTCACCTGCCCGTTCATTAGCAACGGTAAAAGGAAATCACGAAGGGTTATGAGTTCTTGGGTTTCTCTGCTTCTTGTCAAAATCATTTTATCGTATTTACCGACTATGCTTTGAAATTGTTTTTGCAATTCAACTGGTGGCTTTGCAAATTTCAAATCATGCAAAGTGTCTTTGTCAATTGAGCCGAATGTTGTTCCTGTTCTGTCCTGAACATCAAACATTGCTTTGAAATAAAACATGAGGTAAAGCACGAATGAGTTTGCTTCATTCTTGCTGTTCAATGCTGCAAGTCCTCGTCCGATGCAACACTTTTCATTTGCGACATTCAATGTTCCTACGGGTGCACGAACACTTAACAACACATCTTCTTCCTGTGCAATCCGTGAAGGTGCTGTGGTGAACATACGCACAAGCGGAAAACGAAAATTAAAATCGGTGCTGCCTTGAAAGAAAACCATTCCTTCTCCTTCTTCATTGTATGAATCACCGTCAGGTGATTGTCCCATTGTAATGTTTGCAACTTCGCTCAACTTTCCATCAGTCCAACCAACTGGAATTTCCATTTTCAATTTCTCATTGTATTCCATTTCACCGCCACTTGCTTTATAGGGCTTGCCTTCTTCATTCGGAAAATCAAACTGAATAAACCAATAGTTGTAAATGGTTTTTGCCATGGCTTCCAGTTCGGTGTTGATGCGGTTGTTGATTTTAATCTTGTCGTCAAGCAGATAGAGAAAGTCGCCAATTTTCTTTTGAGTATCAAAATCAGGAAGCAATAAATCCAAGTAAGAAAAAATATCTTCATTCAAACTTGCCCGTAGTGTCATGACTGCATTGTTCGTCATGGTCCTTCTGAAAAAATTACTCCGAAGATAAAATCCCATGTATTTGGGATAGGTAACATCTGTTTGCGTTGGTCTGATTCTTTTTGTGAAACCGCTAAAGGTGGCTTTCGGAAAATCTTTAAGTGCAACACAACTCATAGCAAGTTCATCAATTGTTTCACTTGTTCTTGTAAGAAGAATATCGCCATTTTTGATAGAGTATGTTTCTTGCTCTTGCTCTGACACATCCATTAAATCAGGAAGTTCATCAGGCAAAAAATAATTATTGAATACAGTGCTAAAAGAAGCAAATGGAGAACCATGTCCTGCTTGCTCTGGCTTTGATGAAATACCAGAACTCATTTCATACAGCTTGTTGAATTTATATTTTGTCAGCTTGTGCATACTCTATTTTCAATAACTGTTTTCTAATACTTTCTTCCAAATTTTTGGATTGTTCAAAAAGAGAGTCAAGATTGTTTTCAAAGCCCTCCATTTTATTTTCAAACTCCTCTTGAGTTATTTCTGAGTATTCAATCGTAGTTTCAAAAAACTGCCCTGCACTGAAAGAATAATTTCTTGTTTTAATTTTTTCGTTTTCAACTACAATTGAAAAATTTTCAACTGTTTCATAATTATTGATTGTGTCAATAATTTTGTTTTCATCTTCTGCACTCAATAAAGTTTTTTGGTTCTTTCCGTCTTTCACTTTTGTTCCCAACTTGCTGGCATCCACAAGAATGGCGGTGTTGTTCTTTTTTCCTTTGTCAAAAAACAGAACCGAAACATTGGTGCCTGTAGTAGCAAAAATGTTTGATGGCATTTGCACCACTGCATGTAACCAGTTGTTGTCAACTAATTTTTTTCTGATGCCTAAACCAATGGCTGCTTTCTCCGTGCAAAAACCTGTCGGCACTACAACCGCTGCTTTTCCTTTCTTGTCCAACGAATACATGATGTGCTGAATGAATAACTGATAAATTGCCATGCTCTCTTTTTTCTTAGCAGGCACACTTGGCACTCCTGCAAAAAACCGTTTCTTGTGAATATCGCTTGCAAGTGTTTCCCTGTCATCGCTAAAATCAGTTTTGAATGGCGGATTGCTTACGATGTAGTCAAACTTTTTCAAATCATCCTTTGCATCGTTCACATGAAAAGGATTTGTCAAAGTATTTCCCTTAATCACATTGTGCAGCGAATGCACAAGGTTATTCAGGATTAAATTCAATCGCAAAAACTCTGACGACTTTTGTGAAATGTCCTGCGAATAAATGGTGCATTTGTCCTCTCCAATCTGGTGAGCCAAACTCAACAACAAACTTCCTGAACCTGCGGCTGGGTCGTAAAGCAACACATTCTTGGTTTCCTTTGGCACAAGTATTCGTGCCATAATTTTTGCAACGGCTGGCGGTGTGTAATACTCTGCATATTGTCCACTGTCTTTGTTGTAGTCCTTAATCAGGTATTCAAAAATGGTGGAGAAGAAATCATACTTCTCCTCAAACACGGGTTCAAAACTGAACGCCACCAATTTGTTGATAATGGCTTTGCAGAACGGACTTCTTTCGTTTTTCTCTCTTATGTTTTCAGATAGTTCTTCAAACAACGGAATCCTTTCTCCGCCAATAGTAGAAACAGAAAATATTTTGATGTTGGTGGCTGCAATTTCTGTTAGCGTTGTGTCAAAGGTGATGGAGAAATCTTTTTCGTTTTGTTTGTTGAACAGGTAACTGATGAAATGTGTTTTCTTCAGCTTCGCACTTCGTTCACCTATTTTCTCCAGCATGTATTCGTAATCATTGTCCGTCATGCTTTGGATGTCGGCTTCAATGTTTTTGCTGTCTTTTAATTTCTTGTTGGCGTTTCGTGCTTCATGCAAAAATTTATCGTTCAAAAATTTGTAGAGAAAAACTTCTGTAATGATTTTATATTCGTAACCCGTGTTTGCCAATCCGTAATTGCTGCAAACGGTTTTCAGTCCGTCAATCAGTTCTTTTGTTTTCTGTGTATGTTCTAAATGCTTTGTCATTTTTCTAATTCAAATTTTGTTCTGTCGTTTTCAATCAGTTCTTTTAGTTCTTCTTCTTTCGGCAGGTAGAGGCGGTATTTGCTGGCAAAAAGTTTTTCATTTTCGGCAAGTACGGAATATTTTACAATGGTTTCATCCTTTTCGGTGCAGAGTATGATGCCGATAGTAGGATTGTCGTCTTCCGCTTTTTTCAAATCGTTATACATACGCACATACATATCCATTTGCCCGATTGCTTCGTGGCTGAGCTTATTTGTTTTGAGGTCAATTAACACAAAACATTTTAAATAATAATTATAAAAAACAAGGTCAATAAAAAAATCGGAAGTATCGGTTGCAATATGTTGTTGCCTGGCAACAAATGCGAAGCCCTTGCCCAATTCCATTAGGAAGCTTTGTATATGATTGATGAGGGCTGTTTCCAGCACGGTCTCACTTAATGTACTGTCTTGCTGAAGACCAAGGAATTCAAAAATGTAAGGGTCTTTAATATAGTGTTCAGGCGTTGAAGAGCCTGTTGCTCCCGGTGTTTCCAGTAGTCGCCCCAAATAATGACTGTCAATGTTTCGCTGCAGGGTACGGGTATTCCAATTACCTGCTATGGCCTCGTTCATATAAGCTATGCGGTTAGCCGCATTTTCCAACCTGCTTATAATCCTGTAATGCGTCCAGCTTAATTCGGTACGCACTGCGTTCCAAATTTGAAATGAGTTATAAAAAGCCCTCATGTTATTGAGGTTGCGTTCATCATACCCTTTTCCGAATTCAAGGGTAAGTTGCCGGGCAAGGTTTTTCAAAACTGATTTGCCATATTCAGCACGGCTTGCACCTTTCTGTTCATCATCAACGATTAGCCTGCCTATTTCCCAATACATCTTCAACAAAATAGTATTGCTGCTCCGGTAAACATTTTTTCGTGCTTCCAGAACGATTTCCCTGACGGATTGAAACAGCTTATCTTTCTGAATATTACTCATGCCTATGCAGCTTTGCGTTGTTCAAAATATTCGTTAACTAATGTTTGGTTAATAAATTTCACCAACTCTAAATTTCTAATTCCTTTTTCTTCCATTACTTCAATAATCGTTCGCTTCGTGGCTTCTGTAAAAAAGTCCTCGTTGTTTAATATTGCCTGATTATTGATAACGGTTTTATCTGTTTTGTGTTTGATGGTAAGCAGCACTTCATGCAGTTCGGTATCGGTATTCAGCACGGGCAGATTATTTTCCCTGATGCGTTTGTGAATCTTGGCAAACTTGGTATCATTCTCATACTTGGCTGCAAGCTGTGCATCCTTATTGTTCAATGCGTTTGCCTGTTCGTAAATGTTTTTCAAATCTTTTATAGCTGTGTCCATTTCTGCCGAATCAAGTTCCTCAATGTTTTTCTTTTTGAATAATCGTTTCAGTTCCTCAAACAAGGAAATAAACTTTGGGTCTTTCTTGTCAAAGTTTCCTTCCAATTCTTTTCTTGCTCTTTCCAACTCGCTTCTGAATTTGTCTGCAATCTGCAATTCGTGTGTGTGAATCTTGCGAAAAGTGAATTGCATTTTCTCCAATGCAATGTTCAACAAGTTTGTGTTGTCGTTTGCGTCTTCAAGATTTTCTTTCAGGTTAATGATGTCAATGCGGTTTGCAACTTCGTTATACAACTTGTTCACCTTGTCAAAAGAAAACTTGTCCAACAGTTCGGTGTAACCCATTATCCTGATGATGTTGTATAAACTCTTTAAATTCTCCAGACATTTTTTCAGATCGGTAATTTCTTTCTTGTCAGTTATCCGGCTTATGATTTTCTGAAACTCCTCTAAGTTTGAAAAGTCGTAGAGAAATAATTTCTCTTTTATCTCCGCAATCTCTCTGTCTATTTCTTCTGCTGACTTAAACAGGTTGGAATATTCTTTTGCTTCATCGCCTAACTCAGCCGAAAGCTCTTTGAAATATTCTTTGTTGGTTTTGTCAAACTCTTTTCTGATGTCGGCAAAGTCAACCACATAACCATATTTGAAATTCTTGTAAGGTCGGTTCACCCGTGTGAGCGTCTGCAAGAGGTTGTGTTCTTTCACTACTCTTGTGAGATAAAGTTTCTTCAATCGCTTTGCATCAAAACCGGTGAGCAACATATTGAACACAATCAGCAAATCAATCTTGCCTTGCTTGAAATCGGTTTGGTTGTCTTTGCGAATTTGTTTGGTGTCCACATCATGCAGAATTAAAGCGGCTATTATCGGTGCATCTTCAGCATTCAGATATTCTTCTTTCAGTTCTGCTGCAATAGTGTATTGTGTGTTCGGTTCGGTTGTCAGTTGGCGAAGTTTTGTTTTTGCATCGTTGTATTTCTGCACAAATTTAAAAATCATTTTCGCCTGGTCGGATGAATCGCAAACAATCATTCCTCCAATGGAATTATCATTGTGAATCACTCTGCTTTTCTTGAAGTCGGCAATGATGTAATCAACCAATGGCTCAACAAATTTCTTGTGAGAAAAAACATCACGCTTGGTAAACTCACCTTGCTTTACAATTTCATCATACACTTTGTTGATGTCGGTTCTGAATTTTGTTTCAATCGCCTCACGAATCAGTTTCAAAGTGTAACCGTCTGCAATGGATTTGTTGTAATAGTATTTGTGGAAGTAGTCGCCAAAAATTTCTTTGCTCTTGAAATCACCAGTGATTAAAGGGGTTCCCGAAAGTCCGATGTGAATAGCTTCTCTGTCGGAGTTGACTAACTTCTCATAGAAAGTTCCTTCTGGATTGTAACTACGGTGAACTTCATCCAAAAAGTAAATGCGTTTTACATTCAGGTTGTAGTCGGAAATATTGGCAATGGAATAATCAGAAAACTTTTGAATGTTGACAACGGTTATCGTTTGCACTCCAACATTTGTTGCCGTTGCACCTGCGGTTTTAATGTTATTGATGAAATCCTCTTTTGAATTTATCATTTCAACTGTCAAACCTCTTGCAACAAATTCTTCTTTGGCTTGCTGTGCTAAATCCAAACGGTCAACAATGAAATAGAATTTTGCAACGGTGTTTTGCTTCTGAAAATAATCTTTGAGATAGGAAACATTGTAATACGCCAAAGCGGTTTTACCGCTTCCCTGCGTATGCCAAACAATTCCTTTTTTGATTCCCTGATTTAATTTTTTCTCAATCGCCAAAGTCGCAAACAATTGAGGATAACGCATGATGTGTTTCTCCATTCGGTTTCCGATTTTGTCGGAACTGTTCACATACGCAAAACCATATTTCAAAATTGTTTTTAAACGCTGCTTGCTGAAAAGCGAAGTCAGCACACGATTAGTAGGGGAGTTGTTATCTTTTGCTGTGTTGTATTCTGAATTGCCAAGAATGGAAACAATGTTGTTGTCCAACAAAATTTGTTTTTCAATTTCTGAATCTTCTGCTGGCACACTGTGAATGATTGCAGTTTCTTCTTCTCTGAAGCAATTGAAGTTTACCTGTTCGGGGTCAGGTGTTGCGTAAAACGCACCTTGTATGGGTGTGATACTTTCCTCGTCATACTCCTGATTGTTTGAGAACACAAGCAACTGCGTAATGTTCATGAACTTGCTGAACTTCGGATTTTTGAAGCGAGCATTTATTCTGTTTCGTTCCGCTAAAATTCCTTCTCTGTTGTTCGGCTTTTTCACTTCTATGAATGATAACGGCATTCCGTTAAACAGCAAAGTGATGTCAGGTCTGAATTCTTCCTCTTCGTTTTTGTAGGTAAGTTCGGTTACAACATGGAAAAGATTGTTTTCAAAATTTTCAAGGTCAATTAACTTACAGGCAAAATCTCCAAGCAAACTTTTGTAGAAGCGTTTGCCAAGGTCGCTGTTGTCAAGTTGAATGTTGATTTCTGAAAGGAAGGAATCAATTTCGGTGTCGGTAAATTCCCTGTCGTTGATTTTAGAAAGTCCTGCCTTGAACTGGTCTTTGAAAATGTTGGTGTCGGTGTGTAGGTTTGCAATTGCTGACTTAGGCAAATAAGAGTAACCCAGCCGTGTCAGATGCACGATTGCAGGAATTTTTACTCTTGAATCTTCATTAAAGGTCATTTATATCTCTAAATAATTTAATTGTCCAAAATACGGTTTTTTGTCAGTGCGTTGGCAAAAAACGGCTCTTTTGCAAGCTTGGGTTGCTGGTAGGCATGTGCGGCTTTGGCGATGTGCTTGCAAAATGTCATAGGTGTTTATGGTCGCATTTCAATTCGTTTAACTCTGTTTTTTAATTCGTTGGTGCGGTTGTCGGTGTATTCCTCCACTTCCACTTGCACGGGCATTCCTTCTGTAAGCGAATGGTTTGTGACCAAATGCGGTGGAATGAAAATATTATCACCGATAGAATCAGGCTTAAAAAACGCAAAACCCTTTTGTGAATTTATATTGATAACCTTACCGTGAATGAGTTCAGCCGCTGCTTCAGCAACTTCGGTTGAGTTTTCCACTTTTACCCAATTCCCGGTTTTAGGATTGGAATCCACATACATTTTAAACCAAGCCAGCACATCCAACAACTGGAAGAATACACGTTTCAGAAGATAAGGAGTTTTTATAGTCCTTGCATATAGGTCAATTTCGGACCTGTGTGAGC
>Ga0116146_1003167_pt1 | contig 13809 bp, 9 predicted proteins | sample AD_JPNHG2_MetaG_FD_89748 | JGI IMG/M metagenome (GOLD analysis project Ga0116146, IMG submission 89748) | Active sludge microbial communities of municipal wastewater-treating anaerobic digesters from Japan - AD_JPNHG2_MetaG | ecosystem: Engineered > Bioreactor > Anaerobic > Digestate | place...
AATTATGGCATCGTATGTATCACTCATTGCGCTTATTAAGCTGTTCTGGTCGTTACCGGGACCGAAGCCGGTCCATCGTGAAAAATATTTTATATGTGTAAAAAAACAATACATGCAAGGCCCCTGATATTTTTCAATAAAAAAACGGTTGAAAAATACTCCGGCTCAGCTTCAAATAAAAAAGCAGTTCTTTGCGCATCCAGGCCACAATCGCAATGTAGACGTGACATGGTTGGATATATAATTTTATTTGGACACGGTTTAAAATATTCCCATGCGCCAGAAACAGTATTTATATGGACAATAATAAGAAAAAATCGCGCGTCGCGCTGCTTTCAGTAGCCTCAAACAGTTCCCTGGTCGCCCTGAAGCTGGCCATCGGCATACTGATCAATTCCGTATCGGTCATATCAGAGGCCATCCACTCGGCGGTTGACCTGGTCGCTGCCGTAATAGCGTTCTTCGCCGTCCGCAAATCCGCCAAACCGGAGGACCACCGTCATGCCTTCGGTCATGGCAAGATAGAAAACATTTCCGGGACCATCGAGGCTGTTCTTATTTTTTTCGCGGCGGGCTGGATCATCTACGAGGCAGTTGAAAAGCTGAAAAATCCGCAGCACATGGAGCAGGCCGGCTGGGGCATCATCGTCATGTCAGTTTCGGTGGCGGCGAATTTTTTTGTATCCCACATGATCTTCAAGGTCGGCACGGAAACCGACTCCATCGCCCTCAAGGCCGACGCGTGGCACCTGCGCACCGACGTGTGGACCTCCTTCGGCGTCATGGCAGGCCTCATCATGTACTGGGGAGGCAGGTTCCTCTTCCCGCAAGTCAATCTTTCATGGATCGACCCGGTTGCGGCCATCATCGTGGCCTTCCTGATAATCAAGGCGGCCTTTGATCTTACCCGTGAATCCGTGCGGGACCTTCTTGACGCCCGCCTCTCAAAGTCCGATGAAGACCTGATCGACCGCTACGTCACCGAGCAGCACCCCAGGGTCCTGAGCTATCACAAGCTCAGGACCAGGAAATCCGGTTCCCAGCGCTTCTATGAATTCCATCTCGTGGTAGCCCCGGAGATGAGCGTGCAGGAGTCCCATGAGATCGGAGACCGCATCGTCGCAAAGGTCAAGGAGCATTATCCGGACGCAAAGGTGGTCATCCATGTCGAGCCGTGCGATGCCACCTGCACCGAGGAGTGCCTGGAAAACTGCGGGAAGATCGAGTAGGCCTACTTCGCCAGCAGCACCACCGTGCTCCGGGCATTCACGATATAATGGTCCTGAGGATCGATCCGCACCTCCGATCCGGGATCGAGAAAGTCAGCACCCGCCTTCAGGCTGGTATCAACAACCCTCTTCCAGTCCCTGCCCGTGACCCGCGGGACCATGACGCTGTGGGAATTGTAGTCCGCATTCAGGATAAAGAAGAGGAGATAGTCGCCAAGATCGGACTTCACCTCGCCCCCGTCCAGCAGGTAACAGATGATGCGGGCCTCGGGGTCGTCCCACCCGGGACGGTCGAGGTTGACGCCGAACCAGGATATGTCAGGCATGCCGTCCGTGTCGGAGTCCGTGCCGGATAGGTACTTGCGGCTCCTGAGAATGGGATACCGGTGGCGGAACGCGATGGCTTTTTTCGCGAAGTTGAGGATATCGCCGTTTCGCTCCGCAAGGTCCCAGTTATACCAGCTGATGTCGTTGTCCTGGCAATAGGCGTTATTGCTCCCCTTCTGCGTCCTCATGAACTCGTCGCCCCCCAGGAGCATCGGCGTGCCCTGGGAAAAGAGAAGGTGGCAGAAGAAGTTCTTTGCCTGCCGCCTGCGCAGCGCGATGATATCCGGATTGTCCGTCTCTCCCTCCCAGCCGCAGTTCCATGAGTTGTTGTCGTTGGACCCGTCGCTGTTGTTTTCAAGGTTTGCCTCGTTGTGCTTGGCGTTATACGAAACCAGGTCGTTCATGGTGAACCCGTCATGGCAGGTCACGAAGTTGACCGAGTTGTACGCCGTCCTGCCGTCGTCGCCATACATGTCCGCGGAACCGGTGATGCGCCACCCAAGCTCCCGCAGCTGTCCCGCGTCGCCCTTGACGAATTTCCGCACCGTGTCGCGGAACCTGCCGTTCCATTCGGACCAGTCCACGGGGAAGTTCCCCACCTGGTAGGTGCCGATGTCCCACGGCTCCGCGATGAGTTTGACCCGGTTCAGCACCGGGTCCTGGGAAACGGCGTCGAAGAATGAGGCTCCCGCGCGGAAAAACCCTTCCTCACGGCCCAGCACCGACGCCAGGTCGAAGCGGAAGCCGTCGACGTGCATCACTTCCACCCAGTACCGGAGGGAATCGAGGACGAAGCGTATCACCGGCATGCTGGCCAGGTTCATGCTGTTGCCGCACCCGGTGTAATTCATGTAGTAGCGGCCGGGCGCGCCGTGGACGCCGGTGAGGACGTAATAGTTCCTGTTATCGATGCCCTTGAAGCTTATGGTGGGCCCCATCTCGTTCCCCTCGGCCGTGTGGTTATACACCACGTCCAGGATCACCTCTATGCCTGCCCGGTGCAGTTCCCGCACCATGGTCTTGAATTCGCGCACCTGGCACCCCGGTGACGATCCTGTGCCGTAGGACGATTCCGGGGCAAAAAAGCCGATGGTGTTGTATCCCCAGTAATTGGTAAGTCCCTTCTGTATCAGAAAATCCTCCACGTAATACTCATGAACCGGAAGAAGCTCGACGGCGTTGATCCCCAGATCCTTGAGATACGGTATTTTTTCGATAAAACCGAGGTAGGTCCCGGGGTTTTTTACCCGCGAGCTTGTATGCGCGGTAAACCCCTTGGCGTGCGCTTCGTATATTATGAGATTGTCCAGGGGTACGTCCGGCTGCCGGTCCCCCTGCCAGTCGAAGTCATCGCTGACGACAATGCTCTTCGCCATGACCCTGGCGCTGTCCCGGGTGTCCATGGTGAGATCTTTCCCCGGCGCATTGGGGTCGTAGGCAAGGAGGAGATTGTCGTCATTGCGGCACTTCCCGCTGACGGCCTTTGCGTAGGGATCAAGGAGAAGCTTGTTCTCGTTGAAGCGGAAGCCCCATCCGGGGTTGAACTCCCCCCTCACCTTGTAGCCGTAGAGCTGGCCTTCCTTCACGCCATGGACATGGACGTGCCATATGAACCGGTCCCTGTTTTCGATTTTTATGATATCCGTGGGATCCCCGTCCGGGCTGTCGAAGAGAAGGAGAAACACTTCCCTGGCGTCCTGGGAAAAGAGGGCGAAGTTTACGCCATTTTCCCGGAGCGTCGCTCCCAGGGGATAAAATTTTCCGGGTGAAAGCTTTCTGTTCGTGCTATGCGATAACGGCGCTGCCATGGCGACGCCTCCCGTTTTTTTTTCGCATTACATCGCGGCCTTGAGCACCTTCAGAAAATCGCTCTCCTTGACCGGCACCATGTTGCTGCCATGACAGCCGTCCTTGAATGCTTCAACGCTCAACGCGGCCAGGCCGTCGGCGGGAACCTTGTTCTTCGACAGGCCCATCGGTATTCCCACCATCTCGCAGAAGGCCCTGCAGCTCTCGGACAGGCTGGCCCTGGCCAGGCCGCATTCAGCGAAGATGGCGCGCACCTTCTGTATCTTCGCCATCTGCTCCGTGTTCAGGTGGGATTGCTCCAGGTGAAGAATGGAATCGGGCAGCACCAGGGCGTTTGCCAAACCATGGTGAAGGCCGTAGAGGCTCGACAGGGGGTGCGCCATGGAATGGACCATGCCGAGGCCCTTCTGGAAAGCAACGGCCCCCATGGAAGACGCAATCTGCATCTTTTCCCTGGCGTCGAGATCCTTGCCGTTCCTGCAGGCTATCGGGAGCCACTTCAGAACCAGTTCCATTCCCTGCAGGGCGATGCCGTCCGCCATGGGGTGGAACATGTTGACGAAATACGCCTCGAGGCAATGGACAAAGGCGTCCATGCCGGTGGCGGCGGTCAGGAACGGAGGCATGCCGGCGGTCAGCTCCGGCTCCAGCACCGCTATGGACGGCAGCAGTTCCGGGTGGAATATGATGGTCTTTCGCCCCGTATCGCGCAGGATGATGACGCCGGAGCGGCCCACTTCGCTCCCGGTGCCGGACGTGGTCGGTATCGCGTACAGGGCCGGCATCGGGCCCTTGATGAGGGCGTCGCCGCCCTTGGCGTCATCGTACTGCGCCATGGGCGGCGGATTGGAGACCATGACCTTGATGACCTTGGCAACATCAATGGGGCTCCCCCCGCCGAGACCGATGATGCTGTCGCAGTCCCCCGATTTGTAGGCGATCACGCCCTTCTCCACGTCTTCTTCGATCGGATTGGGATGGATGTCGGTGTATATGTCATAAGCGATGCCCTGTGACGAGAGTACATCCGTCAGCTTTTTGACTATCCCCATCTGTTCCAGGGTCTTATCGGTTACTATCAGTATTTTTGAATGTTTTTTGGCTTTGAGACGCGTACCGAATTCGGCCAGCGCTCCCTGTCCCAGGAGTATTGTTGTGGGATAATTGTATTGTACCATGTATTGTCCTCTATATGAAATTTATCTTATAGTATACCTGTATATATAATTATTCAATAATTTTTTTATAATCGCCTTTCTGATAGGGTGGGGTTTAAACCCCACCCTATCAGAAAGGCATCACACGTTGGCCAACCCCCTGCGCGATCTGATCCACAACATGAGCGTCAGCACCGCGCTCACCGCCGCAACGGCCACCAGCATGACAAGGATCGGCAGGAGGTCATGATTATAGCGCCGGTACATCCATCCCACCAACTGCTCCTGGAATATGGGGCCGATGGACCCCATGCCGTTGATGATGCCGGCGGCAGACAGGGCGCCCTCCTTTGAGCCCACGTCAATGGCCCCGACCCCGGACAGGAGCGAATCAGGCCCGAAGAGCATGAACCCGGCTACGGCGATGGACACGGTGAAGACAGTCAGGTTCGCCGATCCGAGGAAATAGAGTATGAAAAAAGACCCTGTCATCAGGGCAAGCATCACGAAAGAGAGCATGGCCCGCTTCCCCTTGAATATCCTGTCGGAGAGAAAACCGGCGGCAATGACCCCGGCAAATCCGCAGACATCGAATACCGTGGAAAGGTAACCGGCTTCGGCTTCCGAGAGGTAAAAATTCCTGTTCAGGAACCAGGGAAGCCAGCTCCAGAGGGCATAGCGGAGGAACTTGATGCAGAAATAAATGAGGCCCATCATCATGATGGTAAGGACGACTTCCCTGTCCCATCCCAGCTTTTTCCCGCTCCCGGCCGGAGGCGTATCAGGCAGTTCATCCTCGTCATGGAGCGGCTCAAGGCCCGCGTCCTCGGGACGATTGGGATGGACGAGGAGCACGGTGAACCATACAACCAGGAGCACCATGGACCCGCCGAAAAAGGACCACCGCCATCCGGCATTGCCCAGCAGATAGGACGCCAGGAGCGTGGCCAGCACGGGGCCGAGCTGGTAGCAGGTGGACCAGAGGCCCAGGACGCTGCCCCGCTGCTTGCGCCTGAACCAGAAGGCCAGGCTGCCGATGCACCCGGGCCAGCCGGTACCCTGGGCCAGGCCGTTCAGGCTCATGAAGAGCATGATGGTCCAGAGGCTGTTGGATACGCCGAAGAGGAAGGTGCTGACGATGGATATCATGATGCCGGCCAGGAGGAGGAGCCTGGGGCCCAGCGTGCGGCCGAAAAAGGCGCTGGAGAACTGGCCCACCATATAAGCAGCCAGGTACGCGGTCCCCAACTGGGCAAGGCCGAAGGAGTCGATTCCCAGTGCACCGGAAATACTCACCTTGGTCACATAGAAGGGCTTGCGGCAGAAATAGTAACCGGCGTAGGCGAGCCAGGTCGCCAGCAGGATCTTTACCTGCCAGGGGCGATAGAGGGAATCGTTCTGCCCGCTATCCGCGCCGGCCACGAGCAACGCCGCTCCATTGATGTGGGCTCAGGGTAATCATCTTCATTTGGGTATCTTTGTCCTGTAATGGAAGGATTTGGGACGCGTCAGGTATTCATAGCCCACCCTGGAAAGCGTGCATCCCCTGCCCGAGTTTTTGACCCCGACCCATGCCAGCTCCGGATCGAGGTAATCGCAGCGGTTCATGAAGACCGTGCCGGTCTCTATCCGGCCGCCTATCCTCAGGGCCGCTTCCTCGTCGGAAGTCCATATGGATGCAGTCAACCCGTAAGGGCTGTCATTCATCAACTCTATGGCCTCTTCATCGTTTTTTACTTTCATTATGCCCACGACAGGGCCGAAGGTTTCCTCGTACATGACATCCATCTTGTGGTCCACGTTCACAAGGAGCTGGGGCGCCAGGTAGGTCGTGCCCGGTGAAGCGGCCGGGAAATGTTTCGGGTCTATCAGCGCCTTGGCGCCGGCTGTCACTGCCTGGTCGATCTGGGCCTGGATGTCCCGGGCGCTGGATATGCTCACCACCGGCCCCAGTGTCACATCCTTCTCAAGGGGGTTCCCGAGCACATATTTCTTTACCAGCTCAACCGCCCCCTCGACAAAGGCATCATACACCGCTTCGTCGACATAAACCCGCTCAATGCCGCAACAGGACTGGCCTGAATTGAAATATGCGCCGTCCACCACGTTGTCGATAGCAAAGGTCAGATCCGCATCCTTCCGGACATAGGCCGGGTCCTTGCCCCCCAATTCCAGCCCCATGGTAATAAATCGGTCCGCCATGGAATGCTGCACGTCACGTCCGCCCTCGACAGAGCCGGTGAAGGCCACGTGATTGACCCGGTCGTCCTTTATGGCTTCAGCGACAAGGCCATGTGACATGTGGAGAAACTGGATGACTCCTTCCGGAAGCGAGGCCTCTTCCGCTGCTTGCACGATCCTTTCGGAACAGAGAGGAGTCTGTGCAGAATGCTTCAACACCACGCTGTTGCCCGCAAGGAGCGCAGGGACCACGGCATTGACCGCGGTCAGGTAGGGATAATTCCATGGCGCCAGCACCAGGGCCACGCCAAGGGGCACACGCCGTATGAACCTGGTGAACCCGTCCCGCGGCTCGACCTGCACGTCCGCCAGTCCCTCCGGCGCGAGGCGTATCATCATCCTGGCACGCTCTTCAAAGCGATCGACCTCGAAGGGCGTATACCGGAGCGGCCGTCCCATCTGCCAGGTCAGCTCTTCCGCAATTTTCTGTTTTTTCTTTATAAAAGCATCGACCATTTTGCTTACGTATTCCTGGCGCTTGTCCAGGGGCAAAGACCGCCAGTTCTTCTGGGCCTTTACTGAAGCCGCCAGGGCTTTATTCAGGTCTTCACTGGTTGCCAGTTTGCGCTCCACGAATATCTTGCCGTCTATGGGTGATACCGTTTTTACCATTGCATTATCCTTTATATATTGTTTAGCAATCTGCTCTTCTAACGAATGATAGTTCAATTATATTCAATGTCAACGATTATCCCCCGCTACATCCTGTATATTTATATTTAACAACATCCCCGCGAGTAAAAGGACCCCTTAAAGCATGATAGTTAGATTCAAAAAAAGCTTGACATAATGTCTATTTTTATCGATTATCGATTATCGTTATTTAAAGATGAATATAACTGGAGAACAAGACATGAATCAGCCACACATTACCAACATTAATACAATTGTGGAAACCCAAAGAGAATTCTTCCAGACCCATGCAACAAAAGATGTCAATTTCAGGCTGGAAAATCTAAAAAAACTCAGAAAAGCCATATTAAAATACGAGGGGAAGCTCAACGAGGCATTAAAAAAAGACCTTAACAAGTCCGCCTTCGAGGCCTATGCCACGGAAATCGGGTTTACGCTCGAGGAAATATCCTTTCATATCCATAACCTGAAAAAATGGGTGAAGCCTGCCAGGATCAGGACAGACTTAATTAATTTTCATTCACGGAGCTATGTCCTCCATGAGCCCTTTGGCGTTGTCCTGATAATGTCGCCCTGGAACTACCCTTTCCAGCTCCTCTTCGACCCGCTTGTCGGAGCCATTTCAGCCGGGAACTGCATGGTGTTGAAACCGGCCCATTACTCAGAGCATGTTTCCCATACCATTGAAGAGATGATCAAGGAGAGTTTTGACCCGCATTATATAAGCGTATTTACCGGCGGCAGGGATGTCATTCAGGAGATGCTCGAGGCCAGGTATGATTATATTTTCTTCACCGGCAGTCCCTTTCTGGGAAAGATCGTTATGGAAAAAGCCTCCAGGCACCTCACCCCGGTATCTCTCGAGCTGGGCGGCAAGAGCCCCTGCATCGTTGACGAAGACGCGAACCTGGCAGTTTCTGCCAGGAGGGCCGTGTTCGGCAAATTGCTTAATTCAGGCCAGACCTGCATAGCTCCCGATTATTTTTTCGTTCATTCAAAGATAAAAAAACAATTCATAGAAGAAATCAAGCGATGCACCATTCTTTCCTACGGCGAGGATCCGCAGAAAAGTCCCGATTATGGAAGGATAATCAACAAGGCGCAATTCGAGAAACTTTGCGGACTGATCAGGACCGGGAATGTCATTTTTGGCGGGCAGTCCGACGAAAGCGAAAGATATATCGCTCCCACCATACTCGATAATGTCAAACCGGACGACCCGATAATGCAGGAGGAAATCTTCGGGCCCATTATTCCGATCATGGAATACAACAGCCTGGAGGAAGTCGCGGCATACATAAACAGCCATGAAAAGCCGCTGGCATTCTACTTCTTTACATCAAGCAGGCGCAAGGAAAAATGGCTCCTCTCCAGAACAACATCCGGCGGCGGCTGTGTTAACGATACCATGGTGCACCTGACCAACCCCCGCATGCCCTTCGGCGGCGTCGGCAACAGCGGCATGGGCGCCTATCATGGCAGGCACAGCTTCAATACCTTCAGCCATCACCGGTCGATACTGGCGAAATCCACCTGGCTCGATATTCCGCTTCGTTATCCGCCGTACGGAACAGGGTTAAAGCTGAAGTTAGCGAAAATGCTGTTTAAATAAGATTTCTACTTCGCCCATGCTAGTTCGTCCTCACCCCAACCCCCTATCCATAAAATGTAGAGGGGCAATTGAATAAATGTTTCATCGCTGAAGGAGCTGTCAATAAAGTCTGCCACAGAGACACAGAGGCACGGAGATTAAAGAATTATGCCCTTGAAAGCATGAAATAAAGGCTGTTTCAATGCTAAAATAACGTTTAAAAATATTATTCCTCTGTGTCTCAGTGCCTCTGTGGCAAAATCTTTATTATTGGACAGCCGCGCGCAGAGTGCGGGTTAGATCAAGATGTTGGCAGAATCCATATAATGTTTGCAAGAGTGGCAAAGAAAAATACCACGCCTCGATCAGAAAATAAAATCCGTGGACAGGAAGTTCGATTTTTTATCCTCAAGGATTTCCGTTATGATCTGCTTGTTCGTGTCGGTCCCTTTTACCGCCACCAGGGTGCGTATGGTGAACACCCGCAGGGCGTCGGTCACGGACAGGGTCCCTTCGGCGCTGTCCTTCCTCCCGGTAAAGGGAAAGGAGTCCGGCCCCCGCTGGCACTGGGTGTTGATGTTCACCCGGCAAACCTGGTTTACCATGATATCGAGCAGCTTCGCGATCGTACCGGAGTCCCTGCCGAAAATGGACACCTGTTGGCCGAAGTTTGAATCGACCACGTAATTGATCGGCTCGTCTATGTCAGAGAAGGAAACAACGGGCACGACAGGGCCGAACTGCTCCTCGTTATAGATCTTCATCTTGTCGTTCACGGGATATAGCACCGCAGGGAACATGAAGGTATTGTTCACAACAGCGCCACCGTCGTTCACGACCTTCGCGCCGTTCTTCTTCGCGTCCTCTATGTAATCCGTCATGTACTGCGTCTTGTTGGTTTCCGGGAGAGGGGTCAGCATCACGTCCTTGTCCCAGGGCATTCCCGGCTTCAATGCGGAAACTGCGGCACCGAACTGTTTCAGGAATTCATCGGCTATGTCCCTGTGGACGAAGAGGATCTTCAAGGCCGTGCAGCGCTGCCCGTTAAACGAGAGAGAGCCGAGAACGCACTCCTTCACGGTCTGGGGGATATCCGCGTCTTTCAAGATGATCCCCGCGTTCTTGGCATCGAGGCCCAGTACCGACCGCAGCCGGTGCGGCTTCGGGTGCTGTTTTTTGATGAGGTCCGCGACCCTGCTGGAGCCGATGAAGGCCAGGACATTTACCTTGCCGGAGGCCATCATGGGAGAGATTACTCTCGCCCCGTCGCCGTAAACCGTGTTCACCACGCCTTTCGGCAATGCGTCCCTGAACGCCTGCAGCAGCGGGCGGTGAAGCAACACGCCGATCTTGGGGGGTTTGAAAATGATGGTATTCCCCATAATGAGGGCCGGTACCAGGGTGGCGAAAGTCTCGTTCAGGGGATAATTGAACGGACCCATGCACAGTACCACGCCCAGGGGCGCCCGGCGGACCTGGCCGATGATCCCTTCCTTGATATCGAAGCGGGATCCTGCCCGGTCAAGGTCTTTCAGGGCGTTTATGGTGTCAGCCATGTATTCAATAGTCCGGTCGAATTCCTTTCCGCTGTCATTGAACGATTTGCCGATCTCCCACATCAGGAGGCTTATGATTTCCGACCGCTTCTCCTTCATGAGAAAGGCCAGCTTCTCTATCCGTTTTATTCTTTCCGCCACCGGCATGGCGGGCCACTCGCCCTTTCCGTTGTCATAAGCGGCTGTTGCGGCTTCCAGCGCCTCCAGCGCTTCCTTTTCCGTAAGCATGGGGTATTGGCCGATAAGCATCTGCTCCGGGCCCCTGCCCGTGTCCAGGCACACCGGCGAGAGCACGTCCTGCATCCCGCCGTTCCAGGTCCGGATTTCGCCGTTGACAAGGTATTCCTTCTGGATTATCGGGAACGGCAGCCTGAACTCGGCCGGGACGCCCTTCTCGTCCGGGAAAATATTTTTGATCGATTCCTGCAGGTTCATTGATAGCTCCGGTTGCTGCGCCTTAATTAATTCGTATGGATAATCTTCTCAAGGTTACTGATGGCGATCTTTTTCTCATGCTGGGTGTATTCCCGTATGGTTTTGACCATCTTCTCGAGATTGGGTTCGATCATGTACTTTTCCAATGCCTTAAAATATTTCAAGTTGTTTTTGAGCTCATGTTTTCGTAATTTCAGCGTCAGGTATTCCACCCTGCGCTTGTTGGGCCACGAGTCCATGATGACTTTTTTCAGCAGGGGGCTACCGACCGTCTCCATTGCCACGACGGCCAACTCGAATATGCTGGTGAAATATCCATCAACATCATCATTATCCGCCGCTGCTTCGATTTTCTTCATCACCACGAAAATTCTCCCTGCGCTGGCGGTCGTTTTATGCTCCATCGCCCTGGTGATCAGCATGGCATAAAGGTCCGTGATGAGATCGTACAGTATTTCAATATCCTTGGCGGTCAACTGCGTCACGTAGGTGCCGCGCCTCTGGTTGATTTCCACAAGGCCGCTCTGCTCCATGACCCGCAGTGCCTCACGGACCGAGCTCTGGCTTACATTGAATTCCTTTGCTATCTTTGCCTCGAGGATCCTTTCGCCGGGTTTTAATTCCATGTGGATAATCCTTTCACTCAGGATCTCTGCTATTTCATAAGCCAGGTTTCTTGATTTCAGCATGGTCATTTAAGCGGTTCACCTCGATTTATAGCATGGCAAATGGTTACCAGCAAAGGCTGTGTATTGCAAGATATTTGCATTTTTTCTGGGCCATTTTATTATATAAATCGTATTATTAAATCACTTTTTATTTATTGGACTGTAATAAAGAGTTGACATTTGGATGATATCGTTAATCGATATATGAGATTTTAAGATTATTTGTTATTTTTTCAGATAATTTGTAATTTATACACCTGATTTTTATCCGAAAATTTTTCAAAAATAGAGAATAGGAGGGCAGGCATGTACCTTGAATCAGCAAAGAAAAGCAAGTCATCAAAATTAAATACCGTCCAGACTGTTGATAAAACAATCTGCGTCAACCCCGGGACCGGTGAAATCATTACCGATTACCCGGTCAACACAAAAGAAGACCTTAACAACGCCATTTTATGCGCGCGCCTCGCGCAGCCGGCGTGGGCAGCCATGCCCGTAAAAAAACGCGTCAAGCATATCATGCAAATACGCAATTATATCATGGATAATCTCGATGATATCTCCGAGATCATATCCCGCGATAACGGCAAAACACGGATAGACGCCCTTGCCACTGAAGTGTTAACATCAACAATGTCAGTCACCTATTACTGCAAAAACGCCGGGAAATTCCTGAAAGACAGGAGCCTTTCCACCGGAAATATCATGTTTATCAACAAGAGAAGCAAGATTGTCCGGGTCCCCTGGGGCGTTGTCGGCATCATATCGCCGTGGAACTACCCCTTCGCCATCCCTTTCTCAGAAATCGTAATGGCACTGCTGGCAGGCAACGCGGTCATTTTCAAGGCTGCGTCTGAAACGCAGGTTGTCGGCCATGCGCTGCAGCGCTGCATTGAAGCCGCCGGTCTGCCACGGGGAATCTTTAAATACATAAACATGCCCGGGAGCCAGGCCGGGGATGCTTTCCTTGAAGCCGGGATCGACAAGCTATTCTTCACCGGTTCTGTAAAGATCGGCAAGTACCTGATGAAAAAGGCGTCCGAAACCCTGACCCCGGTTTCCCTGGAGCTGGGCGGGAATGACCCGATGATCGTGTGCGCCGACGCCGATCTCAAGAGGGCCGCGACCGGCGCTGTGTGGGCCGGCTGCCAGAACGCCGGCCAGTCATGCGGCGGTGTGGAGCGTATTTACGTGGATAGAAAGGTTTATGACAAATATTTATCTGTGCTCAAGAAAGAAATTGAGGCCCTTAAAGTCGGCTATGACACTGACCACAACATGGATATAGGCGCGATGACCACGCACAGACAGATGGAAACCGTGCAGCTCCATATAGCCGACGCACTGAAAAAAGGCGCAAAGATTTACGCGCAATCAAAAGCCCCGAAAGGCGGGAAGGGACAGTTTCTTCCCTGTACTGTCCTTGTGGACGTAAACCATGACATGCTGGTCATGAAGGACGAGACTTTCGGACCTGTTGTCGGCGTCATGCCCTTTGACACCATAGATGAAGCGGTGGAGCTGGCCAACGACTCGTACCTGGGCCTCACGGGGTCGGTATGGTCAAAAAACCGCTCAAAGGCGCTAAAAATAGCCCGCCGCATCCAGGCAGGCGCGATGACCATCAATGACCACTTGATGAGCCATGGCCTGGCGGAAACCCCCTGGGGCGGATTCAAGGAGTCGAGCATCGGCAGGACCCACGGCGGCATTGGCTTTGAGGAAATGACCCAGCCCCAGGTGCTGGTCAACGAACTTCTTCCTTTCGCGAGAAAGAACTTCTGGTGGCATCCCGTCAACAAGAAGATCTACGACGGGATCAAGGGCGTGTCGCAGGTGTTATACGGCAGAAAAATCAGCGATCGTATTGTCGGTGCAAAAAACCTGATGAAGGTCTTTTTCAGGACGTTTATAGCGAACTGACGCTAACCACATGTAATATGTTTTGAAGCGCGGCGGGTTCATATTGCAGAAAAATCCCCATGCTTCATTTTTCTCGCAACGTTGCAGGGACACGGCATGCCGTGTCCCTACTGTTTACCGTACTGGAGCGCTTCCAGGATAATCTCCGAATATGACGGATGCACGAACATGCAGTCCCTGATGGCGGACATGGGAACACCCCCGGATACGATCAGGGCCAGCTGGTTCAAGATGTCCGCT
>Ga0116146_1003183_pt1 | contig 13760 bp, 11 predicted proteins | sample AD_JPNHG2_MetaG_FD_89748 | JGI IMG/M metagenome (GOLD analysis project Ga0116146, IMG submission 89748) | Active sludge microbial communities of municipal wastewater-treating anaerobic digesters from Japan - AD_JPNHG2_MetaG | ecosystem: Engineered > Bioreactor > Anaerobic > Digestate | place...
TAATTCGGCGGCCCGTTCGAATTCCTGACGTTCGATGGCCCGGCGGAGCTGTTTTTCCAAACGCTGGGTTTCGGAGAGCGGCCATTACGAGCAGGCCCTCCACGCGGTCCATGGCGCCATCGAGACGATCAACGCTCTCGAAGAGCTGGACGACGAAACCTTCAAGTTCGAGCGCCAGCGCTCCCTCTCCGCGCTGCGCGAGCTGGCCCGTCAAATCGAACGCAGCCGGCCGCTCTCCGAAACCCAGCGTTTGGAAAAACAGCTCCGCCGGGCCATCGAACGTCAGGAATTCGAACGGGCCGCCGAATTACGCGACCGCCTTCGCGCTCTAAGGAAACAGGAAGGCGGGTGAGATTACCCCCTGTCTTGCGCGCCTTCTCCCCTGCTTCCGCGACGCGGGCGGATGAATCCCGCGGGCCGCGCCCGCCGGCTCAGGGCTGCGAGTCGGGAGGCGGGGGGACGTCCGTGGGCGAGTCGGGCTTGTCAGGCGCGCCCGTGGGTGGCGCGTTGGTCGTGCTGACCCCGACGATTTCCGCCGGGGTTCTGCGGCGCACCCCCCCGATGACCTTCACATTCCCTTCGTCATCCACACGCAGGCGGGGGCGTGACCCCAGGTAATCGTAAATCTCGTCCGTCACCACTTCGCCATCCGGGTTGAAAACGTGGTAACTGAAGGAGCGCGGGCCATTCTGATAAAGGAGGTGGAGGTTGCTGCTTTTGTCCAGTTGCGGCTCGGGCCGGCTGAACGAGACAATCGTGCCGATGGGCAGGACCTTGAGCGTCCGCAAGCCCGGGCCGTCGGTAATGCGCAGATAGAGCCGGAGCTGCCCTCGCAGGTAGTTGGCCTGCTGAAGGATATACCGTCGCGTTTCCGGCGGCTGACCGGAAGTCGCAGCCAGGCCGAATTCACGCTCCCACATACGCGTGCCGTTAATGATCTGGAAGACGCGGGGCGGACTGGTGATCTCGCGGTCCCACCCTGGGATACGCAGGGTGGCCACGACCGCATAACGTCCCACCGTGCCGAAATTGAAATAAGGAGCTAGATCCACTCGCTTCGTCGCGATTTTCGACGTTTCCAACTCGAACGGACCCCGCACCGGCACCTCCCCGATTTTCGGCACGATGGATTCCCTTTCGTCACGGCGTTCCACCGAAAACGTCAGCCAATCATCGCTGTCTCCCAGCGCGAGCGTCTGCCCCGAACGGTTCGTAATGCGGACCGCGGCCGGGATGGTCTCACCCGGCAGGAACTGGTCCTGGTCGAGCCGGATTTCGACCGTGACCTGAGCCGAGGCCAGGACCACGCCTCCGAAGAACGCCCCGAGCCATGCCAAACCAATTCGTTTCATAAGATCACTTTAGGCTTCCGGAACCCCCGTGCAAGCAGCAAAGCGCCCCGGTTCCGCCCCAGACCCGTTGGGGGCGCGGTCCACGGGCGGCACCTCGCCTTGCGGACGGTGCGTTGCCCGCCGACCCCCAAGTGTTTTGCCATGTCAGGGCGCATGAGACGTTATCCGACAGCCATCCTTGCCGACAGGGGCGTTCGCAGCGGCGCCATGGCGAAACGGCCCCGCCAACGGCCAACCTTTACAAGGAAAGCCTCTCCCTTGGGTCTTTTATCGTTTGCGGCGTGGCGGACGGCGAGACTGCGAGGGTGGAGGGGGCAACGTCACCCGCCAGCAGGAGGAGGTCCTATTCCGATGGAAAGGCGGTTGCGCCGGGCCGGGATGCCGGTAAGATGCGGCGCGTTGGTGGCGCGGGTGCGGATGGTCCGTCCGGCGCGACGCAACAAACGACCCGATGTAAAGCTATGCAAGCGAAAAAACGACTGGTGGAAAAAGACCCGCCGCTCAAGCCCGACGATCTGATTGTCATCGCGGGGGCGGGCGGGTTCATTGCCGGCAACCTGGTTCGCTACTTTCAAAACCGGGGCTTCACCCGCATTCGCGCCGTGGACAAGAAGCCGTTGTATGAGTGGTATTTGCAGGTGCCCGGGGTGGAAAGCCTGTGCCTGGACCTCAGCATCGAGGCCAACTGCCGCCGGGCGTGCGAGGGCGCGGTCGAAGTCTATAACCTGGCGGCCGACATGGGCGGGATGGGGTTCATCGAGCGGTTCCGCGTCGAGTGCCTGCGCTCCATCCTTATCAACACCCACCTGATCGAAGCCGCTTATCGCGCCGGGGCGCGGCGTTACTTTTTCTCGAGCTCGGCCTGTGTCTATAACACGCTGTTGCAGAAGGACCCGAAGGTGCGGGCGCTCAAGGAATCCGACGCCTACCCGGCGATGGCGGAGCGCGGTTACGGCTGGGAGAAACTCTTGAGTGAGATGTTTTGCCAGGAATACTGGCACGAGCGCGGCCTCAAGACCTTCATCGCGCGCTTTCACAATGTGTACGGGCCGCATGGCACCTGGGACGGCGGCCGCGAGAAGGCGCCCGCGGCGTTGTGCCGGAAGGTGATTGAGGCGGTGGACCAGGGGCGGGATACGCTCGACATCTGGGGCAGCGGCGAGCAGACCCGGAGCTTCTGCTATATTGACGACTGCGTGAAGGGCATTGACCTGATCATGCACTGCGACGATTTGATTGCCACGCCGATCAACCTCGGCTCGAGCGAACTGGTGTCCATCAACACCCTGGCGGAGAAAATCGAGCGCATCGCCGGCGTGAAGCTGAAGCACCGGCATGACCTGAGCGCACCGCTGGGCGTGGCCGGACGCAACTCGGACAACACCTTCATCAAACAGGTGCTCGGGTGGGAGCCCAGCACGCCGCTGGACCAGGGCCTGGCCGCCACTTATGCGTGGATCAAGGAACAGTATGAGCGCCGCAAGCAGGGGCGGCGCGTGGTGGACTAACGGCGTCCCGATGGATTGCCTTCGCAACCCGAGCGCCTCGGCCCGGCCTGTGGCATACACAGTTCCCGGCGGCCGCCCACGGCTGCATGCGCTGGAGGCTTTCCGCGTGCAAGGCCAAAGCCTTGCGCCCCGTCAACTCTTGCTGCTAATCCCATGAACTCGAGCGGTTTCCTGAACCGGGTATTAGGGCGGATTCCCTACCGCCTGCAACTGGCCGGAGGGTGGATTGATCAGCCTTTCGTCTCGCGGCACAACCCCGACCCCCCCGGCTCGATGGTCGTCGTCCAAATCGAACCCAACTTCCGTCCCATGGACCGGTCCGGCCTGGCCACGGGTACGCGCGCGGTGGCGATGAAATTGTGGGGCGGGAGACTGCCCCGGCGGGCGCCCGAGACGCTGGTGCGCGAGTTGTACCGGGCCGAGAATCAGGGCAAGGCCGAGCCCAGCGGCTCGCAGGACATGATCGGTCTGATTTACCCCGGGATCAACCGCCTGGACTACGACTTTGCGGTTCAGGGCGGCGTGTTCCCGGCGCACATCGAATCGCTGAAAGACGCGCGGACGGCGCGGTGGCTTGAGGGGGTGCTGCACCTGCTGCCCGTTGCGCCCCGGCCCGAAGGCTACGCGCCGCTCGGCCGGCAGAATCTGGAGGCGAAATGGGTGGCGCGGCTTGGGCAATCCGGCCGAGATTGCTTCGAGGCCATCGGCCGCCGGGATGTGGCCGCCCTGGGCCGGGCGCTGAATCTGAACATGAAGTGCTGGGAGACTTTGCTGCCGGACGTGCTTCGGCATCCGCGGTTGCAGGTGGATTTGCCGGCCCTGCTCAAGGCGTATCAGCGGCGTTATGCGGGCGCCATGTATTCGGGATGCGGGGGCGGTTACTTGATCGTGGCTGCCGAGGAGGCGGTGCCGGGCGCGTTCAAGGTCAACATCCGTATTGCGAGCCGATGAGCCCGTCCCGGCAGGTGATCGTCTGCGGCAGCTTTGACAACCTGCGCGCGCGCGATTTGCGTTTTCTTGAGGAGGCCGCACGAATGGGGGCCGTGCACGTGCTGCTGTGGAGCGATGAAGCGGTTCGAGCGCGAACGGGAAAACCGCCGCGGTTCCCGCTGGCCGAGCGCCGGTATTTTCTCGAGGCCGTGCGATATGTTACGCGAGTGATTCCGCTGTCGGAGCCGGACCCGGCCGGGGCGATTCCGGAATTAACGGGGGGCGGTCCGCGCGTCTGGGTGGAGGTGGAAGGCCAGGTGGAGTCTTCACGCCGGGCCTTGTGTGAACAGCAGGGAATCGAACATTGCGTTTTGCCGGCGGCGCAGCTCGAGGGCTTTCCCGAGCCAGCGCCCCTCCCCGGTCCAGCCGGACGCAAGCGGGTGGTGGTCACCGGGTGTTACGATTGGCTGCACAGCGGCCACGTCCGGTTCTTCGAGGAAGTGAGCCGGTACGGGGACCTTTACGTCATCGTTGGCCACGATGCCAACATCCGCCTGTTGAAGGGGGAGGGTCATCCCCTCCTCTGCCAGGCCGAGCGGCGGTATGCGGTCGGCTCGATCCGCCATGTCAAACAGGCGCTGATCTCCACCGGCGAAGGCTGGCTGGATGCCGACCCCGAAATCCGGCGCCTGAAGCCCGACATTTATGCGGTGAACGAGGATGGCGACAAGGGCGGCAAGCGCGAGTATTGCCGGAGCCGGGGCATCGAGTATCTCGTGCTCAAGCGCGTGCCCGCTCCCGGGCTCCCGCCCCGCAGCAGCACCGACCTGCGCGGGTTTTAGAAGGGGGCGTCAGCGCCCGTTCCATTGGAACTGTTCGCCTTTGGCCAGCCGCACTTCCCGCACGGTGTCGCCGTAGCGCAGCCGGGCCGGCTTTCCCGCCAGCGAACGCAGGGTGGCTTGCTTCAGCCGGCCATCCTCCCACTCGAGGCTCACTTCGAAGCCGCCGCGCGCGCGAAGGCCTTTGACGCTTCCCGACGGCCAGGCCTTGGGCAGGGCGGGCAGCAGCTCGATTTCGCCCGCGTGGCTCTGCAGCAGGAGCTCGGCGATGGCGGCGGCGCCGCCGAAGTTTCCATCTATTTGGAACGGCGGATGGGCATCAAACATGTTGGGATAAGTGCGCGAGGGACTGAACAGATGCTTGAGAATGTTCAGGGCGCGGTCTCCGTCGTGGAGTCGCGCCCAGCAGTTGATGCGCCAGGCGATCGCCCAACCCGTCGTGATGTCACCGCGCGTGTTCAGCGTCACCTTCGCCGCCTCCGCCAGCTTCGGCGTGCCGCGGGGCGTGATTTGCGCGCTCGGATACAGCCCGTAGAGATGCGAGATGTGCCGGTGTTTCCGGTCCGGCGCCCGCTCGTCCCAATCCTCGAGCCATTCCTGCAACTGGCCCGCCTTGCCGATTTGGTTGGGCGCCAGGCGGGCGCGCGCGGCTTCGAGCTGGCGCCGGAACCCGGGGTCGCGGTCCAGCACTTCCGCCGCGCGGATGCAGTTGCCAAACAGGTCGCGGAGAATCTGCGAATCCATCGTCGGTCCGGCGCAGACCGCGGCGCCAAAGGGGTGCGGGTTCTCCGGGGACAGCGAGGGGTTGGTGACAAGCCATTTGGTTTTCGGGTCCTCGACCAGGGTGTCGAGGAAGAATTCCGCCGCGCCTTTGAGCAGCGGGTAAACGCCGGCGAGATACGCGGTGTCGCCGCTGAACTCAAAGCGGTCCCACAGGTGCAGGCAGAGCCAGGCGCCGCCGGCGGGCCACATGCCCCAGGCGGGGCCGTCAATGGGGGCGGTGGCGCGCCAGAGGTCCGTGTTGTGGTGCGTCACCCACCCGCGCGCGCCATACATGGTCCGCGCCGTGCGCCCCCCGGTTTCCGCCAGGTCCCGCACCATCGCGATCAGCGGCTCGACGCACTCGGCGAGGTTGCAGACCTCGGCGGGCCAGTAGTTCATCTCCGTGTTAATGTTGATGGTGTATTTGCCGCCCCAAGGCGGATTCATGCTGTCGTTCCAAATCCCCTGCAGGCCGGCCGGTTGGGACCCGGGGCGCGAGCTGCTCAGGAGCAGATACCGTCCGTACTGCAAATAGAGCGCGGCGAATGAGGGATCGTTCGCATCGGGGAAGCGCTGGATGCGTTCGTCGGTCGGGAGCGCCGCCGCGTCGCCGGGCCCAAGGTCCAGCGCCACCCGGCGGAACAGCCGCTGATGCTCGGCAAGGTGTGCGGCAAGCAGGCGGTCCCAGCCGCGGCCTGCCGCGGCGGCAATTGGGTCCCGCGTTGCGGCCTCGGGGTCGCCGCTGACGTCGCGGCAATTCCGGTAACTGGTCGCGGCGGCGATCAGAATCAGGGCCTCATCGGCATCGGCAACGGACAGGGTGTCCGCGACGGCCGCCATTGTGCCTCCCACCGCCAGCACCTTGACCCGGGCCTGAAACTTGAGCGCCCCCGCAATGCCTTCGGCGCCGCCGTTGACCCCGCGCATCACCAGCGTGTCTCCGCCCTCGGCAGTGGTTGCAGCCCGCTGCGGGCTTCGCAGGCGCGCGGTGAACTGGATCTGCCCGCGCTGGCTCGCGCGGAGCCGCACCGCAATCACCTGGTCAACGGGGCTGGCGATGACTTCGCGGGTGAACTTTACTCCGTTGGCGGTGTAAGCCACGGTGGCGACCGCCGTGTTCAGGTTGAGATCGCGCCGGTAATCCTCCGCGGCCGCCGGTTCGGGGAAGTTGAGCAACAGGTCGCCCACGGTTTGATAAGGCATCTGCCGGAGCGGTTTGGCCATAACCTTGGCGGCAATCAACCGGTCCGCCTCCTTGTACTGGCCGTCGAAGATGAGTTGCCGCACCTGGGGCAGGGCATCCTTCGCCTCGGGGTTGACCGGGTCATACGGGCCGCCCGCCCAGAGCGTGTCCTCATTCAATTGCAGCCGCTCCTCAACAACTCCGCCAAACACCATGGCGCCCAGGCGTCCGTTGCCCACGGGGAGCGCTTCGACCCACTGCTTCGCCGGGTGGCGATACCATAAACTCAAGGGCTCGTCCGGGGCCGCGGCCCGGCCCGTCAGTTGAACCTCGGCGCCTGGCGACTCCAGAGGAAGCCAGAGTCCAAGGGCCACGGCAGAAATCGCAAGGCGAACAAGTCGGCTCATGGGCTTAGCGTAATCAAGTGGACCGGAATGGCCAAGCGGCAAGCTATCCGGTCGAGGACGGCCTGCAGAGAACGGGTCGGGAAGGAAGGGAAGAAGGAAGGCGACGTCATTGACTCGAGTGGGGCGCTCTGTCAGGCTCAATGCGGCGCCACCCCGGCCTGAGCTGGGGGTCCGCGCCGATCATGAAGTGGAATTGGAAGCTCAGCATGGGGATTGCCACGGGGGTCGTGATATGCCTGGTTGGGGTGGTCCTGGCCGTCAAACGGCACCATCCCCGTCCGCCCGTTACCGTGACGCTGCGCCTTGCCGTCACCCCGCCGCAGCAGAGCGCTTACGTGGCGGGCATAGCCAATTCCGCCCGGTTCAAATACGTGCTGGGCAAGCAGGCGGGGATAAAGCCGGCGCTGGCCCAGAAGCTTGAGGCCAAAGCGCCAGCCAACTCTTCCATCGTCGAGGCCCGGCTCGGCGTCCTGACCAAAGAGGAAGGCCAGCGCTGCCTCGAGGCCTTCGCGCGCACGTTGCAGGTTTTGTGCGGCACCCAGGCGCGCATCACGGTCATTGAGCGATCGCTGGATTAAGACACCCCCGGGCCGCTACCACATGGCCCAGCAACCGTCCGGACCCCAACGCTGCGAACCGCGGCGGAGCTTCATCTTCTTGATGTCACGCCAAATCACCGAACCGTCGAGGTGCCCAATGTTCCCGCCCACGGCGCCGAGGTCGGCCGAGGAGGCTCCGCTGGCGCTGGTGTTGCTGAAATCACCTTCCGTTTGGAAGGCGCCGCCCCGGGCGTGGGGCACAACGGAGCGGCCGTAGCCGGGTGACCAGTCGTTCATGTCCGTGATCAGCGGGATGCCGGGCCCCACGTTGGTGCTGGTGGTGTCGGTGGTCTTAATGGGTGAAATCCACGGCTCACCCCCCGGCAGCAATTCCCACGGGGTGTTGGCATGACCCCCGAGGTAGTTGTAGCCGATCACGTAGCCGTACCCCGTCTCGTAATAGCCTTCCTGAGTGTTGAAGGGCGCGCCCAGGTTCGGGCAACCCAGGACCTTGTAATTGCCGGCGTATTGAATCATCTGCGTGCGAATCGAACTCGAAAGAACCGGGATGGAATCGTCGAGGATGCCGTTGGGGGTGTTGCTGTCGGAAGCGCCGCTGGGGAGTCGCTGGTTCTCGTCGTTGGCGTACATCTGCGTCGCCAACAGGAACTGGCGGATGTTGTTGACGCAGCCCGTTCGCCGGGCGCGTTCCCGGGCGCCGGACAGCGCCGGCAGGAGCATGGCCGCCAGAATCGCGATGATGGCGATGACCACCAGCAGCTCGATCAGCGTAAAAGCGAACCTTGGCGCCGGTTTGACGGTTCGCCCGGAAGCAGGGTTTCTCATCGGGTGCGGCTCAAGGTTGTTCGAGGAGTTGAAAAAACTGGCGCGTTCCGCCGGGGCTGACGGTATTGGTCAATCGCGCCAGCCCGTCAGGCGCCAGCACGAGCGGATTCGTGAGGCGGGGCCACTGGAGCGGCGGGCCGCCAAGTGAGTTGGTGGACCGCACCTCGATCTTCGGCAGGCGGTTCGAGGGGATGGGGGTTCCGTTGGCCGTGCTCACCACCAACTGCAGTTGCGTCGAGTTCAAAAAGCGGGGAGGTAGCAAGGTGAGAGGCGGCTGGAGTGGGACCGAGACGTCCAAGGCGATTCCGCCCCGCGTGCTGCGCGCGTAAAGGCGGCCGTCGGCGTAGGTGGGGTTGTTCCAGCACTTGCCCGGATTGGCGGCGTCGAGGTCAAAAGCCCGGTAACGCGCCAGCTCGTGGTACGCGGCAGGGGTGGCCCGGGCCAGGACCACCTGTCCGTCTTCGGTCAGCACCACCAGGTTGGTGTCCACCAGAATCAAGCCGCCCATTCCGAAGTTGTTGGTGCTCCATTTCAGCTCGCCGGTGCTCAATTCGATGCAGTTCAAGGGCGGTGTGAGGAAAGAACTGTTCTCTCCGCACAACGTATAGACATACCCCTCGTGACACACCGGCGTCATCCAAATGCTCCGATAATTCAGGCCCGCGGAGCTGTTCTTGTAATAGAGTTGGGTCACCGTCCACGTGCTGTTGGAATACGTGATGCGCGCGGCCGCCGCGCCCCGGAAGTAAGCGGCGGTGCAATAAACCAGATTCGAATAGACCACCGGCCCGGCGCCCATCGAAGTCGAGATGGGCCCGAACGGATAGGCAAACTTCCACAGCAAAGCGCCCGTGTTGCGCTCCAGGGAGACCAGGCCGGACACGGTGGGAAAAATCACCTGGCGGACGCCTTCGATCGTCGCGACCACGGGGGTGGCATGGGTGAGCCCTTCGTTCTGCGAACTCCAGGCAAGGCTCCCGTCCGCAATGCGAAACGCCGCCAGCGTCCGGTTGTCGGCCGCGGTGTTCAGGTTCACGAACACCAGGTCCTGGTCGAGGCAGGGCGAGGCCCCGTTTTCCCACGCAATTTCCGAAGCGCCGTAGGCGGTCTTGAGATTATTGCTCCAAACGACCGATCCGTTCGTGGCGTTCAGACCGACCAGGTTCATCCGCCCGGACAAGGCCACAACACGGCCGGAGGCCACGCAGGGGGTGGTGCGGGGCCCGTCGCCAGTCACATAAGGGAAAGTCCCGGCGCCGCCGTTGTAGGAAACGGCCGGGTCCCACGGGGCCACACCAATCGGCGTGGCCCAGAGCTCCGTGCCTGTCGCGGCATCCAGTCCCACGCAATACTCGAATCGCCCGCCGGCATCCTGCTTGGAGATTAACGTAAAGGCCCGGCCCTGGCTCACCACCAGGCAACTGAAACCATTGGTCAGCGACGCATTCCGCCATAGCACCGGCGGGCCGCCCTCCGGCCAACTCGTTAAGATCGGATCCGGCGAAACCCCCAGGCTGGTGGGACCCCGATACTGGGGCCAGTCCGTTCCCCAGACTGCAGCGGGAAGTGCCAATAGTGCCAGGGCCAAGCCCGTTAAGGCCCCTCCTTTCGCCAGCGCCGAATCAGGTGCAATCATGTATGAATTTGGCCAAAGTATATCACGCCTTCGTCTTATCGGCAAAAAACCGCTTCGGGAGAACAGCCTCGCCCTCCGGTTCAACGTGGCCGGTCTTGCGCCTGGACACCCCGCGCGCTGCGGCCATCGGCGGACCCCTATGACCGGGTCCTGACCCCTTGAAAAAAACTCCAACCCTTGCGCTGCCATTGACCCTTGGCGGGGCTTGCGGCACTCTGCGGGCGATACGTGCATCCGATTGCTTTTCAGTTCGGTTCTCTCACCGTCCATTGGTATGGCGTGATGACGGCCTTGGGGTTCCTGGCCGGCCTCTGGACCGCCAGCCGGCGCGCCCGGCTCGGGGGCATCGCACCCGAGCAGGTGCTCGACCTCGGCCTGTGGCTGATTGTCGGCGGCATCCTGGGGGCGCGGGCCTGGTACGTGATGACGTTTTGGCGCGAACAGTTTGCTGCGGACCCATTCCCGGAAATTTTCATGATCCACCATGGCGGCCAGGTTTTCTATGGCGGACTCCTCGGCGCGCTGGTTGTGGGAATCATCTATTGCCGGTGGAAACGCATTCCCGTCTGGCCCATGACCGATGCGCTGGCGCCGAGTATTGCCCTCGGTTCGGTCTTTGGCCGCATCGGCTGTTTGCTCAACGGCTGCTGTTACGGGCGGGAGTGTTCCCTCCCGTGGGCCATCCGCTTCCCCTACGGCCACGATTCCCACCCGCACCCCGTTCATCCCACCCAGGTTTACGATTCGCTGCTCAACCTGATTTTTTACGTTGGCCTGGCCTGGCTGTACCGCCGCAAGAAATTTCACGGACAGGTCTTTGCAACCTATCTCATCGGTTACGCCATTCTCCGCTCGACCGTCGAGTTCTTCCGCGGCGATTACCCTCCGGCGCAGCATTATCTCGGCGGCTGGGCAACCCCCGCGCACCTCGTGAGCCTGTTCATCCTCCTCGCGGGGGCCGCCCTCCTCTGGTTGCTCCCGCGCAATCCGATGCAACGGCGCTGACCCGCCCCCGCCATGAGCGCCCCTCCGGTTCTGCCGCCCGGCTCACGCCTCGTGTTGCTTGGGGGGCCGACCGCTGCCGGCAAATCCGCCGTGGCGCTCTGTCTGGCCGAGCGCATGGGCGGCGAGATTGTATCCGTGGACTCGATGCAGGTTTATCGCGGCATGGACATCGGAACCGCCAAACCCTCCCCGGCGGACCGCGCCCGCATCCCCCACCATTTGCTCGATGTGGTGGACATCACCGAGCCCTTTGATGCGGCTCGATTCGTCCAGCTTGCCCGCGCCGCCGTGGCCGAAATCGCCGCCCGAAATCGCCGGGCGATTCTTTGCGGTGGAACGGGTCTTTACTTCAAGGCCTTTCTGGAGGGGCTGACCGAGGCGCCGTCCGCCGACCCCGCGCTGCGCGCCGAGCTCGAGGCCACGCCCCTTCCGGCCCTGCTGGAGGAACTCGCCCGGCGCGACCCGGCAACCTGCGAACGCATTGACAGGAAGAACCGGCGGCGGGTAATCCGCGCGCTTGAAGTCATCCGCCTGACCGGCAAACCCTTCTCCGCCCTGCGTCACCCGTGGCGGCAGCCTGGTGTCCTGCCTCCGGAAGTGGCTGGCGCTTTCGTGCTGAATCGTCCCGCAGCCGACCTCCGGCAGCGCATTGACCAGCGGGTCGAAGATATGTTCCGCCGCGGTCTGGTGGCCGAAACGACCCGGCTCCTCGACGCGGGCCTGGACCGCAACCCGGTCGCGCTGCAGGCTTTGGGTTACCGGCAGGTCGTTGAACATCTACGGGGAGAAACGCCGCTGGCCGAGACGGTGGAACGGGTTAAGACCCGCACGCGTCAGTTTGCCAAACGCCAGGTGACCTGGTTCAAACGCCAGCTTCCTTTTCAATGGTTGATGCTCGAGTCGTCCGAATCCCCGGAGCAAATCGCCGAGCGCCTCGAGCGCGCGCTGATTGGCCAAAGCGCCCTTTGACGCCGACACTTCCCGGGCCGCGAGACAGGGAACGGGGGGCCTCACTGCATAAAAAAAGGGCGGCCGAAGCCGCCCGTGCAAAGAGTCGTTTGGCCGGATTTATGGATAAACCAGGCGGAAGAACTTCGCGCTGTCGGTTGCCGGGGCGCTGTAAGGGCTGCTGGCGCCGGAAATGCGGCTCCAGGGACCGGTGATGGAGGACGCGGCTTCCAAACTGAAGGCGGGCTTGGTCCACTCCAGAACAATGTTGCCACTCACGTATTTGACCGACAGCGGCTCGGGGGTGGGCGGCGGAGTGGTCGGGACCACATCGGAGAACGCAGTGCCGACCAAAAGGTCGTCCACGTAAAGCGCACCGATGCCGCCGGAGGTGCCATCCTGGCGGAAGCAGTAGTTCCAGATGTCAACCGGGGTGGCGGGGTCCGTGGCCGAGACGCTCGGGCTGCCCGGGGCGATGGGATTGATCCAAAGGGTGCTCGCGCCCGTGCCCACGTTGTAGCGGGTAACCACCGTGTAAGGGGTGTTCAGGTCGAGGTCCTGGGGGAAGTTGACGGTATTGAACCCGCCGTTGGAGATGCCCAGGCGGAACTTGCCAGGCGCCGCGCCATTGGTCATGGCGAAGACCCGCGCGCGGAAGTTGAAGGTGCCCGTGTCCTTGAAATGCGCAAAGTAGCCGCCGCCGCTGGGGCGTGGGAGCTGGGTAAAGTTTACCGTGAACCTAGAATAGAGGATGATGCCGCTGGTGACGGGGGCATACACGGAGTTGGTGAAGAAAGCGCGGATGTCATCCACGTTGGTCTGAGTCAGCAGCAGCCGGCCGGAAGCGATGTAAGTGTCGTTGGAGGTTCCACTGTGGGCCGTCCAGAACCCGAGGCTGCTTTCGATGATGGGGCCGTCGGGATAGGTGAAGTCGTCACCCAACCAAAGCCCCAGCTCAGGATAGACCGTCACAATGAAGCTGCTGCTGGCCGTCAGCGTGCCATCGCTGACCGTGAGCGTGATGGTGGTCAGGCCCACCTGGTCGGTTTCGGGCGTAATGGTCACCGTGCGGCTGGTGCCGGTGCCGCTGATGAGGACCTTGGAGTCTTGAACCAGCGCCGGATTCGAGGAAGCCGCCGTGACGACGAGGCTGTTGGGCGTCTCGGCATCGCCAACGGTGAACGGAATTGCCGGAGTGGCCGTGTTCATCTTGATGTCCTGATTGGCAATCGCGGAGATGTTGGGAATGCCCACCGTGACCCTGAAGGTGTTGGTGGCCGAATCATTGTTGCCGTCGGTTACCACGATGGAAATGTTGGCGATGCCCTGCTGGCCCGCGGCGGGGGTGATGGTGACCGTGCGGTTGTTGCCGCTGCCGCCGAACGTGATGTTGGCCGGGTTGTTGGGCACCAGCGTCGGGTTGTCGGACGTTCCAGTCACCACCAGGTTCTCAGCCGGGGTCTCGACATCATCAACAATGAAAGCCAGCGGGCCGGTGGAGGAATTGGCGGGGATGCTCTGGTTGTCAATCGCCGAGATGGAGGGCGGCCCGCCGATGACCGACACGTCCCCAAACGTGGTGCCAACCAGCAAGTCGTCAACGGTGAGCACCCCAATACCCGGATTGGACCCAGCCTGACGCAAGCAGACGTTATAAAGCGGTATCGCGGCGTAAGAGTCGGTCGCGGTCACACTGTTCGCGCTGGCTTCAGAAGTGGGGTTGATCCACAGCGTGGCGGTCGAGGCATCCAGGTCGTAGCGAACCACCAGCTTGTAGTCCTGATTCAGACTCAAATCCATCGGGA
>Ga0116146_1003191_pt1 | contig 13738 bp, 8 predicted proteins | sample AD_JPNHG2_MetaG_FD_89748 | JGI IMG/M metagenome (GOLD analysis project Ga0116146, IMG submission 89748) | Active sludge microbial communities of municipal wastewater-treating anaerobic digesters from Japan - AD_JPNHG2_MetaG | ecosystem: Engineered > Bioreactor > Anaerobic > Digestate | place...
ACGGCGGACTTTACCTCTACACGACCAACGGGTCCAATCGGGCGTACATCGTCGGCAGTTCCAGCGGCGGGGAGATCAGCGCTTATGCCGGTGACGGGAGCCTCGGCGCGCGGATTTATGGTGACAGCGGCGGGGGCGGGCTGATGAATTTTTACAACGACACGGGCAATGTCCGGCTTTCGTTGGATGGCCTTGGCAACAGCGGCGGTGGTCAGATCAATCTTTACACAGGGGAAGGCAAGACCGCGGCGATTCTCTACGGGGACGTCGGCGGCGGAGCGCAGATGTATCTCTACAACACGAACAACGGGATGCGGTTGTGGCTGGATGGTTACGGTGCGAGTGGTGGCGGCCAGATCCAGGCCCTCGCCAACGACGGCAGCTACACGATCAACCTGCAAGCCGACGATGGCAACGGGGCGGGGCTGGTTCAGATCAAGAACAATGCCGGCTCGACCCGGGTTGCCTTGGCGGGCGAGACTGCCTCTGGCGGGGGTGAGATCTCCGTGTACGACACCGACGGCACGGAGACCATTGAGTTGCTGAGCGCCTACACTTCGACCTTGGGAGGCAAACTGACGCTGCGGCAGGCCAATGGCACCGTGGCGGTGGACCTGTATGCGGAAGCCTACGCGAATGATGGCGGATTGATTTCGATCAAGAACGCCTTGGGGAATGAGCGGATCGAGTTGGACGGTGACGACGGCGACGGGGGCGCCGCCATCCGGTTGAAGAACATCAATGGCGTGACGACCATCACGCTCGACGGGGATGGCCCCACGGGTGTCAACGGCCGCATTACCACGCAGGAACTGCAAATCACCGGCGGCAGCGATTTGTCCGAACATTTTGACATTCAGGCCCTGGAGAACGCGCCGCGACCGGGCATGGTGGTTTGCATAGACCCCAGTCACCCCGGCGAACTGACCGTCAGTTCAAGGGCTTACGACCGCACGGTGGCGGGTGTGATCAGCGGCGCGGGCGGGGTCAACCCCGGGATGTTGATGGGGCAGTCGGGCACCAAAGCCGATGGAAAGCATCCGGTTGCGTTGACGGGGCGCGTCTATTGCCTGGCGGATACCGCCAACGGAGCCATTCAACCCGGCGATTTGCTGACCACGTCCGGTCTGCCCGGTCACGCGATGAAAGTGACAGACCCTGGCCAGGCGCAGGGGGCCATTATTGGCAAAGCCATGACGGCGCTCGACCACGGTCAGGGGTTGGTGTTGGTGCTGGTTTCGCTCCAGTGATCCGGCGGCGATGTCATCTCTGCCATGGAAAGGTTTCCAATGAAAACGCCATCATCACCTGCCGGTTGCGGGCGCCTTTGGGCGGCCCGCCTCGCGTTGCTGGGCTTGTTGACGCTGCCGGCCGGCGCGCCGCTCTTCGCCGCGTCAGCGCCGTTCGGCGTGCCCGTGAGAGTCTCGTTCAAGTTCTTTCTCAACAACCTGGGCAACCGCCCGGCAACGGGCGAACTGAACACCGACGCGGAAATCGAGGCCCAAGTGGTGCGCGGCAACCAAATCCTTGCCGCCTGGACCAGCGAACTGCGTGTGCACAATGTCGAGATCGTGGACGTAGCCGGCCATTCGGAGTGGTACAACGCCACGACGGATGACCGGGATGCCATCCGTGCCGCCGCGATTGCCAATCCCGCCGGCTACGCCTGGCGCAACAATGCGGTCAACGTTTATATCACGGCGAATACCGGCTGTAGTGCGCGGTCGCAGTTTCCGCCGGACAACGACATCATCATCGTCTGCCAGTCCATTTATGACACGACCGTCATGCACGAGCTCGGGCACAGCCTGAACCTCTACCACACGCACCAAAGCGGTGGGAATGATGGCTGCGCGGACACCTTGCCCGACGACGAGGACTGGACGCGCGATCAGATCGCCACCAACGCCTACGGCATGGTGTACGCCCTGCTCAACTCGACGCAGCAGTATCAGGTCAACATGGTCTGGTCCAACCTGATGTCTTATCACAATGGCGACCACCGCTGGATGATGTCTTCCTGCCAGTTGGATCGCGCCAGCACGCAGGCTTCCAGCGACCAGACGTGGTTGTTGACCAAGCGCCCCGTTTACGTGGACGGCGGCTATGCGGGCACGCAAAACGGCACGTTTCCGCAACCCTACACGACCATTCAGAACGCCATCAACGCGGGGGTGCTCAACAGCCGAGTCCTGGTGCTGGACCAGGGCACGCACGACAACCCTTCCAGCGCCATCACCACGGCCACGGATGTTGTGCCGCGCAAGGGCAGCGCCACTGTTCGGGAGGCGAAGTTGCCCTACGACCTGCCCGCCAACCTCGAGGAGTCCAAAAATCCCCGCGTGCGGGAGGCGGTCGTGAGAGCCCAGTTCGCCGACCGGCAGCGGGACGTCCTGAGTGTCATCACTCATCTGCTGGAGGCCGAACAACATGCGACCGGTCGTGAAAGGGACGCCCTCCGGTTTGAGCTGGCGCAACGGTACCGCGACCTCCAGCGCTTTGACGAGGCGAGCGCCTGGTTCGAAAAAGCCGCTGCCGGCGCGGACCAGCCCGGGTTGAAACGGCGGGCGCAGGAGAAGGCCGACGCCATGAAAGCCGAGCTGAAACGGCAGAAACAACTGCAGGACGAAGGCGAAGAAAACGACGACAAACGGAACGAAAAACAAGCGGAGAAGAAAGGCAATCCATGAAACGAGCAAGCTGCATTTGCATGATGAGCCTCCTGGTGGCCGCATCCGCCGCCCTCGCCCAATACGCGATCAACTGGTTCACGGTTGACGGTGGCGGCGGCACGAGCACCGGGGGCGTTTACACGGTCAGCGGCACGATTGGACAGTCCGATGCCGGGGTGATGAGCGGGGGCAACTTCACGCTCACCGGCGGGTTCTGGGCTTTTGCCGCGGTGGTGCAGACACCCGGAGCGCCCACGCTGAGCATTGTGGCCTCCGGCCCGGGCCAGGCGACCATTTCGTGGAGCCCCGCCACGCCGGGTTTTGTGCTGCAGGAGACCTTGAGTTTGGCGCCCGCCTCGTGGGCCGACTCCCCCAGCGGCGCGACCAACCCGGTCACGGTGCCCGCCACCCTGCCGACCAAGTTTTATCGGCTGCACAAACCCTGAGGTGAACTCAGAAGCAGGCCGCTCCAGACTCTAAAGAATCAGACTGCACGCTCGCAGCCGTGCGCCGCGCTGTGGGTGAAAGCGCCGTGTGTGCGATGGGTTTGCCTCGCGGGGGCTGTCCGAGTTCGACCTCCATCCGGAGGGGAAACTCCGCAGGATCCGCAAGGTTCCTCTCCCCCTGCGACGGAAAGTGTGACCTTGACATTCTGGCATTCCGTGGTCAGAATCATAACTGCCTCACTCACCAGCACCAACGCTTTATGAAATCCCAACGCCTGACGCCGGTCGGGAGGTGCTCCTTTTGGGTTTCCTCCCGTAGCGCGGAATACTCGCCGAATGATGAATCGGCCGGGAGCGGCCGGAAACGGGACATGCCGGCGCTGGGACGACGCTCGACCGCCGCCATCCCGGGGCGCCACTGGTTTGGACATTGCCGCCGTTGCCTTTCGTGGAGCGTGGCAGTTTTTGTCCGCCTTTGGAGTTCCCAGCGCCTCGTGTGGCCCCGGCAAGGCAGCATTCTCGTCCGTCCAGGAACCCTTCTCGCCTTGGTGAGCTTGCTGGGAATCCTGGTGGCCCGAGCCGAAGTCATCCAATGGACCAACACCAGCGGTGGTTGGTGGAGCGGGGCGGCGAATTGGAGTCCGAACCAGGTGCCTTCCACCCACGACGTTGCCGTGATAACCAACGCGGGCACCTACACGGTTTCGCTGTTGGGTCCGGTGGGGGTGGCCGGGCTGGAGGTCGGAGGCGATAGCGGCACTCAGACGTTGAACACCGCCGAGCAGGTGCTGGAGGTCCATGGCAACAGCAGCGTCGGACCGCACGGGATTCTCCAACTCGCCAATGGGGCCCTCGGCGGAACTGGCCGGGTGAACCTTGCCGGGCTGCTGTTATGGGACGGCGGGACGATTGATACAAACATCAGCATGACGGTCTCCGCTGGCGGACGCATCCAGATCGGCCCCGGCGCCAACTATTCGCGGGTTCTGCATGGCGCGATTACCAACGGCGGCAATATCGTGTGGACCAACTCCGGCTGGCTGTTCATCGGCGGTGTGCTGCACAATCTCAAAGGCGGCGTCTTCGATGCCCAGTGGACGGCGCCCATCGTCAGATATGGGAGCAACGCGGTGTTCATCAATGAAGGCGTCTTTCGCAAATCCGGAGGCGCGGGCAATCTGGAATGCCAGGTTCCCCTGGTCATCAGCGGCACGGTGGACACCCAAACGGGCGCCTTGCTGCTGGGCGGCGGGTCGCGGCTCAACGCCGGGAGCATTTTCAGCGGGGCGGGCGCGACCTGGCTCTACGCCGGGACGCACACCCTGAGCGGCGGCATTACCAGCGCGAACTTGGGCATGCTGGGTGACCTTGACGCCCTGTTAACGGGCAACGGGAGTTTGAGCGGTCTGTTTACCTGGGCGGGCGGCACCATCGGAACCAATGCGGTCTTGATGATCGCTCCCACCGGACGGTTGCTGATCAAGAGCTCAGGCAACTTCAACAAAGTCCTTTTCGGCCATTTGAGCAACGCGGGCACCATTTCGTGGCAACCGCTGGGCTGGCTGTTTCTGGGGGGAACCTTATGGAACCAAGGGCTGTTTGAAGCGCAGGCCAACTCCAGGATTGCTGCGCTGAATAACGGGGAACAAATCGTCAACCTGGGCATTTTCCGTCTGACCACCGCTGGAGCCACAGTCTGCGATGTGCCCTTTGTCAACTACGGGAGCGTGGAAGTCGGAGCCGGCACCCTGGGGTTTGAAAGAGATTTCATGCAGGCGGCCGGGTCGCTTTCCCTGGCGGGTGGCACGATCAAAATGACGCAGAGTCCGCCGCGACCCCTTCATGTGGCGGGCGGCCGGCTGACGGGGTGGGGCACGGTCGAGGCTGAGGTCACCAACGCCGCCTGTGTCCGGCCCTCGAGCTCCAACGGGGTGCTAACCATCTCGGGGAGTTTCGCCCAGTCGCTCGGCGGCATGCTGGAGCTGGAACTGGCTGGCGATCTGCCCGGGACCAATCAAAGCCGCTTGAACATCACGGGGCTGGCGAAGCTTGGCGGCACCGTTGCCATTCGCTGGCAGGAGGGTTACCTCCCGGATCCCGGAACCCTCTTCCCGGTGTTGAACTTTGCCTCCCGCCGGGGGGAATTCTGCTGCTTCGACCATTGCGTGCTTTTGGGTCAAGGCCGGCGGTTGGAACCCCTTTACGCGGCCACGAGTCTGACGCTGGCCATGGTCGCCGCCCCCGAGCCCCCCGCGGTGCCGCTGCGGGTGACGGCGGACGGCGGCGCCTTGATTTGCTGGCCTGCGGAATTCACGGGCTACGCCCTTTACTGGTCCAGCAACCTTGCTCAGCCGAACTGGACGCGCCTCAGCGGGGTGACCAACCGCTGGCTCGAGGCGCCGCCGCTGGCTCGCGAGAAATTCTTTCGTTTGCAGTCGCCCTGACGAAGCGGGTGGCGGCTCGCCGTGCGGGGCTGGGCTGCCGTCTTGTCCATTAGATAGACAAGTAAAAGTCAATGCAATTCGATTGATTCCGCCGCGGGCCGTGGCATAGTTCGACTGTAATCACTGAACTGCTGGCTGCGGCGCGATGTGGCCGCGGCAGCGGTTGTGGCAACCGAAATGAAGTGCTTGGCTATGAACCCGAATTGCAAGACCCTCCATCTTTTCCCCCTGACCGTGTTCACGACGCTGATTTGGAGTGTTTCGGCAGCCTGGGGCGGGCTCAGTCTGACCAACATCCCGCCAGTGGGTTCCGATCCCTCCAACGAAGGCCGGGCGATCACCCCGGACGGCAAATATGTTGGCGGTTTGTCCGGCACGGCGAATGGCTTCTTCTATGACGTGGCCAACGACTATCTGGCCGTGCCGCTGGCAGGCGGTTATGCTTCGATCATCACCGGCATTGGCTACCGCACGGACACCAACCAGACCCCGCCGGTGCTGCAAATTGTACTGGATGGCGCCAACAGCGGCTGGCACGGCCAGTACATGACAGCGGATGGAGGACTGACCTGGGGCGCCAAACGCCGGGATGTGAACACGTATGCCTGGACCGACTACCCCCCGCCGCCGGCCAATTCCCTCGTCGGCTCTGTGAGCGGGGACGTGTATTACACGATCTTCCGGGATTCGGCGCGCAACAACCTTTACACCTGCAGAGGTTCGAATTACTGGGACGCGTCCATTGCCGCGCAGGTCCAAATCATCGGCAAAGGGCTCGCCAGCGACCGGGGGGAGGTGTGGGGGGTGGCGGCCAGCGGACGGATTGTGGGTTACCGGCAGGTGACGGGGAATCCGCGAAAGAACTATGTGATGGACTACCCCAACAGCTCCGGCACGGCGTGGTTTTTCAACGGCCTCAATGGCACGACGGACGGCCAGGCGTTTTGCATCAGCCTGGACGGTAACGCGATCTTTGGCCACTCACCCATCACTGTGGGGGGCGTGGCTATGTATGGGTACAAAGCCGTGGTCACCAGTGCCATGAACTCCCTCCAGAGTGTCAACCCGCTGCCCGATTTCTCGGATACCGGCGGGTCCACCTCCCGTGCCATTCCCTACGGCTGCACCGCCGACGGGCGTTATGCCGTGGGCATGAATTACCGGGGACAGGAAAAAGCGGTGTTGTGGGACACCGGCAGTGCCGATCCGGCGCTGTGGACCATCGTTGACCTGACGGACCTGGCAGTGGCCAACGGCGTGCCAGACATTTTTACCCGCCTGGGGCGTGCGTACAGCGTGGGGACCAATGAAGTGGGCGACCCGGTGATCACGGGCGTCGGAACCGAGGGCAGCGTTTCCCGGGCGTTTCTGATGACCGTGCCAAAGTGGATTGCGGCCATTGGATTTCCGGGGCACCGGACCGTCAATTATGGGGCGACTGTTACGTTCAGCGTGGTGACCAACGGAGCGGATGCGCTTTCGTATCAGTGGTATAAGAATGGGCAGCCGTTGTCCGGGGCGACCTCGACTTCCATCAGTTTTGCCAACGTAAGTTGCGCAGGAGGGGAGGCGGGCAGCTACCAGGTGGTGGTGAGCAACGTTCCGATTTCCGGCGTGGTCACCAGCGGGGTTGCCAATCTCACGGTTTTGGACCCCTTCATTACTGCGCAGCCCGCCAGCCGGACCAATCTTGAGGGAACCGTCGCCACTTTCAGTGTCACCGCCGATGGCACGCCGACCGTGTTGTATCAATGGCAGCGCGGCGGGTTCAACCTCTCGGACGGAGACTCGGGCTGGGGATCGGTCATTGCGGGCGCCAACACGCCGACCCTGACGATTTCCAATGTGAATCAAAACGACGCCATGAGCGGGGATTACACCGTGGTTGTGACCACCACCGCGGGCGGTTGCAGCGTCACCAGCCGGGCGGCGAAACTGACAGTGGTGGGACTGCCGATCCTGTCCAGCGTCGTGGCTGATGGCATCGGGAATTACACCTTGAATATCACGGGTCCCTACGGGCAGACCTACAAGATTCTTTACAGCACCGACCTGTCACTTCCCCTGAGCAGTTGGATTCCGCTCTTTACCAACACGTTCACAGGCGGCTTCGATGTTTTCACCGACCCGGCCCCGGCCGACCCGCAGCGGTTTTACATTCTGGCCTCGCCTTACGTCTTGACGTCCCCGTAGTGCCCTTGCTTTTCAAACGCTTCGAGCTTCGTCTTGAAGTAATCGCCCAGACCGAGCACGTCGGCGCCGAGGGTGAACACCTGGTAGCCCTCGGCCTCGAGGGTGGCGCGGGGGGCCAGCATGCCCGGAATCATGGCAAACTTGCCGTGTTGGCGCGCCGCGGCGCCGACGCGCCGACGCGCCGCCAACACTTCCGGGGCGTCCAACTGTCCGGGCTTGCCAATGAGGTGGGCAAAATCCCCGGGTCCAAACAGGAGCATTTCGTAGCCGGGAACCGCGGCGATGGCTTCCACCTCGGCCAGTGCCTCGGGGGACTCGATCTGAAGAATCAACAGCCGTTCCGAGTTGCTGTGGGCCATGTAATCCCGGAGCGGGACCTGGCAGTAGCGCCCGTCGGCGTTGCCGCCGTCGGCGGCACGCCGGCCGAGGGGATGGAAGCGGGTCATTTGGACGATATGCCTGGCTTCGTTGGCGGTGGTGACGTGGGGGACCATGATGGCCGTGGCGTCGGATTCAAACGGTTTGATGTAGTCGCTGTAGCTCCCCTTCTCGACGCGGACGATGGTGTCCACATCATACAGCTTGGCGGCGCGGACCTGGTTTTCGAGGTTGAACCAGTCGTTGCAGACGTGCTCGAGGCAAATCCAAACCGCCGAGGCGCCGGCCAGTCCGCACAATTCGATCACCCGCGGGTCCGCCAGGTTCAACTTGAAACAGGTGGGGGTCTTGCCCGCGCGAAGTTCCCGCAAAATGCGACTCGGCCGCAACGTCATAATGAAATCGTAAACCCGGCGCGGCGGGGGCGAAAGGAAATTGTGCCGGGAGCGACTTGTCTAAGCGGCAGACATGGCGCAGACTCTCCGGGCCGGGATGGAGGGCCCCGGTCGCGGCGTGTTTTTCAGCGGTGACGGCGGTGGAATGCGGAGAATTCGTTCCAAAGTATATTATGACAATCAAGGAAATGTTCGATTTGACGGGGAAGGTGGCGCTGGTGACCGGCGGCGCGCGCGATTTCGGCTTTCACGCCGGGGACGTGCTGGCCGAGGCGGGTTGCCGGGTGGTGGTCACCGCGCGCGAGCTGGACCGGGCGCGGGAAGCCGCCGAAAAGCTGGCGGTCCGCCACCACCGCGAAACCCTGGCGCTGGCGCTGGATGTCACGCGGCCCGAGGCGGTGGCTGAAACCGTGGGCAAGGCGGCGGCCTGGAAGGGCCATCTGGACATCCTGGTCAACAACGCCGGCGGCACTCCTTCCGGCGGAGGCGCCGCGCACCTGTTCGAGCGGAGTGCGGAAGCGGCGCTGGAGCTGATTTCGGTCAATCTGATGGGCACGCTTTACTGCTGCCAGGCGGCGGGGCGGGTCATGGCGCGGCAGGGGGCCGGCAAGATCATCAACATTGCTTCGATCGCCGGCATCCTGGGCCGGGACCGGCGCATGTATCAGCGCAACCAGATGCGCGGCCAGCCGGTGGATTACGCCGCCGCCAAAGCCGGCGTGATCGGCATGACCCGGGACCTGGCGGCCGTCCTCTCGCCGATGGGCGTCCATGTCAACTGCATCTCCCCGGGCGGCTTTCAGCGCAACCTCCCGCCGGAATTCGTCAAAGACTACAGCGACCGGACGCCGCTGGGTCGAATGGGGCGCGACGGCATTGATTTGCAGGGGGCGGTGCTCTATCTGGCCTCGCCCGCCTCGGACTACGTCACCGGCCACAATCTGGTGGTGGATGGAGGATTTACCATTTGGCAATGAAAACAGGCTCAATCGCAACAGGAGGGGCCAGGGCTGCCGGCCGCGGTGCCTGGCGGGCAAGAGCGCAGCGGGCGGGCCGGGGGGCGTGGATCGCGCTGTTGGGCGCGCTGTGGATGACCGGCGCGGGTTTCCCCAGCCGCGCGGCAGCGGCCTTGGATGATCTGACCGGTCCCTGGCAGTTGTTCGTGGATGATTATCCAGTGGCGGGCAAGAGCAATGTCGTTCGCACTTATCATCCCTTCGAAAAGTATTCCGGCAATCCTGTCTTGGTGACCGACCAGCCTTGGGAGGGGCCGGTTTACCTGTATGGGACAGTGCTGCCGACCGAGGACCGCACGGGCTACCGGATGTGGTATCACACCTTGAGGCCGAATGATACGAACAACGACGGCAGCCTCGAACTGTATGCCACCAGCAGGGATGGCATTCACTGGACCAAGCCCATCCTCGGGCTGCGCTCCTGGCATGGCTCGACCTCCAACAACATGTATTTCACCCGCCCCACCGCGGGCGGGATGACCTCGGTGATGCACACCCCGTGGGAGACCGATCCCGTCCTTCGGTACAAGTTCATGAACAAGGACGACGTGGGCTATTACGCCGGGTGGTCACCGGACGGCATTCACGTCACCGACGCCCCGAACAATCCGGTCTTCAGCGGGGGCAGCGATGTCGGGCACTTTTTGTGGGACCCGCACACGCAGCAGTATCTCGGCTACGTCAAGAACGCGTGGTTCGATGCCAACGGTTTGAAACGCCGGGCGGTGGCTCTGACCACCACCACGAACATTGCACACTGGCCCGCGGAGAAGCTGATCTTCTGGCCGGACACCTTTGACGACCGCTGGGCGCCCGCCGGCACGGTGCAGCGGACTCACTTCTACGGTTTCGCTGTCTTTCCCTACGAATCCATGTACCTGGCTTTCTTGTGGATTTTTCGCGCCACGGATGCCGAAGGATATTATGTGGGGCCGACGTTCGTGGAGCTGGCCAGCAGCCACGATGGCGTTCACTGGACGCGGCAGGAAGGCGAGCGGCCGCCGATTCTGCCCCAAGGTCCTCCCGGGGCTTGGGATGACGGCCAGATTTACACCGCTCGGGCGCCCCTGCTGGAGGGCAACACGCTCAAGCTCTGGTATGGGGGGTTCAACGATTTGCATGGGGTGGCGTTGACCAAGATGACCGGAGGCATTGGTCTGGCGACCCTGCGCAAAGACGGCTTCGCGTCGCTGGATGCCGGCGCCAACACCGGCGTCGTGGTGACGCGGGTGTTGAGCGGGGCGGCCGGACCGCTTCGGGTGAACTACCGCGCCTCAGGAGGCTGGGTGAAGGTCGAAGTGTTGGAGGAGGACGGGCAGGTGCTCGCCGGCTACGGGCAAAGCGACTGCGCGGCATTAACCGGTGACAGCGTGAATGAAGCGGTGACCTGGGCCGGTCACACGGAACTGCCGGCGGGCCGAGCCAGACTGCGGTTGCGGTTTCTGCTGCAAAACGCCTCCCTCTACTCGTTCATGGCCGGCACCTCGGTTACAGTGCTGCAACCACCGGCAATCACCGAGCAGCCTGCGAGCCGGACCGTTGCGCCGGGCGGCTCCGCCAGTTTCACGCTCGCCGTTACGGGGACCGCCCCGCTGAGCTACCGTTGGCAGAAAAACCAGCTTGACCTGTCCGATGGCGGGCATTACGCGGGGTGTGAAACGGCCACGCTGACAATCAGCAGCGCCGGCACCAACGACGCGGCGGTTTACCGGTGCGTAGTGAGCAACGCCAGCGGCAGCGTCACCAGCAATCCGGCGGTGTTGACGGTTGGCAAGAACTCCTTCGGCTCGGTCACCTTGCGCCCCGTGCCGCTGCTGTCCGGGGAGCAGGCCAATGAAATCCGCGCCCTGACACCCGACGGACGATGGGCGGTCGGCATTGCCGGCGCGCGGGGTTTTTTATACCAGGTTGATTCCAACCGGGTCGTGAATGTGCAGAGCGCTGACGGCGCCCAGGCGGGCTTGTTGACTGGCGTCGGGTACCGCACCCACGGCGGGCAACAGCAGCTCGTCCTGTCCGGCCTGTCCTCCGGTTGGTATTCCGATTTCATGACTCCCGACGGTGTGACTTTTGCCGGCGTCCGTCGCGATACGGGACTGGGCACCGCGCCCATCCGGGTGCCGGCGGCCAACGGGCTGGCGGGCACCGCCTCCGACGTCTTCTACTCCGCGTGGTGGGATAGCAACAGCAACATTCAGGAGCGGGTGGGAAAATTCCAAGGTGCATGGCCGGCGGCGCCCACGTATGACGTGAAAGGAATTTCCAAGAACATCGGGGCCGGTATCAACGGCATCTCGAGCACCGGCCGGGCCGTCGGTTGGCGGCAGATTGTCACCAATGGCGTCCGCCACAACTATATTCTCGATTGGAATGGCACCGGCACCCCCGCCTCGCTGCTGTTTAACGGCCTCGACGGCACGACCGTTGGTGAAGCGACGTGTGTTTCCGCCGATGGCCTGACGGTATTCGGGGTCTCACCCGGAGCCGACGCAGCCACCGCCTGGCAACCTTACAGAGTCTTGAATCCAGGCGCCGGCCAGACCGTGAGCCGGCTGCCCAATTTCCCGGATGCGACGGCTGCCAGTCGGCTGGCGGTTCCTTATGGCTGCACGGCCGACGGCAATTACGTTGTCGGGGCCAGCTTTCGCCCGCTGGAAAAAGCGGTGATTTGGGACACGACCGCGGCGGACCCGCGGAAATGGACGATTACAGACCTGACCGATCTGGCGTCGGCTAACGGGATTCTCGAGGGTTTTTCCCAATTGCTCCAGGCCTATGCCGTGGCGCGCAATGCCGAGGGGACGCTGGTGGTGGGGGGCATCGGTACGGACACCAACTCCCCACCCAGCACCCGGGCGTTCCTGATAACCATCGCTCCGCCGCTTCAGGCCCTGGCTTTCCCACCCTCACCGGTCATCTCCGGCTCAACCGCCGCCGGTTACACCTTGAGTTTCCTGAGTCCGTCCAACGGGAACATCCACTACTATTTGGAATGCCGGACCAACCTGGACCAAGCCGACAAGTGGACCACCATTGCTTCCACCCCGGGCACCGGCGCGTTGACCGCGCTGTCCGACCCGCATCCGGCCGATCCGTGCCGTTTCTATCGCATCCGGGTCGAGTAACCCGGCTTTCAGCCCAGCCATCACTGCGGTCCGCTGTCAGACGCCTTCGGTCAGGGGTTCCAGCTCGGCCCGGATTTCCTCCACCTGAACCGTGCTCCCGCCCCGCTCCCGACTGCGGAGACCGGCAATAATGACCGTCATCAGTTCGACGGTTTCGCTCAAGGGATAGGGCCGCTGTCCCGTGCGCAACATCTCGAGGAAGGCACACAACTGGTTGCGAAAAGCCGTGTAAGTGTCCCAGCACGTCACCGCCAGATTGCCCTGGGTTCCAAACACGTGGAGCGCGCCGTAGCTGCCCACCGCGTCGAAGATGACTGCCAGGCTGATCTGCACTCCGCTGCGATGCGTGACATAAGCAAGGTCCGATCCCGGTTGGCTTGCGGTGCGGACCGAGACAAAACCGGGGCCCAGGACCGGCCAGAGGACCTCCAGTGCGTGAATGGCGTAGCGCTCCCAAGTCTTGCTGGTGCAGGAGGCAATCCAACGCAACTGGCCCAACTGCGTTTTTTGCCGGAGAATGAGTTTGGTTTCGGGGGCGTAGCGCATGTTGCTGCTCGAGAGGAAAACCCTGCCCTCGTTGTGCCAGCGAATGAACTGGTTCAAATCGGGCACGTTGATGGCCAGGGGCTTGTCCACGAACACCGGCAGACGCGCCTCGACAAAGGGGCGGGCGCGCCGGACATGTTCGTGGCCGTCGTCGGTTCCGATAATGACCGCGTCCACCTGGCCAATGACGTCCTCGGGACGGGCGACGACGTGCTCGATGCGGCTGGCGGCGGCGACCTGGGGCGCATCGGCGGGGTCGTCGGTCCAGACATGGGTCACCCGGGCGCCCGGAATCCAGATGGTGTTGGCTGGCACCTCCGAGAGGTACTGGGGGATGACGGGGTAGGGGCACCTGGCCATTTCCTCGGGATTGTAACCGTTGACAATCGCGGACCAGGAATAAGGGTGGCCGTTGCCTTCGATCATGCCCAGCATGGCCAGCCGGATTTCGCGGGATCCAATCTTCATGGCAGGGGTCTCAGCGAATCGTCACCGGCAGACCTGTGCGCGCGGATTCGAGGGC
>Ga0116146_1003192_pt1 | contig 13729 bp, 15 predicted proteins | sample AD_JPNHG2_MetaG_FD_89748 | JGI IMG/M metagenome (GOLD analysis project Ga0116146, IMG submission 89748) | Active sludge microbial communities of municipal wastewater-treating anaerobic digesters from Japan - AD_JPNHG2_MetaG | ecosystem: Engineered > Bioreactor > Anaerobic > Digestate | place...
GGGATGACTCCTGAAGAGGCATCAAGGCTTATTGAGGACCCTCTTTATCTCGGTGTTCTTATGATTAAAAACGGTGACGCCGACGGCGAGGTTTCAGGTGCTGACCATGCCACCGGGGATGTCCTCAGGCCTGCTTTCCATTATGTAAAGACAGCTCCCGGTATTTCAGTAGTCTCAGGTGCATTTATAATGATTCTGCCCGATAAAAGCTTCGGGGAAAACGGTATAATTATTTATGCCGATGGTGCCGTCCATCCTGATCCGACCGACAAAGAACTTGCAGAGATTGCTGTTGCAACAGCACACACCGCAAGGGCAATCTGCGGCTTTGAACCCAAAATTGCCATGCTGAGCTTCTCCACAAAAGGCAGCGCGGCACATCCCCTTGTCGATAAAGTCGTTAACGCTACAAGAATAGCAAAAGAAATGGCGCCTGACCTTATGATCGAGGGAGAACTCCAGGCAGATGCCGCCCTGATAGAATCAATCGGTCAGAAAAAGGCCCCGGGAAGCAAAATAGCCGGCAAGGCAAACGTACTGATCTTCCCCGACCTTAACTGCGGTAACATCGCCTATAAACTGACTCAAAGACTCGCGCATGCCGAAGCTATAGGCCCTATTCTTCAGGGAATGGCTGCACCGATAAATGACCTCTCAAGGGGTTGCTCGGTAAGCGACATTGTAAGCATGATAGCTATTACGGCAAACCAGGCCGGCGGACTCAAAAAGTAAATCATATAAAATAACTTCTGAAATCTGATTCTTAAAATGATTATTCTCGTTCTAAACTGCGGAAGCTCTTCAATAAAATACCAGGTATTTAATTTTTCAAACGGCAGCAATATGCTTGCAAAAGGCCTTCTGGAAAGAATAGGCCTGAGTGATGGTATTCTCACCCATAAGCCGACAGGCAGGGAACCCTATAAAATTGTTACTGATATACCTGATCATACAGTAGGAATAAATATGGTTATTGACGCACTTACCAGCCCGGAACACGGGGTTATTAAGAGCGTCAGTGAAATAACTGCAGTGGGGCACAGGGTAGTACAGGGGGGTGAGAAATTCCAGAAAAGCGTCCTTATCGATGAAAACGTTAAGAAAGCAATAGAAATTTATTGCGAACTGGCTCCGCTTCATAATCCTGCAAACCTTAAAGGTATCCTTTCGGTCGAAAAACTTATTCCCGGAATCCCTCAGGTGGCCGTCTTCGATACATCATTCCACCAGACCATGCCCGACCATGCCTTCATTTATGCTATACCCTATGAATTTTATGAAAAATACAGGATCAGAAAATACGGATATCACGGAACAAGCCACAAGTTCGTTGCTCACAAGGCGGCAAATCTTCTCAACCGTAACATCAAAGACCTGAAAATGATTACGTGTCACCTGGGAAATGGGTCATCCATGGCCGCTGTAAGAAACGGAATCTCGGTTGATACATCCATGGGATTCACCCCGGTGGACGGTCTGATAATGGGAACCCGGACAGGAGACATTGACGCGGGTGTGCTTCTCTATCTTGCCGACAAGGAGCATCTTAACCTGGCAGGTATAAATAACCTTATTAACAAGCAGAGCGGTGTGGCGGGCATTTCAGGCATCTCTTCCGATATGAGAGACCTTGAGATTGCATCCGCAGAAGGCAATCCGCGGGCAATACTTGCTCTTAAAATGTTTGCTTACAGGGTGAAGAAATATATCGGAGCCTACACCGCCGCCATGAACGGGCTCGATGTTCTGATTTTTACCGGCGGCATTGGAGAAAATGATTTCAACATGCGTAAACTAATCTGCTCTGACCTTGAATCTCTTGGCATTATCTTCGACCAGGATGTTAATCATAACGTCAAGGGAAAGGATATAATCATTTCCAAACCTGAATCCAGGGTGACTGTAATGGTTGTTACTACCGACGAGGAATTTGTAATAGCCTCTGATACAAAGAGTATTGTTGAGTCATTGAAATAAAAACTTATGCTTAGAAAGCTCGAGGACCTAAAAACTATTGTGGCCAATGAACCGGTAAAGAAACTGGTTCTGGCTCCGGCTCATGATCAGGATTCCCTCGGAGCTGTAATTAAGGCGGCTTCCGACGGAGTCGTTACACCTGTCCTTATCGGCGACACTGACGGGATCAGGCAGATCGCCGAAGAAAACGGCTTTGACATTTCCGGACTGAATATTATCCATGAACCGGGTATCGAAGCTTCTGTTGAGCTGGCAGTTAAAATGGTCAGCCGCCGCGAAGCCGAAATCCTGATGAAAGGGAAGGTCGGAACCTCAACTCTTCTTAAATGTGTTCTTAATAAGGAATGGGGGCTCAGAACTGGCAAACTATTATCTCATTTTGCCCTGTTCGAAGTCGAAACATATCATAAGCTTATTGCAGTTACTGATGTTGCCATGAACATTGCACCTAACCTGCAGGAAAAGATTGCAATTATCAATAATTCGATCAGCTGTATGCATAGACTAGGCATTATGAACCCCAAGGTTGCAGTGCTGGGAGCCGTCGAAATGGTAAATGAAAGTATGGAAGCCACACTCGATGCCGCTCTGCTGTCAAAAATGAACCAGCGCGACCAGATAAAGGGCTGCATAATCGACGGACCTCTTGCATTTGATAATGCTGTAAGTATCGTAAGTGCAAAACACAAAGGAATAAAAAGCGAAGTGGCCGGAGATACAGATCTTCTGCTTATGCCGGATATCGAGGTCGGTAATGTGCTCTACAAGTCTCTCGTCTTTTTTGCAAAAGCCAAAGTCGCCTCGGTTATACTGGGGGCAGCCGCCCCAATAGTGCTGACATCCAGGTCCGACTCTGAACAGGCAAAATACGACAGCATTCTCCTTGCATCAGCCGCAAGTAAAAAATAATAAAATGATAACCCGACTTACACAGCTGGCCGAATTTGTAAAATCATCCGGCAGGCGATACAGAATCGCCATCGCCTGGGCACAGGATTCGAACAGCATAGGAGCGGTATACAAGGGAGTGTGCGAAGGTTTTCTCGAAGCTGCCCTGATAGGCAGAAAACCTGAAATCATAAAAGTTTGCGAAAAAGAAAATATCGATTATTCCGGGCTGAATATTATTGAATCTGCCACAGATTACGAGGCTTGCCGGAAAGCCGTAGATATGACAAGGTCGGGCGATGCTGATATTGTAATGAAAGGCCTTGTGGGTACCGACAGGTTCCTTAAGGCTGTTATGGATAAGGAATCAGGCCTGATGGAACCGGGGGCAATTCTCTCATACGTTTGCGCCATCGATGTCCCTGCATATAAGAAACTTCTATTCATTACCGACCCGGCAGTTATTCCTTTTCCCGACCTGGATCAGAAAATTGCAATGACCAGGTATGCCATAGATATGGCCCGCCGTTTCGGAATCAGCAAACCCAGAATAGCCCTCATTGGCGCAACGGAAAAGATAAGCAGGCACTTTCAAAGCTCACTCGATTATTCCGTAATGTGCAAGATGGCGGAAAGAGGCCAGTTACCTGATTGCATAATGGACGGACCTGTTGATATTTTCCTCGCCTGCGATCCGAAAAGTCCCGAAATAAAAGGCGTCAGAACAGTACTCGAAGGTGATGCAGATATCCTGGTCTTTCCTTCGATCGAGTCATGCAACCCTTTTTATAAGGGACTGATGCTATTCGCAGGTGCAGAACTGGCCGGACTCATTTGTGGTACAGTAAAACCCGTCGTCCTTATGTCGAGAAACGAAAGCCTTCTTTCAAAATATTACTGTATGGCTCTTGCATGCATGATGACAAAGGGCAGCAAAAATTAAATTCAGCTGAAATGAAAAAATCATTCATTTTAGTAATTAATCCGGGCTCCACTTCAACAAAACTTGCAGTCTTCAACGGCCTCGATATGGTCTTTGAAAAGACCATCAGGCATTCTTCCGATGAACTCAGAGGCTTCTCCAGGATAACCGATCAGTTCCACTTTAGGAAAAACATGATAATGGATGAGATTCGAAAGAATAATATTGATCTCCAGGCTGTTGCCGCTGTCGTTGGAAGGGGTGGACTGGTAAAACCCATTGAATCGGGCCTGTACAGGGTGAATGAAAAAATGAAAAATGACCTTATAAACAACCCCATGGGAGAACATGCAAGCAACCTGGGAGCGCTTATTGCCGATGATATTGCTGCAGAAATCCCCGGAACACCGGCTTTTATCGTCGATCCTGTGGTGGTCGATGAACTGCAGCCCGTGGCAAGGATATCCGGACATCCGCTTATCCCCAGGATGTCCATTTTTCATGCACTCAACCAGAAGGCCATTGCCAGGATATTTGCCTCGGATAGAGGCAGGAAATATGAGGAGATGAACCTTATTGTGGCTCATATGGGCGGCGGTGTTAGTGTAGGTGCTCACCGGCAGGGAAAAGTAATAGATGTAAATAATGCCCTCGGCGGTGATGGTCCGTTCTCTCCCGAACGATCAGGTGGCCTTCCTTCAAACCAGCTCGTTGAACTCTGTTTCAGCGGATTTTATACTGCGGAGGAGGTTAAGGGGATGCTGGTGGGCCGTGGCGGAATGGTGGCTTACCTTGGAACAAATGACTTCAGGGAGATCAGCCGCAGGGCAGAAGAGGGAGACGAGAAAGCTTCCCTTATTGCCGAAGCTGCAGCCTATCAGATATCAAAGGAAATTGCAGCCATGGCCGCAGTCCTCTCCGGCAATGTCGATGCCATTATTCTTACGGGTGGTCTCGCATACCAGGAAAAATTTATCGAAAAGATCAGGGCCAGGGTAAAATTCATTGCCGAGGTGGCCGTCTATCCCGGAGAGGATGAGATGAAAGCCCTGGCTTATAATACCTTTTTGGCGCTTTCAGGCCAGATTGAGATCAAGGATTATAATTAAGACAAACCACACTCACGGAGTGGATGTTGAAAGAGGCAGTATTTTACCGTTATAATATTTTTTTCCGTTTACTGCAAACCATGAAATGAAATCCGCTATTGTTTCTGTATTAAGGTTAGCACGGTAACCCGGAAAGGCTTGTCTGAACATTTCAGTATCAACGCTTCCCGGAGCAAGACAGTTAACAGATATTTTCCTCTCTTCCAGTTCCACGGCAAGGCATTCGGTAAGGCATGCCAGTGCTGCCTTGGAAGCACTGTAAAATGACAGGCCGCGAAATTTCTGAGCCCCCTGAAATCCCCCCATGCTCGAAATATTTATAATATGTGAACCCTGACGCATTAACGGAAGAAGCTCCCTGATCAGAACGGCAGGAACAATGAAGTTGATCTCTGTCATTTGCCTGGCATCATCCATGGAAATTTTGTCAAAATCACCCGTAATTAATACCCCGGCATTGTTTATCAGAACATCCAGCCCGGTAAAGATATCCGAAACCATTTTAAGCAATACCCCATCGTCGTTTCTCAAACCTGAGAGGTCAAAACAGAGAGGTATGATTTTGCCCGGGGCAGCTTCTCCTGCTGCCTTTTTAAGAGCTATACTGTCTCTGCCGATGATCAGTATCCGGTTAACGTCTGACCTGGAAAGGGCAATGGCCGTGGCCAGACCAATTCCCTTTGTGCCACCTGTAATAAGTATATTCATATTAGTTAATTTTGATCGGAACTGACTTATTTTTTGCTTTATTTGTACCGTTCATACCTCAAAGATACATTTTGTTGTCATGATAAATTCAGGCAGAAAAAATATTGCCCCTTGTTCAGGAATCCTCATTGCTGCCCTTCTTTTTACTGCATCTTTAACTTTAAATGCCCAGAAGGAGAGGAGCGGGAGAGAGGAACCTCCTCCTTTGACGGAAAGGATTTTTTTTGGCGGAAGCTTTGCCCTCCAGATAGGATCATTCACGGACATTGAGATTGCTCCTGTCGCCGGCCTTTGGGTACTTCCGAGGGTGGCAGTAGCGGCAGGACCAAGTTACAGGTTTTATAAGTTTATGGGAACCAAAACGGATATCCTTGGTATTCGTACATATTCTCAGCTGGTGCTGCTGAGAGATATCGACAAATATATTCCTCTCGGAGTCCATTCGAGCATTTTCTTTCATCTTGAGGATGAATTATTATCGCTCGAAACAGATTTCTGGAAGATTCCGTCAACTGAACCCAGGCCCCGGCGCTTTTATGTTAACACTCCTCTTGCCGGCGCCGGAATAAGCCAGCAGATAGGAAGGCGGTCATCAATTAACTTTATGGTTCTCTGGGCTCTCCATGATTCAGGATATCCTCTTTACAGCAATCCTGAAATAAGAGTCAGTTTTATTTTCTGATCTTTGCTGTCATTTTAGACCTGCAGTTCTTCACCTTCCGACTTTGCAATAATTACAGCCGCGCAGGTGTCTCCATATACATTTACGGCAGTTCTGAACATGTCAAGTATCCTGTCTACAGCAAGTACCAAACCAATACCCTCAAGGGGAAGACCGACGGCCTTCAGCACCACAGCCATCATAATCAGTCCCGCCATCGGAATTCCTGACGATCCTATTGCCGCAAGAAGAGCAGTAAATATCACAACAATCTGCTGACCGAAGGTAAGGTCAACACCATATGCCTGAGCAATAAACATTACAGCAACACACTCGTACAGGGCTGTTCCGTTCATATTGATTGTGGCACCGAGAGGCAGGGTAAAACTTGCAATTTTGGTTGATACTCCGTCTTTATCCTGAACTGCTTCCATTGTAAGAGGAAGTGTTGCACTTGATGAAGATGTGGAGAAAGCAGTGAGCAGTGGTGTAAGCATATTCCTGAAATGCCTGAAAGGTCTGGCTCTTCCCAGTATCTTCACTGCAAGCGGAAGAGTAATAAATGCATGAAAAAAAAGACCCGCCAGCACGGTAAGAAAATAAAGTCCTAGCCTGCTGATGACTTCACCGACATCATTGCCGGCAAGCACCTGCTGGGATATTACCTTTGCCGTAATGCTGAATATGCCAATAGGCGTGAATTTTATAATGAATAGTGTAATTTTCATAATTACATCAAGAACAGATTGAATAATATCTGTCAGCAATACTCTTGGTTTTTCATTGATACGGGTGAGGAAGAAACCGAAAAGCACCGCAAAAAATATTATGGCAAGCATCTGACCCTGGACAAGCGCTTCAAAAATATTGGATGGAATAATCTTTATAAGAGTCTGTCCGAAATTGTCCGTTGCTGCAGAAATATTCTCAACATCTACCGTAAAACCCAGTTCAGCGCCTGTTCCCGGCTTAATAACGGAAACAAAAAAGAACCCTGTTACAATGGCAACCAGAGTTGATATAACATAAAAACCAAGTGTTTTAAGACCCAGACGACCTAGGTTTGAACTTCCTCCCACACTTGCAACGCCTGAAGAGATAGAAAAAAGAATAAGAGGCACTATTATCATATTCAGAGCTCTCAGAAAGAGATCACCAGCCCAGTTGGTATAGATTGTTGCAGACGGAAACCAATAGCCGAAGAAGCCGCCTGCAATAAGTGCGATAAGAATCTGGTAATGGAGTGGGAGAGATAATCTGATTTTAGCCATACAAAGATTTTTTTTTAAAGAAATAAAAAGTAATTGATAAAAAGAGCGGATTTCACGGAATGATTTAAAAAAACGAATCAGTTTTTCATAAATGATGAACTGAAGGTTGTAATTCTTCTCAATTTACACCTGTAAACCCACCGGCATATACTGTAATTTACACCTGTAATCACATTAAATATCTATAACGATTTACATATGTAAAAATGAATTTCTGCTTAAAGGCAAATAATTATTATATATTCTATATCAGCATTTTATAATATACATTTATAGTAATAAATAACGAATATTTTTCGAACCCCAGATATTGTGACCGATTAAAGTTTAGATATATTTAATATATAACTTATTATCAGCTTATTAAAGTATCTAAATTAAACCTATGATTAATATAATTGTATTTCATACATTGCTGTATAGTAATTACTTAATGATATATTGTGATCACTGTTACTTATGGTCTCCGGACTTTGATTTACACTTGTAACATTATATAATTTACACATGTAATTACTTTATTTATTACATTTGTAATGCCAATGCTTTTGCTATGAGAGAACGAATACTCGAGTTTCTGAACAGCCAGAATAAAACTTCATCCCAGTTCGCTGAGGAAATCGGGGTTGAACCTTCCGGTATTTCACATATAATATCCGGCAGAAATAAACCGAGTCTTGACTTCGTATTAAAAATGCTCGGCAGATATCCCTTTATTTCCTCCGACTGGCTTCTGTTCGGAAGAGGAAATATGTTCAGCCGGCCTGCTGAACCTTCACTATTTGATACCGAAAAGGATGAAAGCAGGTCTCAGGCTTCAGAGATATCCGGCCCGGTTGTAAAGCCTTTAAATAATTTACCTCGTGATATCAAACCCAATGACAACGATATAAAAATATCTGAAGATTCATCGCAATCTTCCTCAAAATCACGACTCAAAAGAATTATCTGGTTTTACGAAGACGGAAGTTTTACCGAATTCTTTCCAAGAAGCAGCTGATAAGATTTTTTTTCAAACCTGCCATTAATTATCTTTGCCATATACTCATCTGGCAAATGGCAAAAAGATCCGAAGATTTCAGGGTTGTTAACATAAAGTATTTAAACGAATTACATTTTATACTGGAACTGGAGGGAACCAAACCTCTGCCTGAAATAAAGCCCGGACAGTTTGCCCAGATAAGAATAGACAACAGTAAAAACACATTTCTCAGAAGGCCCTTCTCAATTCATGATGTTGATTATGCCGGAAACAGATTAAAATTTCTTATCCGTGCGATAGGAGATGGAACCAGAACTCTCGGAACCATTGCAGAAAACCGGATGGTGAACCTTATTTACCCTCTCGGCAATAGTTTCAGCCTGCCCTTACCCCGGGAGAAAGTACTTTTGGTTGGCGGGGGATGCGGAATAGCGCCTTTGCTGTACCTGGCAAAATTCATGAACCGCAGCGGTGTAGTTCCTGATATCCTTCTTGGCTTCAGAAACAGTAAGAGCATTATGGAATCCGATGAATACAGCAAAACAGGCAGGTTATTCATTATTACCGAAGATGGTTCTGAAGGCGAGAAGGGACTGGTGACCGGACATACAATTATGAAAGATCTGGGTGCCTATGGCAGGGTCTTCTGCTGCGGACCTGAACCAATGATGAAAGCAGTTGCTGAACTGGCAAAAGCATCAGGCACTGAATGCGAGGTTTCTCTCGAAAATATGATGGCCTGCGGAATAGGCGTATGCCTCTGTTGCGTTGTGAAAAGCAGCCGTGGTAACGTTTGTACCTGTACCGACGGGCCGGTATTCAATATAAAGGATCTTCAATGGTAAACCTTGAATTTAAAATCGGATCCCTCAGATTTAAGAATCCTGTCTTAACTGCCTCTGGTACATGCGGGTATGGATATGAACTTGAAGACTTTATAAATCCTGACGAGCTGGGCGGTATAATAGTAAAGGGAACAACTCCAGAACCGCGCGAAGGAAATCCCTATCCCCGTATGGCTGAAACACCCTCGGGAATGCTGAACTCGGTCGGGCTTCAGAACAAAGGCATAGAATACTTTGAAAAAATTATATACCCAAGGATTTCCGGCTTCAATACTAATGTAATAGTCAATATAAACGGCAATACGATAGAGGATTACGTCACTCTTGCGGAACGTATAGGCAGCCTCGACAAAATACCCGCCGTGGAACTTAATATCTCCTGTCCGAATGTCAAAAAGGGAGGCATGCTTTTCGGTACAAACCCGGTATCGGCAAGGGAGGTTATAAGAGAAGTCAGAAAAGCATATAACCGGGTTCTGATCGTAAAACTATCTCCAAATGTAACCTCAATTGAGGAATTTGCAAGAATTGCAGAGGAGGAGGGAGCTGATTCGGTGTCTCTTATAAATACTCTTCTGGGCATGGCTGTTGATATTAATACGCGTAAACCTGCCCTGCCGGGCTTCACGGGAGGTCTTTCCGGCCCTGCTGTCAAACCGGTTGCACTGAGAATGGTTTGGCAGGCGGCACGGGCGGTCAAGATACCGGTTATCGGCATAGGGGGCATCATGACGGCCACCGATGCACTCGAGTTTATTATGGCAGGTGCCTCGGCTGTTCAGGTAGGAACAGCTATCTTTATTGATCCCGAATCACCGGTTAAAATTATTGCAGGGATAAAAAGTTATCTCGAAAATAAAGGTATCCGGAACTATTCCGACCTGATTGGCTGCATAAACTCCTGACTGTTATTTTTATAATTCTATGACTAATAATCAAATAGAGTGTAGAAATCTTTCTGAAAATATTTTTTTTTCCTCAATTAACCGGAAATTTGACTTTCTGATTTTAAATTTATAAATTTCAGGCAGTTTTTTTAAAATTTATTAACCTAATCTAATTTTACCAGGATATGACAGATACATTGCAAATTGACAATCTCGACAGAAAGATCCTTGATATAATCACCAAAAATGCAAGGATACCATACCTTGAAGTGGCAAGAGAATGCGGTGTGTCAGGCGCAGCCATACACCAGAGAGTACAACGTCTGATCAGAATAGGAGTTATCAAAGGCTCTGAATTTAAAGTGGACCCGGTAATGGTCGGATTCAGAACATGTGCATATATAGGAGTTTTCCTCGACCATCCGGGAAAATACAAGGAAGTAATAAAAAAATTCAAAGATATCCCGGAAATAATTGAATGTCACTATACTACAGGCAACTATTCTCTTTTTACCAAAGTCTATACAAGAGACAATGAACACCTGAAGTCTATACTGACCGAGAAAATTCAGACAATCCCCGGAGTTACGCGGACCGAAACTCTAATCTCTCTTGAAGAATCAATCAACAGGCAGATTCCGGTTCTTTCAAAATAAGATTAAATCATAATATTCCGGGTACATCAGTTATTCCCTGATATCTCGGAATATCAGGCATATATTTATTATATGTCTGCCCGGACTCCCGGACTTCTTTTACTGAAAACAGAATTTCTGAGGTGGTGAATGCATGCGAGTTTGTGATCCAGCTGGGATTCGAACCCAGGACCCCATCCTTAAAAGGGATGTGCTCTACCTGCTGAGCTACTGGATCGCCTTTTTTTTGCGAGTGCAAATGTAGAATAAATTTATTCATAATCAAAAATGACCCGGGTTTTATTTAAAACAAATTAAAATACTGCCTCTTTTATTCCCCCTTTTCTTATTTTTATGCATACTTTTTTTTATGCATACTTTGTAAAATTTCTGTTATGTCTGATTTCTTCAATGGTAAAATTGTGATAATAACCGGTGCATCTTCGGGCATTGGTAAGGCACTGGCATACAGGTTGTCAGAATTGGGTGCAATAGCGGTAATTGCGTCAAGGTCGGCCGAAAAACTTAAGATTGTCGCCGAGGATCTTAAATCTGCAGGCAGAAAAGTTCTGGCAATAACCGCCGACGTAAGCAAAGAGGAGGAGTGCAGCAGACTTGTGGAAACAACGGTTCAGACTTTCGGCGGAATCGACATTCTGATTAACAATGCAGGAATATCAATGAAGGCTCTTTTCAGTGAAGTTGATTTAACCGTGCTTAAAAGACTTATGGATGTAAATTTCTGGGGAACAGTATATTGTTCAAAATACGCACTACCCTACCTTATAGAAAGAAAAGGTTCACTGGTCGGAGTATCTTCAGTTGCAGGGTATCAGGGCCTGCCCGGACGATCCGGATATTCGGCTTCAAAGTTTGCCATGCATGGTCTCCTGGAGAGCATAAGAATCGAAAACAGAAAGAAGAAACTTCATGTGATGATCTTTGCACCCGCTTTTACTGCCTCTGAAATCCGCAAACATGCACTGCTTGCTGACGGAAAGGAACAGGGTGAATCCCCTCGCAGGGAAGAGAAATTGGATTCCCCTGAATATGTGGCAACACAGATCATAAAAGGCATCAGAAACAGAAGAAGAAACCAGATTTTATCTGTTGAAGGTAAACTCACTGTCCTGCTGAAAAGGCTTATGCCCGGTCTAGTCGACTGGGGTTATTACAGGGAATTTGCCAAAGAACCAAACAGCATCCTTAAATAATCTTTAATAAAAAGAAGCAGAGTATAAGCAACTCTTTTAACTTTATATTTGTTATATCTATTGAACCTAAAGAGAACTATTATGAACAAATCTTATTCAGGTAAATTTATTCGTATAGCAGCATTTTTAATGCTTACAGGACCTTTTGCTTCCGGGCAGATTGATAATGTGGATTTCCTTAGAGCCGGTGCGGCCGACGGAATTAAAATCATTCAGGCTTATATCTCTCCCTGGGCTAATGCCTTCGGCGCAGGCCTGAACGGAAGCTGGTATAATACGGCCAAACCCCATAAACTTGGCGGATTCGATATTACAGCCGCATTTAACATTGGCATTGTTCCTGAATCTGCAGGAACATATGATGTCGGTTCCCTGGGGCTGACAACCCTTTCAGGTTCCGGAACAGCATCCACAATCTCCGGCCCCGATGCCGGTGGTCCGAATCTGACAAAAACAGTAAGCGGTGTCCAGCTGGCCTCCTTTAACCTGCCCCCGGGAACTGGCTGGAGATATATTCCGGTTCCCACTGCCCAGGTAGGCATTGGATTGCCTTTCGGAACAGAACTCAAGGTAAGATATATGCCTAAAATGAATATTAAGGACGGTGACGTGGGATTATGGGGTATTGGTTTGATGCACAGCATTATGCAATATATCCCTGGAAACAAGCTTCTTCCCGTTGATGTATCACTGTTCGGAGGGTATACAAAACTGCAGGGAAATGTTCCTGTCAGTCTGCAACCGGATCAATCTGTCGCCAGCAATTATTCAACTTATGATCCGATGACTGCATTCAATGATCAGAATATGGCAGCCGCGGTACAGGCCCTGAATGTGGGCGTTATCGGGTCTGTCAGCATCCCTGTCCTGACAGTCTACGGAGGAATCGGCTACAGCAAGACAAAAACGGAAGTCAACCTCGAAGGAAACTTTCCGACCCCCGTACTCGTTACCGGTGCAATGCCGCATGCTGAGTACAACGATTCGGGAGTGCTGAAAGGAGGTACCGACATCCCTGCAATCGAAATAAAGAATTTCTCCGGGGTCAGAATGAACCTGGGACTCAGGGTAAAACTTGCCGTCCTTACGATTCATGCAGATTACACAAGATCTCAGTACAATGTATTATCGGCCGGCATCGGTATTTCATTCCGGTAGTCGAATAGCATAAACGTTTTTTTACCATTCGCCTTCGTCTGTTGCGGATGATTATGAGATTTTGACATAACCTGTGCTTAGCACGGGAAAAGGAATTGGAGGTGTGATTTAACACCTCCTTTTTTTACATATCTTTATTCATGCATTAAATCAATATTATATCACGTGATTTCCAGGGATATATATGTCAGTTACAGAGCCCTTCTCCAGGCCTGCCGCGGTGTTATTCCTCGTGAAGACATTCCGAAAATAAGGTTTGCTACCGAAATCCTTACCGGGAACTGCCGCGGGGTAAAGACCTCCGGAGGTTTGCCGGTGGTGAACCATGCCTTTAATGTGGCACGGATCACCGCCCGCGAAATGGGCCTCGGAACATCCTCAATTACAGCCGCACTGATATTTCAGGTGTGGGATGCGGCGAAAAACCAGAAAACCATTATTGAAGAAAAACTTGGCAAAAGCACGGTAAAGA
>Ga0116146_1003193_pt1 | contig 13721 bp, 18 predicted proteins | sample AD_JPNHG2_MetaG_FD_89748 | JGI IMG/M metagenome (GOLD analysis project Ga0116146, IMG submission 89748) | Active sludge microbial communities of municipal wastewater-treating anaerobic digesters from Japan - AD_JPNHG2_MetaG | ecosystem: Engineered > Bioreactor > Anaerobic > Digestate | place...
AGAGGATCCGGGCCTTCTCGTCGGTAAGCTCCAGGAGTTTGAGTTTCATGGCCATATGCACCGTATGTTTGGTTTTGAGAGGAGTATATAGGTATGGGTGGGGCCGGGTGGGAGTTCTGGATCCTCCCCCGCTGTGGCCGGGAAGTCATGCATCGAGATGATTCCTCCCGGTCCTTATAACCCGTGCACGTCCGGCGCGACCAGGTCGCGGGGTACCTTGCGGTTGCGTGATGTGTCCCAGACCCCGGATCCATCATCTGCCCGCGTGATGATCATGGTCTCTGGATAACATTCGAGATCCAGAAAGATTATCACTCCATTTATCGTGACCACCTTCGGCGCCCCATCAGCGATATAACCGGTCTCAAACGTCGTGGGGACCGACCTAGGCGCCGTTCTGTTTCATGGCCTCCAGTTCCGCCGGCGAGAACCCCGTCTTGTACTGAGCAGAGATGCTCTGGATCTGCTCGCTGCATTCTGCTTTGATGGCGGGATACCCGCGGTCTCCCGGGTAGAGGTAGACGCTCAGGCCCCCTGCACGATGGATCTCGATGCAGGGGGTATCCTCCTGAGGATTGTCTGTCGGGCGGGGTGTCTGGCTCTCCGGCATTCCCGGCAACGCCTCGCCATAACTCAGTCCGAGGAAGAAACCCCTCCCAACCTCCCATCCCGCACCCTCCATCCAGACAACGATCGCCTCTGCCGGCAGGGTTCGATTGTCCAGGGCGGCAAGGTGCATCATGAGGCGTATCTTCTCCCCCATCCGAAGGGTGAATGGGTCCGGGACATAGGAGACGCATACATCATCGGGCAGCCCGTCGGTCCGAATGACCCTGACATCAACACCGGTATCGGCCTCCGAGGAGACGATGATCGGGAGGGTTGCTGATGCATTCGATCCCAGAGTGAGTGTCGGCGCTCCCGGGCGGTCAGTCCTGATCTCCTCGAAGCCAGAGGAGTTCCCTGTATCGAACTCAAAGAGGAAAGGAGGAGCCCCCTCCTTTCCAGCAGGAGCGTTGATGATCGGTTTATCCAGGATATCGGGCTGGAACGTGAGAGGGGTCGGTACTGGAGTCACACTGCCAGGTCCTCCCTCGCTCGTAGACCCGGCCATGAGAAGGGCACACCCCAGAATAGCAAGAGGGAGCAAAGGGGCCGACACCGCCTTTCTAAGCCAGTTCTTTTTTGTCATATCTTCACCTCAGACCGGAGGATCCTCTGACTCGCTTCCGGCGCTTGCTACCACAGCCCTACTGCCCTCCGGGCACGCTGTGGGAGCCCGGACCCTGTCCCTATGACTGAGCCGGGCTCTCGCGGGATACCGCATGCGGCTTTTCCAATCGAGACCTCGGCGTTGCTCCCCATAACCTTTCTCTCCATCGCGTTGAATTGCCATCGGGAGATTGGGATTGCTGATCTCGCCGAATCGTAGTGATTTGCCCCATTTGATGGTGGCATTGCAGATTTCCAATGGAAAATGAGCCTCACCCTTACGCCCGTGGGCTCAAGGGCAGACTCCGTCCAGAATCCCGCACACCTCCCGACACTCCAAACACGGGGATAATCGTGAGCCTCCGGGCGGCTCCTGAAATGATGCGTGTACGCCGGGTTTGGATCCCTCACAGAACAGGCCGGTGCCCCACAGCATCCACCCAGGTATCATACAAAACCTTCATCAGGTAAACCAGAGTATACCTCAGTATGGCCAGCACCACCATCAAGATCGATACCGAACTCAAGGATCGGCTCAACACCCTGAAGATCCATCCCCGGGAGTCCTACAACGACGTGATCGAGCGCCTGGTGGCTATAGCGGTCGACGAGGAGCCGCTCAGTCAAGAGATGATCCGGGACCTCGAGCGGTCGCTGGAGGATCTTAAGGCCGGAAGGGTCTACACTCTTGACGAGGTCATGGCGGAGCTAAAGGAGGAATGACCTACCGCGTGGTCATCACCGCGACAGCCCGTCATAACCTCAAGAGCATTCCACGACCCATAGCATTACAGATAGGCGAGGAACTCGCAGCACTCGCCGGTGAGGCGGACCCGAAGAGGCATCTCAAAAAACTGAAAGGGTCAGACAACCCCGCGCTCTACTCGCTCAGGGTTGGGGATTACCGGACAATCCTCTCGGTCATCGACGACCTCCTGGTGATCAATGTCGTCGCGGTCGGCCACCGGAGCAGGGTGTACCGGGGGTTCTGACCCGGCCCGGAATACCGTCTCCCCCCTTCAGGGCCCGGGTGATCAATACTTCTCGACCGTCGCATCGACGACGATCCGCCCGCCTGTCCCGGCGGGGACCGTCTCCCTCACCTCTGTCCGGTAGGTGTCCTGCCCCATCCCGTGGAAGAGGCCGCCCCCGGCTGTCAGCCTGAGGGAGACCCTCAGTTTTCCGGGCGGGCTGATGCCCTCGTCGACGAAGATGACCGTTGTGTAATGATCGTCCGCGGTCCTCTCGATCACCGGCGAGAGGTGCTCTTTCGGGAGGCGCTTCGTTCCCTCGATGGTCTCCTCATAGCGCTCGAAGTGAGCCCAGATGTCGGTCAGGGTGTTGTTCCGGTTCTGGAACGCAAGCATCTTTCCGTCCCGGGTCTCGACGAGGGTCGTTGTCCAGCCATCGAACGTCCGGCCTTCGACGTGACACCCGCTGAGTACATCGACCTGATCATCACCGAGCGAGGGGCGATCCCGCCGGAGCTTGCGTATACGGTCATCAGGGATTACCCGGGATGGAGGATCGAGGAGTTCCGGTGAGGGGGGACCTCTTTTCCAGGTGTGTTGGGGGAAACAATAGGGACTTTCGGGAGTTCTGCAACTGTGGGATCCTGCGAGATAAATATTTAATCCGCAAAACTATATTATAAAATTAGTATGAAAGTCAATTGCCTTATAGAGAAAGACGAGGACGGGTACTACTATGCCTCGATACCCTCACTGCCGGGATGCTTTACACAGGCAAAGACTTATGATGAGTTAATCAGGCGGCTTGATGAGGCAATTTCGCTCTACCTTGAAGTCAATGAATCTCCTGAACCAGATGAGTTACGAGAGTTTGTGGGGGTTCAGAGGATTGAAATTAAGACCTGTCAAGGCTGAAGCGGTCATAAAGGTACTGGAAGGATCTGGTTTTTCTTTTGCCCGGCAGAAAGGCAGTCATGTCATTCTGCAACATCCTGATGGAAGGAGTATTGTTATCCCTGATCATCAGGGAGAAGAACTTGGTAGAGGGGTGTTGAGGGCGATCATTCGGCAGGCCGGTCTTACCCGTGAGGAATTTCTGACGAAATTATTGAGATAGCAGATAATTTTTGTAATATACCTATACCTCTCCTTTCACTTCCATCCATACCTCAAAAGCCGTGTTTTTCAGGGAGGCCACCACGACCCGCCGGCGAAGGGGGCAAACCGGGGTTATTCCCGTTCCAGCGCCCCGCACTTCCACCGGTTCAACCTGGAGGGGGCCTTCAGTCATCAGTCGACGATATCGGTCCCCTACCGGCGGTCAGCACGCCCGGGCGTGATCTCCCCGCTCCAGGACCACAAAGATCTCGAGTGCCTCATCCGTGAGCGCGTAGCGCACCGCCCGGCCGTCGCGGTCAGACTCGATGAGCCCGTCGGCATCGAGCCTCTGCAGGTGCCAGGCAGCCGCAGAGCGGGAGTGCAGGTATCGGAGCCTGGTAATCCGGTGCTTCCCCTGGAAACCGGCTGCAGGCAGGGTGCGCGCACCTGGGGCAGGACCGTTACCGGCCGTCAACGGATGTCCATCCGCATGAACCCCACGTATGCGGCGGCGAAGAATACGCACGGCAGCGTGATGAGTGCAACAATGTTTGCCCATATCCTGCCGAGAATTTCGTCCAGGCCGGGCTGTGTCTCCGGCGGCCCCTCAGTGAACGAGTAAGGATTATTATCCATTGTCATGGCAATCTTTGGGTTGGTGACGGCCGTTGCAGTCTTCTGATAGTTGACGTTCGGGGAGAGCAGCGAGATCAGCGATGATGCCGCGGCCCGCTTTTCCCAGTAAGACCGCGCATCTCCTGCTCATACTGCTCGAATTCCTCCGGGTCGACATTCATGGGGTATAAAAAGTTCCCTGGACCCCGGCAGGCTGTTCGGGAGGCGGACCGGCGATCATCTCGGCGGCCGTCCACCCGAAGATCGGTACCGCTGATGAGATGAGCAAAAAGATAATCAGAGTAAAGATGAGGGCGGTTCCGCTGTCCGGCGCGACGACGGACATCAGGAGAGCCAGCGAGAAGTAGGTCAGAACAAATATCCCGGAGACAACGGTAAACACCAGGATTGCACCCAGTTCGTCCATGGTGGGTACGATACCCATAACAAGGAGGATGGCGACCGATACCGCGATCGTCGCGCCGAGGGCGATCGCCAGGACCAGGGCGCTGCCGAGTGCTTTTCCGTTCACGACCTCGTCCCGGTAGACCGGGTGAGAGAGGAGGGTCTTGAGCGACCGGGTCTCCTTCTCTTTTGAGACGAGGTCGAACCCCATGGCGATGCCGAGGAACACCCCGAACATCACGAAGTAATCGGCCATCTTCGTAAATATGAGCAGGGGTGACGGCTTTTCGGGCATATACCTCGGCATATAGGTGTCGGAGGAGACGGACTGCATCTGCTGTGCGTACGATGCAAGCATATCCCCATACTGGTTCGCGCCGTCGTGGACGCCGATCGCGGAGATGAGCAAGAACAGCGCAAATATGCAGAGGAAACGCCGGCTGGTCGACTGGTCGACGAACTCTTTCTGCAGCACGACGAAGAGGCCGGACGTCACGGAACGCCACCTCCGGTGGAGGACAGGGGAGGCAGAACGCCGCTGTACCGTCGCATGCCGAGGGAGCATGTCGACACCGCGCCGTCACCTGTATGTCTCACCACGGATGACGGGGACCGGGTTTTCGGGGAGACCCCGCATATTACCGGAAAATACAGCATTGTTGTCATTTTGCATCCAGATTGTTACCGCAAGTCGATCCGCATGAACCGCACATAGGCGACGGCGAGGAAGATCATCGGGAACGCAACGAGACCGACGGTATTCTGCCAGAATCGGCCCAGCACATCTTTGAGACCAGGTTCTTCCGCAACGGCTCCCCCGTCCCCGCCGCCGGAATGAAGGGACCCCAGCATCTTTATCATCGTTTCATAGTTGCCGTTGGGGCTGAGTGCCAGAATGGTGTTTTTGACACCGTTGTATGTCGCGCTGCGATCGTTCCTCTCTTCCAGGTACTGTTCTACCTCGTCCGGCGTGGGGTTGTCACCGGGCCACGCCGGGATGGGGCCGGCGGCTGAGACGGCTGAAGTCTCTGCAACGACGGGCACTATCACCGAGAAGAGGATGAAGACCGCCATCGCCCAGGCGAGCGCCCGGCCGCCGTCTTCGCTGAATGCGGAGAATGCAACGGCGACGCCGAAGTACGCGAGCAGGTAGAGGATCGTGGCGCCCAAGCAGAGCACCACGATTGCCGCATCATAAAGGGTAATCGTAAGCCCGGCGACGAGCACCGCACCGAGCGCCAGGATGAACGGCACGGCCGATGCAAGCACCAGCACGACGGCGCCGCCTACGGCCTTTCCGGTGATGACCTCGTCGCGATAGACCGGCCGGGAGAGGAGCATCCGGAGCGACCGGGTCGAACGCTCCTCGGATATGAGGTCGAACCCAACGGCGATCGCGAGCAACGGCCCGAAGAGGAGGAACTTTTCCCCTACGCCGAGGAAGATCCATACCACCGACGGGGGGCCGGCAGAGGACGCGAGCGCCGATGTCGATAGGTGTTCGGCATGCGCCGCACTCTCCAGGGCAGACACATACCACTCCATCGCATTCGTGTAACCGGCAAGGCCTTGCTCCAGGGCAAAGAGAGTCAGAATGCCGAAGAGCGCGAGCACCAGGAGGAACGTCCGGTCGGTGAGATGGTCGGTAAACTCTTTTCGCGCGATGATCGCTACACGGGAGAGATCGATTCTCATCGGCACATCACCGGACATCCATCCTCTGGAACGCTATATACGCGATCCCGAAGAGCACGAACGGTGCTGTGAAGAGCACCAGCACGTTCTGCCAGAACCTGGCGAGGGCGTCCGTCGGGCGGGCTGTTTCGTCATACGGGAGATATGTTATGGACCCCTCGATGAACGAGTAACTGGTGAGCCGCGGTTCAAGGACGCTCTTTGCAACCAGTTCGTAGTTCCACTGCGGCGAAAAGACCGTCGCGACGCTCTCGAGCAGTCCGAGCCGGGCCTGGTAGTCTCCCCGTTCGGCGGGACTCGCGCCCGGGAGGGGGTGAGCCCCGACAACGACATCCTTCGCAACCGCGCTCGCCGTCGGGACAAGGGCGGTGAAGATGAATAACACCACCAGCGCGTATAGGAAAGCCTTCCCTGTCCGGGGAACCACCGTTGAGATGGTCAGGGCGAGGCAGAAGAAGAATGCCAGAAACGCAACCGTTGCGAGCGCAAAGAGCAGGATCGAGACCAGCGCGTCCATGTCGGGCACGATCCCGTCGACAAGGAGGAAACCCAGCGAGGCGGCAAGCCCGGCAAATACGAGCGTCGTCAGGGCAAGAATGCCCCCCAGCGCCTTGCCGGTGATGATCTGGTCCCGGAAGAGCGGCCGGACAAGGAGCAGTTTGAGCGAACCGCTCTGCCGCTCCCGCGAAACGAGGTCAAACCCCATGGCGATCGCCAGGATCGCCCCGGTGGTCGAGAGCGCACCGGGGAGACGGGAGTAGACGTCCGCGGCAGCAGGCGGGACGGAGCCAAATTCCTCGACACCCCACGGGGTAATGATGGGACCTTCGGCGTATGCCTGAGCCTTCGCGTGGTAGCCGGCAAGACCCTGCTGGAACGGGATGATGCAGACCACGACGAGCAGGGCCGCAAAGACGAGGAACGTCCGGCTCGTCAGGTGGTCGGTAAGTTCCTTACGGGCCACCGTTAAGAGGCCGCGTCCGGTCGACCGGGGGCTCTCTGTTACGTACATGGGTTGTCACCGTTCATAGTCTCACGCTTTGTGGGGGGCGAAGAGACCGCAGCTTACGGGAAGCAGCGGTCCCAACCCGCCGGATCAGGTCGTCATACTATGGTCCAGCCGTTCTGATCAAACCAACTCTTCGATACAACGCCGTTCTCGACTAACGCACGGTAACTCCGGGCCTGATACTGTCCTGATTCAGGATTGGAATACGTCCCATACGCACCGGCGTCATCCACGTTGTAGTAGTGCTCCATGGGGGTGCTTACAACATGATCACTCGGCGATGCACTATTCGGTCGATACCAGAGATTAGCCTGGATATAGATCTCATCCATTACCTCTGTTACGTGAGTCTCGGCATAGTATTGGACCCGGGTCGGCAACGTCTCTTTGTATGACGTTGTGAAGTCCGATGCCGAATAGGCACTCACCGCCGGCACGGCAACCATGGCCGCGAGCAGCAGGGCCATGAGTACAGGCCTGATAGGGCGGCCTTTTTTCTGTGTCATTTTTGTTCCTCCAGTTTTCGGAATGGTGCCTGGAGGAACGCTGAACCGCAACGGCTATCCCTTTCGGCCGCTAACAGCTCTACTGGCCCTCCGGGCACGCTGTGGGAGTCCGGGATCCGACGTCAATCGAGACACCCGGCCCCCGCGGGATACCGCGTGCGGCTTCCCCGATGGAGACTTCGCGGTTCTTCTTTATATCGTTTCTCGGACAAACACCGATTCGTCCGGGCATTCAGAGACCTCAAGTTCAGGGAAAAAGAGCGGGAGTGCAGGTATCGGAGCCTGGTAATCCGGTGCACCCTCAAAAAATGGAGGGTAAGCAGAGTGCGCGCACTCGGGGCCGCAGCGGGGCCGGGCATCACGACGAACGATCGCTGTTCATGGGGGGCCGCTGACATCCTTCCCCAGGGCTGATCCCTCCGGCGGGTGCTGCCGCGCTCCGCGCCGGTTCGGTGTGACGATTCGCATACCCGTCAGTATACGAGAATAGTTCTTGGCGAGGGTATACCGCACATACCGTCCGTCCCTCTCTGCGATCACAACACCCAGATCTTCCAGATATCTTACGTGTTCACGGACCGTGGCTCCGGATAGCCCGACGTCTTCTGCAATTTCTTCGTTGCATGCGCCTTGATTGAGATAGATCCCTGTTATAATTCTCCGCAGACTCTCATTCCTCAGTGCGATGATGAGGGTCTCTTCCTCGGCCGAGTATGGAGCATCTGCAACGAAGTAATGAATCCTCCCTCTTCCCGATACCGTCTTTAAGAGACCCACGGATTCCATTGTTTTCATATGGTAATCAAGCGTCCCTCGCGTCAGAGGTACACGCCTCGATATCTCCCTAAAGTGCAATCCAGGGTTCCTCTTGACAAATCTCAAGATCTTGCGTCTCTGCGGACTCTCAAGAGCGTTTTCTTTGCAAATCCGTTTGTATCCGAGGTATCCGGCGGCCTTCAACGGAATGAGGGTCTCGATCGGGGCTGCCGTCAACTGGGGAAATATGGATACCAGCAGGAAGAGCCAGAACGGTATTGGATCTATCTCCTGCACCTTCGCGCCCGATACAGACATGCCGGGCTCTTTCCCGACATTCCTCGAAGGCCGGACCGTGTATTCGGTGGCATCGGCAACAGACACCAGCAGCACTAAAAGAAGGATCGAGAGGGTACACAGCCGGAGAAGTCCACCGGGTCTAGTGCTGGTAGAGGTTGAAGGTGTATGATCTCTCGGATGATACTCTTTCGCCGTATACATCAAACGTCCAGGTTCCCTGGTCCACATAATTGCCACCTGGGTCAATGTCGATATGAATCTTGCCATCCATCATTCCGTCGCTACTGTCGCGGAACGTGCCGATCCTGCTTCCCGAAGGGGTGTAGATGGTCAACGCCAGAGAATCGGAGGTCGAGCCCCAGTCCAGGTACACCTCAAGATAAGCGACCTCACTCCCGACATAAAATTGGTGCCTGTTGGTCTCGCCCTGGCCGACGGTGTCGGAGAGTCCTAACGTCGTCACCGGGTCGTCCGACACCGAAGGGCGGACCTTGTATCCGACGCCTTCGTTCGCCGATACAGGAGGCACGGCAAGGAAGGCAACGGCGAGCAGCAGGGCAAAAGCCATGCATTTTCTCTTTGCTGATACCATGAAGGAGGGTTGTGTTCCGCGTTTTATGAGTTTTATGTGGCAAACACCGATTCTATTCTCATCTCTACCCTCTCCCTTTCCTGGAGACGAACGTGTTTGAGGAGCAACACGACCGTATCGTGCCTGGAACCGGTGTATCTGAAGAAATTGGTGCGGTGCGGGCGTACCGGGACGACCTGCGCGCAGTGAGCGGCGAGGAGGTCTCTACGCCGGATCTCCAGGAACAATACTGCTCATACCAGCCCTGCAACTCCCATTGAGAGGGAATTCTCCTGCGAGGGTCTCATGCAGGTGAGGTTATCTATGGCGATCCCGGGGCGTTATCCCTGCTGATTTCCAGAATAGTCGCGTGTCGAGTTGGTGTTTGTCCCATAAACAGTTTATCCCGAAACGTCCAAGTGGACGATTGTAGGTACCGCAGGCGGTGCCTGTAACTATGCGGGGGTTCACCCGGCCAAGAGCGAATCGGATGAGTGAACGTCCCGCGTGCCCGGAGGCTAATGATGCAGTTGGCTTCCATCAGGGATAGCCATTGCGGTCCTGTGGCCTTCCGGGATGACAACAATTGGGAAGTGAAAAAATGAAAGCAAAACGTCTCTCGGGAGTCAGCCTCCTGTTTGTTGTACTGATGGTTTCCGGTGCGACTCTTGTGCCGGCGGTGAGTGCATCAAAGGTAACTGAGCAACACGCTTCGATCGAACAACTGGCTGCTGCAAACGGCATACTCCTAAAGCATTTCGACTCAAAAGATTTGGTTTTCGAGAAAGTGGGACAAAGAATGTATTTCAGCGGCACGATCGCCTACGAGGCTGAAGCCGAAGTAGGGGGCACGTTGAATCAGGTGAAAAGTACGGATCTGGTCCAAGGGTATCTCGATCAGGACGGAACATACCATGTCACCTCTTCTGGACAGGACAGGAGTATAGTAATTGATGTGCAATTGATCGACGAGTCGGAACAATCCAAAACATATCTGTGTTCTCAGCAAGTGATCGAAGGTGACGAAAAATCCTGCTCAAATCAGGTTTTTACGGTACCAAGATCTTATAAAACTCAGGTTGAACTAGCGGGAGTTACCTACCTCAGTGACGGCGATAAAATAAGAGTGGATCTCCCTAGTGCAGCACCGTACGGTTCAATTAAGGTATTAGATGATGTAAAAGCAAGTCAGGTCCAGCAGGGCTCTACACTTGTGGCTATCATTCTTACGGCGTTAGGTTTACCTGAAGTCGGTGCAGTTTTTCAACTTCTTGCCCTCGCTCTTGAGGCTATTGCAGATTACGGTGAAGTGGATATGTCAGATATTTACGTTGACTTCTTCATTACACTTGGTGGCACTGCGTATGCTGAGGTCGATTATTTCTACTATTAAAACCCATTTTTTTGGAGACCCTATGCTGAAGCAATACTTATTATGGGCCTGGAAGATCAGCCTGATCATCGCCGCCCCCCTGTTTGCCTTCGACCTCTATTGCTACTATTGGTCTGTGGAATGCCCCGCACAGGAGGTTATTCATTATCTGGTCCCCGGGTTGGTTATACTGTCCGCGGTTTCGTTGTACCTAAGCAGGCGCGTGACAGAATAGGATGGAACAAATTTTTTGCTTCCGGTGGGTACCATATGCACCCTCCGTTGTCCCGATGGGGCCTGCTCATCAGCACTGGCTTGAATTCCCAGAGGATATGACCCGCGTGCATGTGTCTGAGGACCATTGCGGCCGTATCGTACCTGTAATTACCATATCCAAAGAGATTGGCGCAGTACGGACATACCGGGACGACCTGCGCGCGGTGGACGGCGAGAGTATCCCTGCACCGAATGTACGGAAACATCTCTGTTCATTCTGGTGAAACTTTTGCCTTCGGGCGCGGGTTCTCCCGGGAGGTGTCTGCTATAGGCAGTGTTGTCTATAGCAATCCCGGGGTGTTAGAACAGCTCTTTTCCAGAACAGTCAGGTTTCGAGTTGGTGTTTGTCCCATAAACGGTTTATCCCGAAACGTCCAAGTGGACGATTGTGGGTGCCGCCTGCAACGGTGCGGAGGTTCACCCGGCCGGTTTGCCAAACGTCCGGGTGAACGTCCCGCGCGCCCCTGCGGAGATCCGGGGATGGTTTATGCAGGTGATTCGAGGGCAGGTGTTCGGTTCGTTTCTGTGGCGGAGCGAAAGCACCCCCTCTTCTTTGCGCATCCCGCCGAATGCCGGATCTATTCCGGTATTGCTGTCTCCGAGGTAGCGAGCGTGCATCAACTCCGGACGCCAGATTTAATCTCTCCATGGCGCATCCCGGAGCATGCTTTCCGGGATCGAAAGCAGTGTTCTTTCTGTGAGAAATGGGTTCTCTCCTCTGCCTTTCTTCCTCGCGGAGGAATCGATCTCTTCATTTTCGGGAACATCCCCCGGACGTGTAAAGGAATGTGACAGAATTTATAAGTAGTACAGCTTTCATCTCATTGTGTGGATGCTTCCTTGAAGCGTCCGCAAAAGTCCGCGGAGGGTCCTCCCATCCACGGTTGACGCCCGGATGATAGAACCCCCGCATCATGCCCGGAGGCAAAAGGAACGTAAGCGTTCTGCATACTTAAACATGTCTCTCTCCTGCCTCTGGGGACTGAAAATAGAGTTGAAACAGATGAGGGAAAACTGGAATACAGGTACTCTCCATGCTTCTGACGGTGTTGCTGGTGAACATGGTTTTGGTGCCTGCGGTGAGCGCGGAAGCAGAGGCTACTGGAGGGGTCGATCTGGATCAGTATACGATTCCCAATCTGAAGATGGACAGATCAATTGAGACGATCGCAATCTCCGTGATATTAAGTCTTCAGGGGGAACCGGACAAGACAGAAAGCGGCACATACGGGATACCATTCGGTTCTATCGTTTTCCATGCGGCGGACGGGATAACGCGGATCTTCGATAAGGACGGCGACCAGTTGCTCTCAATCAGTGACGAGCGCTCCGAAAAAATACCCACACCTGCTGGCGTTGAGAAGCCCTGCACCTGGGTGCACCAGATACCAGATGATTCAAGGGCATATTACAGGGGTGACACCATATTTGTTCTCGACCCTGCGGGGGAGCTGATCCTCCGGGTCATCAACGAGGGTACTGCCTCTAAACCGTATCCAGAATCAACACGGGGTTGGACAGGTCATGACTGGCTGGAATCAGCGGAAGATTATCTTAACGGCATTACAGAGTATACCGCATACTGGACGGTCCCATCTGCTCCACCTTCACTTGAGGTTGGTGAGATGATCTATTTATTTAACGTTATACAGGGAAATACACCCAGTCCCTACTTGCTCCAGCCCGTAATCCGGTATAATCCACAACAACAGAGGTGGGAAGGACAGGCATGGGGGTGCGATCCTGATGGCACCGACCTTATCGGGTCGACTATCGTGTTGAACACGGGGGACACGATGGAAGGGCGTATATATTGGGATGGTGTTAGGAATCTCTGGATTGTCACATTGGAGGACCGCACAACAGGTCAGAGCAGTGTAGTCGCACCAGACAGTATCCAGCCCCAGAGCAATTGCCTGGTGGCATGTGCACTGGAAGGCTGGTATGTCGACGACAATACCGATGTGCCGGGTGACACGAGGTTTTACAGTATGTCGTACAAAGCATATGGCGTACCCATGATGAACGTACATCTGGACCCGTGGTACTCGTCGTTCGCTCCCCAGGAGATAATTGACCAATGTTTTGTCGAAATAATACAAAACCCATACCAGGTAAAACTCCATACTGCGAACTAGAGGTGATCGAATGAAAACCAAATGCTCCATTTATTTCGTTCTCATGATCCTGCTGGCATCTTGTGGTTGTATCGATACGCAGAGACCCGTCGAGGATGACGGCATGAACGACTCCATGGACGGGTTGCTGATGAACGGCTCTTTTACCCCCGCTTCAGTGGCTACCGGGGGTACAGGGATACCTGTCGACCTCTCGCAGGTCGAGATCAGGGGCGGGCCGAACTTCAGCCCGAATGTCACGTTGATCTCTTCGATCCTTCAAAACGATCCGCGTACAGGGATCCTGATCGAGAATGGGTGGAACATCACATCGATCAACGAGATGAACGATGAAAAAGACCGCGCCCGTGGCTCTGCCACCGTAGAATTCCAAAAAGAAGGGCTGTCGTTCTACATCGTAATCAGTGAACAGGAGGGGCGTACCGCCGGGGGTTACTGTGGTGCCGAGATCTGGATTGCAGAACCCGTTTCAGGTCCTCGTCCCGGTGATTACCACCAGGCCAGGGACAAGCTGGAGGGATGGTGGCACGTCTTCGATGATCGGAATGAGAGGGTTATTATGATCTACAACGATACGACGATCTTCTATCTCTACCCATCGTACTCGATCATAGATATAGAAGGGATACTTGATTGATATCACTTGAGATGCCGACCTTCGCTGGCGAAGTTGCGAGAGTTACAACACGAACTGAACTGTGTGGATGTGTGGAAACCTGATGTGAGGCTTGCTCCTGGCGATGGAGCGCCTACCCTCCATCGTTCGCGGCGCCTCCCCGAACTCCGGGACATTATCA
>Ga0116146_1003196_pt1 | contig 13699 bp, 9 predicted proteins | sample AD_JPNHG2_MetaG_FD_89748 | JGI IMG/M metagenome (GOLD analysis project Ga0116146, IMG submission 89748) | Active sludge microbial communities of municipal wastewater-treating anaerobic digesters from Japan - AD_JPNHG2_MetaG | ecosystem: Engineered > Bioreactor > Anaerobic > Digestate | place...
GGTGGGTGTAGGATTCGAACCTACGAGGGACGGTTTAGGTCCCACGGGTTAGCAACCCGTTGCTTTAAGCCCCTCAGCCAACCCACCAACCTACTGCTTTGCAGTAGAATTTTCAATTTTCAATTTTCAAAATTTAATCTTACAAAAGTTTAGAAATTAAAAATTAGAAATTAGAAATTCTTAATTTTGACAAGATGTCAAAAATTAAGCTATATTCCTTCTTCTCTTAATTTTTCTATTAATTCTTTTTGTTTTCTGGTTAATCTTGTTGGGGTTTTTATATGAATTTTCACGTACATATCACCTTTCCCCCGTCCATTCAAATGAGGAATACCCATTCCCTTTAATCTTAATAGTTTTCCTTGCTGAGTGCCAGATGGAATCTTTAATTCTACCTGACCAGCCAATGTGGGAACATCTACCTTATCTCCCAAAGCTGCTTGAGAAAAGTTCACTGTTAAATCATAGTATATATCATCTCCACGTCTTTGAAAATAAGGATGATCTTTAACATGAATCTTAACTAGAAGATCTCCTGATTTTTCTCCTTTTGCACCTGCTTCTCCCTTGCCTTCAATTTTAATCACCTCGTTATTTTGTACACCAGCTGGAATGAAAAAAGAGATGGTTTCAATGTCTTTTACTCTGCCTTCTCCAGCACATTTTTTACATTTTTTTTCAGGAAACTCTCCTGTACCATTACATTGAGGACAAGTACCGCTTTTTGTAAAACTGCCTAAAAAAGTTTGATGAACCTGATGCACTTGACCTGTGCCTCGACAAGAAGGACACGTCTCCATTTTGGCACCAGGTTCAGCCCCAGTACCATTGCAAGCAGGACAAACTATAAACTTAGCAAGAGAGAGATTTTTTTGGACACCAGTAAAAACCTCTTCCAAGGTCATCTCTACCTCGACCACAATGTCTTTGCCCCTTTTATTTTTCTGACGTGTGCCACCAAAAGGCCCGCCACTAAAGAATTCTTCAAAAATATCTCCCAAATCCTCAAAACCCTCAAAGCCCTCAAAATCCTCAAATCCTCTACCAAAACCAAATCCACTACCAAATGGACTGCCCTGGCTACCGCTTCCAAATGGACTACCCTCAAAATCAAAACCTGCTTTTTTTGATGCATCATATTTGGCTCTCTTATCTTTGTTTCCTAATATCTGATATGCCTCATTTATTTCTTTGAATTTTTCTGCAGAACCACCCTTATCAGGATGATATTTATGAGCCAAACGATAAAACGCCTTCTTAATTTCCTCCTGAGAAGCATCTTCTGACACTCCCAAGATTTTGTAATAATCTTTCATAAAATTATCAGCGAATTAAAAACTATATTTATCAATCCCTGATAAAATACATCTTCATCAATTCAAAACTCGTTGTTTTTATACTACTTCTTTTTAAATTCTCCTTCATCTGCGTTTCCTTTTTTATCATCGCCATTTTCATTATCATTCTTTTTTTCTTTTCCCTCGCCCTGCTGTCCCTGACCATACATTTGAGCTCCTATTTTTTGAATCGATTGAGAAAGTTCTTGAGTCTTTTGCTTTATTTCATTTATATCTTCTCCATTCAGGACCTTTTGAAGATCTTGAATCTTTTCTTCAACTTCTTTTTTTATTTCCTGAGAAATCTTATCACCCGCATCAGCTAAGGTTTTTTGAGAAGTATAAACCAGTGTCTCAGCTACATTCTTGGCCTCGATAAGATCCTTTTTCTTTTGATCTTCCTCTGCGTAAATTTCAGCTTCTTTTTTAAGGCGTTCTACCTCTTCCTTTGAAAGGCCAGATTGAGCCTCTATCCTGATCGATTGTGATTTTCCAGTGGCTTTGTCTTTAGCAGAAACATTTAAAATGCCATTAGCATCAATATCAAAAGTAACTTCAATCTGGGGCACACCACGTGGAGCTGGAGGAATACCGTCTAAAATAAATCTCCCCAAACTCTTGCAGTCCTTGGCCATTGGTCTCTCGCCCTGCAACACATGAATTTCTACCGAGGTTTGATTGTCAGCAGCTGTTGAAAAAATCTGACTTTTTGATGTTGGAATGGTTGTGTTCTTTGGGATCAAAACAGTATTTACTCCTCCCAAGGTTTCAATACCCAGCGATAATGGTGTTACATCTAATAACAACACTTCTTTCATTTCTCCCTGCATAATACCTCCCTGCACTGCTGCACCAATTGCAACTACCTCATCGGGGTTAATTTCTTTATTAGGTTCTTTGCCAAATAATTTTTTCACTTCTTGTTGAATTTTTGGCATTCTTGTTTGCCCTCCTACCAAAACTACTTCATCGATATCAGAAAGCTCAAATCCTGCTTCTTTTACGGTCTGTTTTACAAGCTCAATTGATCTTTCAATATAATCTGATACCAGTTCTTCTAGTTTGGAACGAGTAATAGTATAAGACAAGTGCTTTGCGCCTGAAGCATCTGAAGTGATAAATGGTAGATTAATTTCGGCTTGCATTGTAACTGATAATTCTCTTTTTGTTTTTTCTGCTGCTTCTTTTATACGTTGCAGTGCTAAAGGATCTTTTGAAAGATCAATTCCTTCGTCTTTTTTAAAATTTTCAACAACATAATCCATAATCCGCTGATCAAAATCATCTCCTCCCAAATGAGTATCACCTCCTGTTGCCTTTACCTCAATAGTATCAGAAGTAACATTTAAAACTGAAATATCAAAAGTTCCGCCACCAAAATCATAGACAACAATTTGCTGATCCTTCTTTTTTTGAAGACCGTAAGCCAAAGCCGCAGCAGTCGGCTCATTAATCACTCTCCTTACATTAAAACCAGCAATCTCACCTGCATCCTTTGTGGCTTTTCGCTGACTATCATCAAAATAAGCAGGACAAGTAATAATAACATCATTGATTTTTTCTCCTAATTTTGCCTCGGCATCTGTTTTTAATTTTTGAAGAATCATTGCCGAGATTTCCTGGGGTTTATACCATTTATCACCCATTTTCACTTCTACTCCTCCGTCTGAACCTTCTCTTATTTCATAAGAAAGCAATTTTTTATCTCTTTGAACTTCGGGATCAGAAAACCGACGACCAATAAGTCGCTTAACGCTATAAATTGTATTTTTGGGGTTAGTAATGGCTTGGCGACGAGCCAGGGTGCCAATCAATCTTTCTCCTGTTTTTGAAATAGCAGCAACCGAGGGAGTAGTTCTTTCTCCCTCAGCATTCTCGAGAATTTTTGGCTCACCGGCTTCAACCACAGCCATTGCTGAAAACGTTGTACCCAAATCAATGCCTAAAATTTTTGCCATAAGTTTAAAAATAATAATTCTAATATTATTTGAATTTATTCAAATAATGTAAATATATATAAACCTGTATTACATATCCAAATGAGATCCGAATAATTCAAATTACTACAAATTTATATCACCTAAAGTGCTTAACGGTAGCGTCACGCGTATCGTCTTACAGCAGATAAATGCGTAAAACTTAAGGTATGTGTTTGACTTTTGCTGATACGCGTGACGCAAACATCTACCGTATCAGCTCTGTTTAAATATTTTATTTGACTTTGACCTGAACTTTTTGGGACTTCTTCACCTCTTTTTTGGGCAATGTTACTTTCAACATCCCGTTCTTGAACTCAGCTTTTGCCTGTTGTGCCTTTACTTCGCTTGGTAAAAGAACAGATCTTTCAAACTCACCTTTCCTAATTTCTTTCCTCCAGTAATTTTTCTTTTTCTCTTCTTTTTCTTCTTCGGTTTTTCCCTTTACAGTTAAAACCTCATCTTCCACTGCAATTTCCACATCAGATGGCTTTACCCCGGCCATTGGCATTTCAACATATACATTCTTTTCATCCTCAGCAATATCAACAGCTGGAAAATCAGTCCTTCTCATTGGAATTACTGGGAAGAAGTCCTCATCTTCAAAAAACTTATCCAGGTCTCGAAATGGTTCCCAAGGTATAATAGCCATATGTTTTAACTTTAGTTTCTTAGGAATTAATTTTAAAATTGCCTAAGAAACTAAAAAACTATAAATTAATTTTCTCGACCTTTGCCCACTTTTACCTTAGCGGGCCTTAAAACACTATCATTAAAAAGATAACCTTTTTGTAAAACCTCTATTACCTCACCATCAGCACCATCACCCATTTGAACTGCTTCACAAAACACAGGATTAAAATCCTTTTCTACCTTTATTTCTTTAACTCCCTCCTTTTCTAAAAAGGATTTTATCTGATCTTTAATTTTTAATATTCCTTCCACCCAAACATTTCCCTTTAAATCGTCAGATAAATTTTCTTCTGCCCTTTCAAGGTTGTCTAATAGTGAAATTATCTCAAGCAAGATTTTTTTCTTTTCGAATAACACTCCTTCTTTTATTCGTATCTGCTCTTCTTTCTTATAGTTAATAAAATCTGCTTTTGCCCTTTGCCATCCAGCTAAATATTCTTCTTTTTCCTTCTGACAATGTTTCAATTCTTCTTTCAATCTTTTTATCTTTTTCTCAACATCAAAACTTTTTTCACTTTCTTCCTCTATATATTCTATGTTTTGGGATGCATTTTCTTTTTCTTCTTTTTCTTTTTTTTCTGCCATAATGTTCTATGAAATTACTTTGTTGAGCTCGTCAGAACGAGCACAAGATAAATTCTCTGTAAATAACTCAACAAAATCTTTAAATCTTAATTGCAAAACCTTAACAACAAAATATCATTTTTTATCGAAATTCACATTTCTTCTAATATCTCTCTTACTTTTTCCACTAACGCAATATTCTTTTGATAATCCATTCTGGTCGGCCCTAAAATTCCTACCAGCCCATCTTCTAATCCTCCCATGATTAAACTCAAATTCTCATCTTTTCCAAAGGGGTTTTCTCTGCCAATATAAACCTTGATTTCTTTTTCTTTATCATCATTTTTGTAAATATCCTGATACAATTCTTCAAACACCTTGATCACTCTTAAACTCTCTTTTGGGTCGTCAAACTCCGGCTGAGATAAAAGATAAGATAATCCCTGCCAAAAAACCTCTCCTTCGAAAAAGAGAATACTGATATTTCTTGAAACCAATGACATCAGTCTACCCAATGCCCTCAGTATTTCCCTTTCATCTCTCCCTTGAAAAACCTCTTCTATCTTTTGTTCCAATGTTGGTGATAGCCGCGGTTCACAAAACTTTTCAATAAAGAACCGGTAGGCCTTCTCTGTAGGCACTCTGCCTGCAGAGGCATAGGGTTGATAAAGATAACCGCTATCTGTTAATTCTACCATTTCCCATCGAATAGTAGCCGGACTAATACCCAAATGATATTTTTCAAACAGCATTTGTGAACTCACTGGCTTTGCACTTTTAATATATTCCTTCACCAAACACTTTAATACTTTTTCTTGTCTCTTTTCCATATACTTATTTTATACCAAAAATTTTTAGCAGTCAAGGGGTCTGACTGCTAATAGAACAAAAATAATAGAAATTGAATATATTCGCTATACGATATGTACCTTTTTAGACGATCGTCTAAAAAGGTACATTGTAAAAGTAGAAATTGAATATATTCGTTAGACACGCTATAGTGTTCCTTCGGAGCTTCCATCTACAAAAGTAGAAATTGAATATATTCGTTAGAATAGAATAACCTACACGGCAGGGGGGATCTACAAAAGTAGAAATTGAATATATTCGTTAGACTTTAAGGAGCTTGATCCGGGGTGGCAATCTACAAAAGTAGAAATTGAATATATTCGTTAGACTATGACTGGAACAATACAATCGCAGAATCTACAAAAGTAGAAATTGAATATATTCGTTAGACCAAGCGGAGAGGGAACAAAATTTATTGCATCTACAAAAGTAGAAATTGAATATATTCGTTAGACAAACAACTTCAACAGTTGAATAAAGAAAATCTACAAAAGTAGAAATTGAATATATTCGTTAGACTTAAAAACATCGCTCGCACCAGCAGCCCTATCTACAAAAGTAGAAATTGAATATATTCGTTAGACAAACTAACTTTCCAATATATTGGATTATCTACAAAAGTAGAAATTGAATATATTCGTTAGACAAATTCTTTAAAGAAAAAATGAGATATCTACAAAAGTAGAAATTGAATATATTCGTTAGACCGATCAAGCCATTGATGCAGAAGTTTAATCTACAAAAGTAGAAATTGAATATATTCGTTAGACAAACTAAAAGATAAATACCCCGCCCAATCTACAAAAGTAGAAATTGAATATATTCGTTAGACTCTTTCTTTTTCCCCTTTCTTCTTTTGGAGATCTACAAAAGTAGAAATTGAATATATTCGTTAGACTTAATCTTCTATATACAGTTTAGCAAATTATCTACAAAAGTAGAAATTGAATATATTCGTTAGACCAAGGGTTATAGTTTAATAATGAAGTCAAATCTACAAAAGTAGAAATTGAATATATTCGTTAGACCTATAAGCGAAGTTTACAAATTAAAAGAATCTACAAAAGTAGAAATTGAATATATTCGTTAGACAGTCATTTTAGCCATAATTAGCGCTAAAGATGCAATTATTAAAAATAACGACTTTAAGCTAATTATGGCTTTAAATGACATAAAGACTAAGGTTTTTTATTAACGAATACACTGCAACTTCTATCAATTTGCTACTTTTTGTTTTTAAAATTTAAATTTTAAAAGAACAAAATATCTCTTTCTTCGTTTTCTGCGTATCCATAACGATGTATTTTCTTTTTGCAACCATTGCATATGCTAAAGATAACAATACTATCAGCTTTTGTAAAGTATGGTGCATATTTAACGTCTATTTCTTTAAGTATATTTTTTAAAAAACGCTGACTATTTTTTATTTCAAAAACAGAATATTGAATTCGTCTGCCATATTTTTTTAAAAATTTGGAAAAATCACCTCTCCTTTTGTCATTTTTAAAATCATAAGAAACTATAAACATATTTATTCTATTTGGAAAATGGGAAATTCCGAATTATTCATCATAAAGTAATAAAAATCCCTTATGTATAAAAAAATCTTTTCTCTGCTGTGCATTATTGTTTCTGAAAAAATTTCTATATATTTTCTTTGGCTTTTGTAAGGAAGAATGTATTTCCCTTTTGTAAACTTAAAATCTTTTTTATTTATTTGGCCTAAATTATATGATTTTAATAATTGTTTATCTATTATGGAACGAGCTGGCTCTATTAGATCACACGTTAATGATTTTCTTTGGAAAAATAATTTATGATAAAAACCCTTATATGCATCAAAACCATATATTCCCAATAAACTATCGATAAAATTAAACAATAAGGTGTATCCCAAATCTAATAAAAAATTAGGAATATCAACTTTTGTACGAGGCATTCGTTTAAACCAATTAAGGTCACAAAAATAATTCTGAAAAAAATATTTGCTAGCACAACCTTCTAAACCAAGTAAATCTTGCTCGCTTTCTGCTAAATCAATTTTGTCTTTTAAAACAATTAAATAATCAATTGCCGTTTGTTTTTTCCTTTGTTTCAATAAAAATATTTGATTAACAATTTTATTAGAAACAATTCTTTTTGCTATTTTAAAATCATTTTTAAAAGAATACTGTTTTTCTCTTAAAAGATAATTACCTTCGGCAACCGATATAATTTTACCGTAAGCCTCAAAATTATTTTTTAAAAGAAAAAGAGAAATACCATATTTTTGGCAATTTCTTATTAAAACCGTGGTCAAAGAACAATCTCCTATTATAAATATGGCAAAAACTTTATAACAAGAAACTTGATTTTCTATTTTATCGTATCGCGTTAAAACAATATTGTCATTTGAAAATTTTATTTTATTTATTTCTGCGTCTTTCCCAGTAATAAAAAGAACTTGTTTTTCTCTGAAGTCTGGCAAAGTTAACATATTAGAAACATAAAGATTTATATATACATTTAGAGCATTTATTCAAATTTTTTTTAATTTTATTGTTTGGTTTATAATTGTTTATCTTTTCAATAAGTTTCTCAAACTTATTAATTTCTTCTTTATCGGGAAGGGAAATTTTGTACCTTTTATTGTCAGAAAGAGATTGAATATTAAGAGACTTTACCTTATACCCCATCTCCTCTAGGGCGAACATTTGAGCATATAATTGATATTTATAACCATTAAAAATATTTTTTATCTTGTATTTTCTTTCAACCAAACTGCCCGTCTTTAAATCAAAAATATCTATTTTGCCTGCTAAATTATATTTTTCACAATAAACCTCAACTCCCTGCAAAACCCATTTTGAAGTTGTATAAATTCCTTTTTCTATATTTTCATGAGACAATTTTCCAACAGTTTGGCAAGCAAAATGAAAGGTTTTTTGGTCAAATTTTTCATAAATACTATGAAGATATACAGAATATGGGCAAAATATAAAATCATTAAGCTTAGAAATTTGAATATAACTATCCATTATATATAATTTAATTATTTAAGTTGGATTTTAGCAATATTATATGCCGCCACCTCATCTGAATTTTTAATAAAATCAAAAGGTGATTTTGGGTTTTGGGTGTTAAAACCACATTTATCGCAAATAAAAATATGATATTTAAATTTATCTTTTTCTCTTTTCCCCATTGGTACAACATTGCCACAAACAGGACAAGAGGAGCTGGTATTTTGGGGCGAAACAAAATGAATAATTCCTATCTGATTTAATTGGTTGTCCTCTTTACGTAAAATTACTGTTTGACGTAATTTAGGAAGCACTAATCTAAATTTTTGAAATTTTTTATATAAACTCCACTCTAAACGACGCTCTATATTTTCATTATTTTTTTCAAAATGTGTTTCAGTTAAATTTTCAAGGTTAATAATTCCCGGATATTGTTTAAATAAAAACGCAATAATCCCCACCATATTAGCAGTAATTGCATCTCTTAAATGGTTAATCTTTTCTATACTAATATCTTCTTTGGCTAAATTGTTAGTGCGCAAATAATCAAGATATTCTTGCAAATCTCTTTGCATTGCCTCCCGCGACATTATTTTTTCATCTTGGGGTGAATAAAAAACGATATATTGATATTTATTTCTTTCGGTTGATTTTGACTTTATCTGAAATCTTCTTCCATTTTCGTCCTCGCAAAATTCAATTTTCGCATTATCGTCAATTTTTGACAATTTTTCAAAAAGTTGCCGCTTCCCATTAGTTTTTTTAAGTTCAATATAAGTCCGCACATCACCATTTAAAACTATTTTATTTTTAATAAGTTTTGCCGTGGTTAAATCAAAACAAGTAGATTTGATTTCTTCAAATTTTTCTTCCTCGTCAATAAAATAAGATGGATTTTCAAGTATTCTAACTATTTTCTTTTTGCCGTTTTGATCAGTAATAATTTCCTTTGTGCCATTTAAATGATTTTCTTTAATACGATATAATTTTATTGGTGTAGGAATAGGAATATCAAATTTTTTTACCTCGCCATTGGCAAGCTTTATTTCTCCTTGCTCTTTAGAAAATCGCATCACGCATAAAGTTGCTAATTCCTGTTGGCCTCTATCAATGCCGTAATAATATAAATTATCATCTCTTTCTTTAATAAATTCGCCGATAACTTCTTTATTAAATTTTTTGACAGCTTCAGATATTTCTTTTTCTTTGGTAAACGCTAAATCTAATTTTTTTTGAGCGGCATTCTGGGTTATTGTAAATGCTACACCAAAATGATCCTTTGCAAAACGGTTTTTTTGCTTTTTGGGGTCCCCTTGCTGTCTTTGCGGGCGATAAAAAATACGAATTTCAGGATTAAGCCGCACGGGAAAATTTTTATTTTTATTTTCCACGGTCCAAAATTTTTGCCAAATTTTGGAATGTTCTTTCATTTCACCCATAATATTCCTTTCAAAATCGTAAGCGGAGATTTCTAATAAAAGCGCACTAAATTTATTTCTCATTAAATCTATATCTTTTTGGTTCATTTTTTTCTCAAAACAACAATAAGCTACACGTTCAAGCTCTAAACGGAAATCTTCTTCGCTATTATAATTTTCTTGGATGATTTTTTTGATATCTTTTTCAAATCCGCTAAAATCAAGATTCTGTAATTTAGGATGTTTATCTTGAAAAACTTCTTTATACAACGCTATCGCAGTATTATCATTTTGAAGACGTATTTGCTCTTTACCGAGATTTTTACGAATAAGTTTTTTTAATGCCCTTAAAGTTAATGAATTAAAACTATAAAGCGTATATTCTCTTTCTTTTTTGAAGTTTAAACTATTCAAAAATTTTTTTACTTCTTGCATTTTCTCTTTAGGTATCAATAATAAATAATACTTGTTATCTTTTTTAAGAATATGCGCCCAATATTGGAGCAAGCGAGCTTCTATTTTTTCTTGTTCAATAGCCCTAATTTGTGCTTTTAAATTACCGATTTTTATTGCTACTGGTTTAAAAACGTTATTGCAAAAATTAACATAATTAGGAAATCCCCACTGATTTTGAAAATATATTCCTCGTTTATCTTTTGAAGCATAAATAAATTTTTGCATTGAATCTTTCTGCGCATTAAACAGTGGGAAATCTTTAATCAGCTCTTTTACTTGCTTTCCCTGCTGCACAGCTTGCATAAACTCTGATTTTCTCTGTGATTTAAATTGTTTAAGTGCTTCATATAAGTTCTGAATTGAAATATTTTGAATATCACTTTGATATTCACTTTTTAAATAATCTAAAAATCCAACCATTTTTAAAAGCCGTTGATTCAATTCTTTATTATATGGCTTTTTTAATTCTTGTTTTTTGTATTCTAATTCTTTGTCAAAATCTCGTTTAGAAATTTTGTTTACTGTATAATAGCTTAAACTCGCTCGGCACACTTCTGCCCCCTGACTTAAATCCGGTGCCATAGCAAAAATAGCTTTATTTAATAATTCCTCAAATCGATTTACCTTTTCTTTTAAATCTTCTAAATTATAATCGGATTTTTTATCATTTACTATTCCCGGCTGGACAAAATTTTTGATAAAAAGAAAATTATCAGCAATTTTAATTTCCTGCAATAATGTTAAAATTTCTGATCTTTTTATTTGGCTTTCTTGCGGCATCTGATTAATCTTTTCGAATTGCCTTAACAATGATTTATTTCTTTTAAACCAATCATTGAAAATGGGTTGAAATAATTTTGCTGGAAATTTATTATATTTTCGTTGATTTTCGTTAAACTTATAAAATTCATCACGCGCATATTGTCTTAACCATGATTTTTTAATTTCTAAACTATTTTTTACCACCAATTTACCATTGTTATTTATATAAAAAACAGTTTTTTTAAATTGATTCAATAGGTCGTTAAAACTTATCTGAAAATCATTGAAATTCAATGTTTTTTGCCAATTTATATCTTTATCAAGTAAAAAAGTAGTGTTTTCACCGTTAAGAGTAAATCTTATTGTTTTTGTGAATTCATATTGAGGTACCATATTTTTATTTTTTATAAATTGAAAATGCAAAGTTATGTTTTGGGATAGAGAACCTTTTTTCCGCTCTCAAAATAATAAATTATTTCTGCGTAAATTTATCCCAATCTAATTTGGAAATATATAAATCGGGCTTTTCGGGATTTTGTTTAATTTTTTCTAGTATTATTATTCCCTTGCGCGCAATATTATACGCTCCCACTCCATCAGAATCAAAATTTTTGGTAAATTCTTCTTTCACAGAAGGTTCTCCGATAAAAAACTCAGAAAAATCGCCAAAATTAGGCGTTGCATAAACTTCTTTTAATTCTTTTTTACCTGATTTTTTAGCAAATTCATTTTGGCCCTTGGTGGTAAAAAATGGCTTGACTGGAGACGCAATAAAATCAACCCCATAATCAATTTCTTCTAATTGATTATTTTCAGGATTAATTTTAATACTTAAAGAAGCAGTATTTCTTATTTGTAAAACAAGATTAAACAAATAGATAAATCTTTCATAAAAATTCTTGGCTTTTCTATCAAATTCTTTTTTATCCATTAAGGTTTGATCGTCAACTTTCATTTTATTTATAATATCCAGCAAAATATCATTTTTTTCGGGATCAAATCCATATTTTTCAAATAAATCTTTAAATTCTTTATTCAAATCAATTTTTTTATATTCCCAATAACCGTTGCTTGCATTCTTTTCGCGGCGAATTCTTGAAACCTTTGAATAAACCGTCCATTTTTTAGAAATGTTATTTTTATCAAAATCAAACGGATTGTAAGTTAAGTAATAGCTTTTTTCACTCTTGTCCCAGCCAATTGCTTTAATTGTTTTAAAATTTTTTAGTAATTCTTTAATTTTTCTTGCTGAGGCAGAATTGCTAATATAAATATTTTTTCTAAATCCTGTTAGAGGATCTGTTTGCGAAGTATATTCAGCATTAGTGTAAAACAATATACCCGTTTGCTTTCCTATTTTTTTGAAGGAATTAAACGGCGCGGTCAATTGATAACCATTCAAAACTCCTCCAGGATTAAAAACATCACGTCCATCTTTAAAAACAAGATAATTTAATTTATCTATTAACGCTTTCTCAAATTGTTGATATACTGTCCTTTCAATACCTGAACGAATTTGCTTAAATCGCATATTTAAATCTTCCAATACTACAATCGCATTATATTTTTCCACCAAAGAACAAATTTTTTGCACCACATAAGAAATATATCCTTTTTTAAGATCTTTTATTTGCACCACTGGCTGCCATGATTGCCGATTTAATTGCCGTTCTTTTTCTCTTTCTACTAATTTTTCGAAATAATTAACACCCGCAATTTCATTTAAGCTGCCCTGCTCCAAAATCTGCCCTTTTTGGTTAACTACGCAATAATAAAGCAAATTTTTCTCGCCGCGGTCAATGCCAATAATATTAAATCTATTTTTATTTTCTGCTAAAAATAAATTAATTTTTTGATTAAATTTTTTAGATTTATCAAATCCTGCGTTTATTGCAATTGGCAAATGAAGCAGATATTTATCTTGGGTATAGCGTTTGTATTTTGTTATTGGACGAGAAAATTTTCTCTTTTCTTTTTGAGGATGTAATGATGCAGGACGATAAAATATCTCTCCGTTCCCGCTTAATTTTAAAATCGCATTATTAAGTTTTTCTGCTTCATTAGGAAATAAATTCAGAAAATAAAGTGAATGAATATTCTTTGTACCATCTGCTTTATCAGAAAAATCTTTATTATAAATTTTAAAAAGATATAATTCGCCATTATTTGCCTTTTCGTCTATGTAATTTTTATCAATTTTTCTAAATTTTAAATAATAATTTTGCCGTGCAATATCATTATTAAACTCCCCTATTCCAGAATATTCATTGGGCTGCTTCCAATTAAAATTAAATTCCTTTTTGTAACCTCCTCGTTCAAGGCATTGCTGATAATAAGCTATTAATTTAGTTGTCTCATTCTTATCAAATTCATCTTTCCAGGCATCCCGATTATCTTTCTTTTTATTTTGAAATTTTTCGTATTTGTCTTTTATGTTTTGTATTTCTTCAGACCAGCCAAAATTTTTACGATTTTTTTTCGCAAAAGCAATTTTAGGAATCATCCGTTTGGGATCTGGAAAAAGCTTATATTCCATTTTTTCGTAATAATCATTATTTTCGTTTAGCTGATAAATTTCTTTATTTTTCTTTTCGTCAAAAATATTTTTATGATCTTTATGAATTATACCAAGATAATAAAGA
>Ga0116146_1003202_pt1 | contig 13681 bp, 10 predicted proteins | sample AD_JPNHG2_MetaG_FD_89748 | JGI IMG/M metagenome (GOLD analysis project Ga0116146, IMG submission 89748) | Active sludge microbial communities of municipal wastewater-treating anaerobic digesters from Japan - AD_JPNHG2_MetaG | ecosystem: Engineered > Bioreactor > Anaerobic > Digestate | place...
ACACCCCTAACAGATAGTAACCGACCTGTCTCACGACGGTCTAAACCCAGCTCACGATCTCCTTTAATAGGCGAACAACCTCACCCTTGGCCGCTGCTGCACGGCCAGGATGGAAAGAACCGACATCGAGGTAGCAAGCCACCGGGTCGATATGTGCTCTTGCCGGTGACGACTCTGTTATCCCCGGGGTAGCTTTTCTGTCATCTAACGCTCTCACCAAGAGAGCTGAGAGGTTCGCTAAGCCCGACTTTCGTCTTATCACCTCTTGCTTTGCGAGGTAACATCAGGCTGACTTATGCCTTTACACTCTTTGTTGGGTTTCCGACCCAACTGAGTCAACCTTAGGGCGCCCTTGATATCTTTTCAAGGGCGTGGCGCCCCACCCAAACTGCCCACCTACCGGGGTCCTCTTCTCAGAGTTAGGGCGGCGGCTCCGAAAGGGTAGTATTCCAAGGGCGACTCCACCCGGACTGGCGCCCGGGCTTCGACGTCTCCTACCTATGCTCTACAATCAGAACCACAACCCAACGGCAGGCTGCAGTAAAGCTCCACGGGGTCTTCACTTCCCATTAGGGGTCTCCAGACTCTGCACTGGAATGTAAGGTTCACCGGGTACCAGCTAGGGACAGTGGGACTCTCATTGATCCATTCATGCAAGCCGCCAATTAAGCGGCAAGGTACTACGCTACCTTAAGAGGGTCATAGTTACCCCCGCCGTTGACAGGCCCTTCTTCCGGTTGAACCCGGTTTTCAGGTACCTGCACTGGGCAGGATTCAGTGATTGTACTAGTCCTTACGGATTCGCAATCACCTATGTTGTTATTAGACAGTTAGAGTCCCCTCGTCGCTGCGACCTGCTTTTTGCAAAGCAGGCACCACTTATCCCGAAGTTACGTGGCTATTTTGCCGAATTCCCTTAGCTAGCATACTCCGACACGCCTTAGCCTTCTCAGCTTGGGGCACCAGTGTTGGATCTCGGTACGGACTTTCAACTCCCTTTTCACGGGCTCCTGGAATTTGCCAGCTTACGTCATCACGCTTTCGCCTGTTTCTCGCCATTACGGCTCTCCGCAGGTTTGCACGCTTGAACGTCCAGGCAAGGACGCCTGACATATCCAGAAGCGTCAGTTTATTGTTGAAAGGTACAGGAATATTAACCTGTTTCCCATTTGGCGTACTCCGATTAAGGTACGTCTTAGGACCGACTGACCCTCGGCTGACGAACATTGCCGAGGAACCCTGGCCCATACGGCGATCGGGATTCTCACCCGACTTTGCTGCTACTGCTACCAGGATTTTCGTCTCTGGCGCGGTCCACAACACCTTACGGCGTTGCTTCGACCCACGCAGAGCGCCTCCCTACTAGATCACCTTGCGGTGCTCCGTGGTATCGGTAATCGGCTTAGCCCCGTCAATTTTCGGGGCCCTGGATCTCGACTGGTGAGCTGTTACGCACTCTTTGAAGGATAGCTGCTTCTAAGCTAACCTCCCAGTTGTTTATGACCCAGGACACCCTTAAGTGTTGACACTTGGCCGATATTTAGGGACCTTAACCACGGTCAGGGTTGTCTCCCTCACGGACTAGAAGCTTACCCCCCAGCCCGGACTGCCGGTCGTCTACGACGACGGCGGTTTTGGAGTTTGACAAGAGAACAGACCCTTTCGGGTCCGGCTTCCCCAATCAGTGCTCTACTCCGCCGACTGTCTCAGACCGGGTCATACTGCGATATGTTTCGGGAGGAACCAGCTATTTCCGACCTCGATTGGACTTTCACCCCTAGACGCAGGTCACGAGAGCGATTTGCATATCAACATCTCAATCGGTCCTCCACGCAGCTTTCGCCACGCTTCGACCTACCAACGCCTAGATCGCCCGGCTTCGGGTCGCATACGGACGACTTCACGCACTTGTATACGTCGCGCCTCTTCTCATGCGCGCCTGTCGCTTTCGCTGCGGCTTCCTCTTTAAAAGAATTAGCCTCGCCGCCAATATGCACTCCCTGGTTCGTTCTTCAAAACGCATGTTAGAACGCCGGCAACCCCTCTCGTACTGCGGCGTTGCCGCCGTTTCCTTCGAGGAGCAGATCCTTGCGCGCCCTAACGCACTATCGCCAGCCAATTTCAGGCTCTTTGCACCTCCCTATTTGGGGTACTTTTCAGCTTTCGTTCACACTACTACTGCGCTATCGGTCTCAAGGTGTATTTAGCCTTGGAGGTTGGTGACCCCCAACTTCCCGCGCGATTTCCGACGCACGGTACTCAAGACTCGGCCCCGGTCTGGATCTGTTGCGTCTACGTGGCTCTCACACTCTATGGCAGGCCTTTCCAGGCCACTTCGACTTCCCAATCCAGACGTTTTGGGCCGGCTTATAACGCCACATCTCCCTTGCGGGATTCGGTTTAGGCTCTACCGCGTTCACTCGCCGTTACTGACGGTATCTCGGTTGATTTCTCTTCCTGTCCCTACTAAGATGTTTCAATCCGGGACGTTCCCGATCCTTACGGATCGAGTCATAGACTCGGGATTTCCCATTAGGACATCCCCGGTTCAAAGGCTCCATGCGCCTCGCCGAGGCTTATCGCAGCTTGGCACGTCCTTCATCAGCACTTGAGCCGAGCCATCCCCTGGCTGGCATAAGCAGCTTATGCCCCACTAAACTCAGTGAGCGTCTGGTCGCAAAGCCTGTGCACGGCTTCTTAGGACTGCACCCTCGACTGGGGCAGACCTCAACCCTTCCACATCGAGTCAGCCTCGATGTGTGCATATGGACTTGCTGGGATTCGGACCCAGGGCCTCCGCCTTGCAAAGGCGGCGCTCTACCAGCTGAGCTACAAGCCCTACTATCCGCGCCCAGCTTGATCATCTTTAAAGCTGGATGGACTGACATGCTCACAGACCAGAGCATGTCTTCGGCCTTGGTCGACATTTTCAGCTTTCGACTGGCTGGGAGATAAGGGCCTGCCTATTAGACAGGCCCGGATCGTTAGGAGGTGATCCAGCCGCAGATTCCCCTACGGCTACCTTGTTACGACTTAACCCCCCTTGCAAAGCCCAAATTCGGACGCCTCCACAGGAGGCGCTCTCATTCAGACCCTACTCGGGTGGTTTGACGGGCGGTGTGTGCAAGGAGCAGGGACGTATTCACCGCGTTCTGTTGAAACGCGATTACTACGGATTCCAGCTTCATGAGGGCGAGTTGCAGCCCTCAATCCGGACTGAGATTGGTTTTAGGAGATTTCCATCCCCTCTCGGGGTAGATACCCATTGTACCAACCATTGTAGCTCGCGTGTAGCCCGGGATATTCGGGGCATACTGACCTACCGTTGCCCATTCCTTCCTCCGCTTTAGCAGCGGCGGTCCCCACAGTGTACCCGTCACTCCGGAGAGTACGCTGGCAACTGTGGGCGTGGGTCTCGCTCGTTGCCTGACTTAACAGGATGCTTCACAGTACGAACTGACGACGGCCATGCACCACCTCTCAGCTAATCCGGCAAAGTCTTCAGCCTGGCCTTCATATCGCTGTCGGTCCCGGTAAGATTTCCGGCGTTGAATCCAATTAAACCGCAAGCTCCACCCGTTGTGGTGCTCCCCCGCCAATTCCTTTAAGTTTCAGCCTTGCGGCCGTACTTCCCAGGTGGCTCGCTTCACGGCTTCCCTACGGCACCGACAACGGTCGCACCGTGGCCGACACCTAGCGAGTATCGTTTACGGCTAGGACTACCCGGGTATCTAATCCGGTTCGTGCCCCTAGCTTTCGTCCCTTGCCGTCAGGTCCGTTCTGGTGAGACGCCTTCGCCACTGGTGGTCCTTCAAGGATTACAAGATTTCACCCCTACCCCTGAAGTACCTCTCACCTCTCCCGGCCTCGAGCCGAATAGTATCTCCTGAAAGCCCAACAGTTAGGCTGCTGGATTTCCCAAGAGACTTATCCGGCCGGCTACAGACCCTTTAGACCCAATAATAACGGTTACCACTCGAGCCGCCGGTGTTACCGCGGCGGCTGGCACCGGTCTTGCCCGGCCCTTGCTATGTAATGCTTTTTAGGCATCACGACAGCCAGATTTGTAACCTGGCACTCGAGGTCCCCTTATCGCTGTTGCCAGCATTGTAAAGTTTTCGCGCCTGCTGCACCCCGTAGGGCCTGGATTCGTGTCTCAGAATCCATCTCCGGGCTCTTGCTCTCACAACCCGTACCCGTCGTAGGCTAGTAGGTACGTTACACCCACTACTACCTGATAGGCCGCAGACCCATCCTAAGGCGCCGGAGCTTTCGTCCTCGGTGCATTCCAGCAGCCGAGGACTATCGGGGATTATACCCAGTTTCCCGGGTTTATACCCGTCCTCAGGGTAGGTTGTCCACGTGTTACTGAGCAGTACGCCATGCCTTGCGGCATTCGACTCGCATGGCTTAGTCGAACCTCGATAGCAGTAACCTCTGGCAGGATCAACCAGAATTCCATTTGGGAAGTATTTCCAAACCAGTCGAAATTGGCTGAGTCGCCAAGACCATTGTCAGACACGAAAAAACTCGCGTCTCCACTTCACTCTATATCGCATCCTGGAAGTCGGACCTTCATCAGATCGGGACCGAAGCCTTGGGGATGCGACGCCTAATCGGCCCTTTGCTTTACGCATTGCTACTATTTAAGGTTTGCCTTTCAGCAATCCTCATCTGGGGCCAGACATTGGCTCAATACTGAAGCTTTTTATCCTACTTATATCTTTCGGTTCATCCGGTTGTGCCCAGAAATTATTTTCGGGGAATTCGCGGAATGCTCCGGTATCATCCAGTAGCCGCTGTGATCATGATTGCTATATACCCTGCAAAGCCTGCGCACATCGGTCTGACTTGACCGGCTCAAAGGAGGCGCAGATGCCTGGTCTTAACAACGTGCCGCACCGGCTTTCTCAGCAATGAGAAATCCATATTTAAAGATGGCGATTGATCAATCCCGCTTGAGGATTACCAAAGTAAGATCGGAGGCGGAGGGAAGGGCATAATCCAGCAACTCCTTCTCCACGGCCGCTAAGATCTCCGGGGCGGAGTGTCCCCTATTTTTGATCACAAGGTTAATGAGCCTCTCTATGCCGAACTGTTTCTTGAACTCGTCTTCAGCCTCCACGACTCCATTGGAGTACATGACCATGACATCTCCAGGCTGAATGGGTATGGCCGTCGTCTCCATCTCCAGCTGATCCAGCATTCCCAGGGCAATGCCGCCCCCCCCCAGAGTGTCCACCATACCACCCGCGTCGACGATAAAAGGCGGATTGAATCCGGCATTTACATACTTCAAGGTGTGATTTATCGGGTCCAGAAGGGCATAAAAGCAGGCCAGATTGGTGCCGTGCCTGTGCCGGCTGATCTGGGCATTCAGGTCGCCGACTGCCCTGGCCGGATCCAGCTTATGCGGCGAGGCGGATATGAGCGTTCGCGACATGATAGCCAGAATTGCTGCCTGCACTCCGTCCCCACCCACCCCAGCCAGCGCAAAGGCGAGCCGGCCGTCGACATAGGAGATATCATACAGGTCAAACGTGCTCTTCTCAGATGGCCTGTAGAGAGCCTGGATGCCATATCCTTCCAGCTGGGGCAGCTCCGCAGGTACAAGATTCCTCTTCACTCCCTCAAGAAATGCCGACTCCCCGACAAAATCATCCCTACGGACGGCCTCCTCCGCCTCGGCAGCATATCTCCCCAATTCCACAGCCATTCTATTGACGGACTCGGCTATGGGAGCCAGCTCGCCCCATGCTGCAGCTCTTGCACTGAAATCGCCCTGTGATATCCTCTCTGCAGCATGGGAGAGAGAGGCGATCTGGCTGTCGATCCTGCTGCTCATGAACCAGCCCAAAGCCAGCACGCAAGAGAGGGTCATGATAAATATGACCAGGATATAACTCTGTATCCTGCTTGCAGCATCGGAGAGCCCGGCGGTTGCTTTTTTTGCCACATCCTGCACTCCGGAATCGATGAACCGCGCCGGAAGGCTCATCTCCTCAGCCGGATAGGCGATGCACAAAGTCCAGCCCATCTCACTTATGCGCGAGAAAGCCACATACCAGTCCTCATCGGCCAGGTCCACCACAATCGACCCGGATACATCCTTCAAAATGCCTCTGGCCAGAGATCGCACCCTTGGACTGGCCGATGAGACGAGGCTGTCAGATTCGAATATCTCATTCAATCCCCCTTTCGGCTTATTCTCAGGGCGGTATATTATCAGGCCGGATGAGTCGATGATAAATGGATAGCCCCTTCCCTTCATAGATGATAGATCCTGATAAACGGGATAGAGCGGGACGACCATTCCTGCGATGCCAGCGAACTCGCCCCTCCGGTAAAAGGGAGTGGTAATTGTAATGAAGTAATCGCCTCTGGAATCCTGATAGGGGCCGGTCCATATGGTCCTCTTCTTCAGCTTGGCCTGAGAATAATAAGGCATGTCCCGGTATCCGAAGGGAGCAGCATTGCGGAGGGTCTTATTGCTATAGGGCCAGACTACCAGCACACCATCCTCGGTGCCGATGTAGGAGAGAAATGAGGTCGAACGCGCCTTGTCCTGCTCCTGCATGATCTTAGCCGGACCGCACAGGTAATTGACCGTCGCCTCTCTCCGCTGTGAGGCCGTCTGACTGGAGCCGGTGGGAGCGATCCATATGCCCGGCGGGGCGAGGCAGCTCTCATTGGCCGAACTTGCCGCAGCAAAGCCGGCAACAACCTCGTTCTCTGAGGCGATTCGCTTGAAGAACTCGTCGTACTGGCGGGCCTTGGCGATGGCAAGCTGGACCTGCCCCGCGTCTTCCTTTCCAGCAGCCAGGGCAGAACGGTTGAGAGATGTGCTGAGGCTGGAGATGTTGTTCTGCACATCGAGCGATGCCTTCTCCATCTGCTCCAAAGATATGATGCCGATGCAGATCATGGGCAGCAGAGCCAGAGCTAATAGCACTGCCAGAAGCTTTCCCTTCACCGCATCGATGCCGGCCATTTGTTGTTGATTGGACACGGGTGATATAAACCCTTTTCAGCGCCATTGCGGAAACTATTTATTTGCACTTTCAGGAGAAATATTATGAAAGGGCCTTATGAATTTCTCCAGCAGCTTCACAGGCTTATGGAGGCATATGCACGCCAGGAGAGGATTATATGGGCGATGAACGCTGCAATACTCTCCACCGCTGCCTATGCGCTGGCGGAGATTGTCGGCCTTCCAGCCTTCACGGACTTTTATTATCAGGATATATTCATCATTGCGAAGCTGCCCGCGATCATTTGCATCCTGGCAGGCCTGGCCGGCGCAACACTGATCAAAAGGCGCAAAAAAACAGACTTCTTCCCACTTTTAGGGCCACAGATCTCGGAGATGGCCCGCACAGCTTACGACAATCAAGAGCTTGATACTCTGCCCATGCAGAAGCTGGCGGCCGACCTCAAGGTAATCCTGGCTGGAATCCGTCCATCCCAGATCCTCGATTCCCGGAGGATAAAATTCAGAGCTGCTGCCATGGCAGCCCTCCTTTTGGCAGCCATCTTCCTCGCACAGAGCGAGAGCGCAGTCCCGACCGATTTTCAATCACTGGCCGACCTGAGAGAGAAGGCCCTTTCTGCCTTTGAAGAGCAAAAGCCCGAAGAAAAAGACGCGCAGCCTCGAAACCTGAGCGGCAATCTCTTCGGCAATCCATCCCTGGCAGTCCTGGACGAAAATAAGATTGAACTGGTCCTTGACCCGGGAACCGGAGCCGGATCCCTGCCCAGAAATGTCAAGCCGGTGGAGCGCGTCTTTACAAAGTCTCAGGCTGGAAAGGCGGCCGCGGTTCCGTCCGAGCTTTATATCGAGAGCCTCCCTCCTGAGAACAGGGAGATTATCAAGAGGTATTTCACAATCCTGCCGGAGAGCATTTAAGCGTCTCCCAGATCAATGCCTTTCCTTCGGGCTTGGAGAAGAGGGGCAGGTCCCAATCAGCTTCAACCTGCCCATCCCTGCGGTATATCATGACCCCTCTCCTCTCCCATGCAGGAGTTTTGGCCAGGTTTATACCATTTTTATAGACGATCTCGTGAATCTGAGGCTCTGAGAGGCCGCGCAGCATCTCCATTGCCTCTTTGGGGCTGCTGCCCTCCCGGCGCAGCATGTAATAGCCGTAGGAGAAGACATGATTTCTCCATGCCTCATCCTGCCGCTCGACAAGGTAGTCGCAGATCTCCTGCCTGCAGAGTGGGATGGTCCGGCAGTCCATGGAGACGTGCCGTTTCAGGTTGAGGGAGAGTGAAGCCGAGAGAAATCCGGCGATTAGAGAATCTATCTTCTCAACCCTTCCCCCGAATGGAGACTTCAGGAACACGAGGCTGACCTCATCTGAGAATGTGAAGGCCAGCGAAGGGCTGAGCCCCGAATCCACAAAGAGGCTGCAGGCCGCTGCGGCCATAGACCTGGCAAAATCAATATCGTATGGCTTTTTGCTCTCTTCCAGTATCTTTTTAAAGCCACGCCCGTCGGCTCTCGCTACCAGGGGAGCACGAGCGATCAGGCCGGAGTAGATCTCCCAGTCAGCCGACCGGCCGCGTATCCTTTGCATTCCTGGTCAGATGCCGGATGATGATAATGTCTCCGACTGCCATTACCCAGCGGTAAGGGATAACAACCCCCCTGCCCTTCCGCTCGAAGAGCTCCCGGTTGACATCCCCCAGAGCAAGACCGCTCACCACGCCATTTTCCGGATCGAGGATGGCATCGTCCACCCTGCCCACGAAGACTCCCTTCTGTGTATAGACATCCTGGTCGAGTAGCGATGTGATCTCCGCGTTCATTTTAATCCTCTAATAAAATTCTGGTATCGGATATTAACTTTTCTCTGCAAAAGCATTATATCCCGACCGGGCATAGAGGGCCGAGGGGTGAAGGAAATGAAAGTGGTTGGGATCTGCGGCAGCCCCAGGAAGGCAGGAAATACCGAATTCATTTTAAATGAGGCCCTGGCCGTGGCCGGGGAGAGGGGATTCGAGACGGAGAAGCATCTCCTGTCAGAAATGCAGATTGAATTCTGCAATGACTGCGGAGACTGCAGCAAGGGCAGGGACTGCCCAAAAGAAGATGATATGAAAAAGGTCCTCGATTCACTGGAGAGGGCGGACGGCATCATCGTGGCCTCTCCCGTCTACTTTGGCAGCATCACGGGTCAGCTCAAAACGCTATTCGACAGGACAGTTCCCCTGAGACGGAGGGGCTCCCTTCTCAAGAACAAGGCAGGCTGCGCCCTGAGCGTGGGAGGCTCGCGAAACGGCGGCCAGGAGAAGGCCCTGGAGACAATACATGCCTGGATGCACGTTCATGGTATGGTTGTGGTAGGAGACGATGCCCACTTCGGAGGCATAGCCGTACGGCCAGCAGCAGAGGACCGGATCGGCAGGAAGACTGTGGTAGCCAGCGCCAACAAGCTGTGCGACCTCCTGGAGAGGACGGAGAAGCGTGCAGGCTGCTGGAGCGGAGATTGAGCTGGAGCGCTCGTAGCAGTTCAGCTCTGGCAGGAAAAGGGCAGGGGCAGAAATTCCTGGGAGAGAGAGGCCTCGTCGCCCTCATCGCATTTCTAAGCGCCTTTGTCCCGCTCTCAACCGACCTCTATCTTCCAGCCCTGCCCGGCCTGGCCAACTATTTTCAGGTTTCCTCCGAACAGGTCAACCTCACGCTGATACTATTCTTCGTATTCTTTGCCGGCGGATTGCTCGTCTGGGGGCCCCTGAGCGACAGATACGGCCGTCGGCCTGTTCTCCTCGCCGAGATTGTCGGTATACACGGCGTCTGGATTTCTCTGTCTCTGTGCTGCATCTCAGGACATATGCCAGCTCATCCTATTTCGCGCGCTTGAGGCTGTGGGAGGCAGCGCCGCCTCTGCCGTGGCCACCGCCATGATAAAGGATGTCTACGAGAGCCGCAATCGAGAAGTTATCCTGGCCTGGGTCTCCTCCATGGTTTTCATATCGCCCACAGCTGCCCCCCCCCTCTTGGGAGCCGTACTGCTCGGCTTTACCTCCTGGCGGGGGATATTTTTCGTTCTGGCAGTCATCGGCCTCCTTGCCCTGGGCGGCAGCCTGGCTCTGCAGGAGACGCTGGAAAAAGAGCGAAGGTACACTGGCAGCCTGCTCCAGTCCATGGGAAGGCTGGCTGCGGTGGCGAAGAATCCGGGATTCTCCTCGCTTCTGATCATCTTCTCCCTGCTCAACTTATCCAGCATGGCGTTTATTGCCTCTTCCTCGTATATCTACATCGACGGCTTCGGCCTGGGTGCGGAGACGTACAGCCTCTACTTTGCCTTCAATGCCTTGGGAATGATCGGAGGGCCTGCGCTCTACCTCCGCCTCTCCCGCCGGGCGGCGCGCCGCTCCATAATCATGGCCGGCTTTGCCGCCGTCTCTGCAGGAGGGATGCTGGTGTACCTCTTCGGGGACGGCCAGCCCTGGGCCTTTGCGCTGAGCCTCTTTCCGTCGACGCTGATGGGAAGCTGCATCAGGACTCCCGGCACCAATTTGATGCTGGAGCAGCAGAGGGAGGATACAGGTTCGTCAGCGGCGCTGATGAGCTGCGCTGCCATGATCGTGGGAAGCCTTGGAATGGCTGTCATCTCTCATGACGGAATTGATACCATACGTGTGTTGGGGGCCATGAACATCCTCGCAGGGCTTGCGTGCCTCGGCCTGTGGCTGCTGCTGGCCGGCAGGTCGTTTGTCAAGGACGTTCCCGAGAGAGGATGAGGGATACAGAGAGGCAGGTTAATCATAATAAACCATTATTAAAAAGGTTCATATCGCCCTCCATGGGAGAATAAAGGGTGATTATATCATGAGCGAAGCCAGAGACAAAAAGATGAAACTCAAGCGGAAGCGGGAAGAGCAGAAGGCTATGAGAGTTCTGAGGGCCTGCCAGAGCAGGAGAGCACTGGCAAATCAGTAAGGCTAAAGCCTCTCGCTGTTTTAATAGAGATTGTGAAAAATTTAATATTTTTTGAATTTAAAAATTATTTGGAGCAGCTATTTATTTATTCCGGAAGCCAAGATGGCAGGTCATGTTCATGAAGAGACACGTGCTCTCCATGCGAGAGTTCTCCAGGGAGGAGATCGACTCGGTCCTCGATCTGGCCGCCTCTCTGGAGCCTTATGCGCGGGGCGAGAAGAGCGATATGATGGCAGGCAAGATCCTGGCGCTTCTATTCTTCGAGCCCTCCACCAGAACGCGCATGTCCTTTGAGACAGCCATGAAGCGCCTCGGCGGCTCCGTAGTCAACCTGGGCCCGGCAGAGGGCTCCTCCATCTCCAAGGGCGAGTCTTTAGCAGACACCGTGCGGGTCATCGGCGGCTATGCCGATGCCATGGCCATCCGCCACCCCAAAGAGGGCGCAGCGCGCCTGGCCTCCCAGTTCTCGCCTGTGCCGGTGATCAACGCCGGCGACGGAGCCGGCCACCACCCCACACAGACCCTTCTCGACCTCTACACCATCAGAAAGGAGAGCCACCTTGAGAACCTGAAGATCGCCCTGGTGGGCGACCTGAAGTACGGGAGAACTGTTCACTCCCTGGCCTACGCCCTATCTCTTTACAGAGCCGATATCACCCTGGTCTCGCCGCCCAGCCTGAAGATGCCCGACTCCATCAAGGCCGACCTCTCCAGGAAGGGCACCTCGGTTTGCGAGACCTGCGACCTTGCTGAGGTCGTCAAAGATGTGGATGTGCTCTACATGACCCGCATTCAGCGGGAGAGGTTCCCGGATCCGATGGAGTACAAAAAGGTGGCCAGGAGCTACAGGATCACGCCGCAATTCCTGGCCGGCTGCAGCGAGCATCTCATCATAATGCATCCTCTGCCCAGAGTGGACGAGATCGAACCGTCGGTTGATTCAACTGCCCACGCCCGCTACTTCCAGCAGTCGTTCTATGGAGTGCCGGTGCGAATGGCTCTTCTCAAGATGCTGATAGAGAGGGGTGCATAGATATGGAGAATAAACATTCAAGCCAGGAAAAGCCCAGAGAGCTTCGCGTCAAGCCCATCAAAAACGGAACGGTGATAGATCATATCGCAGGCGGCCAGGCCCTCAATGTCCTCAAGATCCTTGGCATCTCCGGGACGACAGGTGCCACCCTCTCCGTAGTCATGAACGTGGAGAGCGGAAAGCTCGGCAAAAAGGACATAGTGAAGGTGGAGGACCGGGAGCTATTGGAGGAGGAGGTCAACCGGATAGCGCTCATCGCCCCAGCGGCATCGATCAATATCATTCGCGATTATGAGGTCATAGAAAAGCGGCATGTGGACCTGCCGGACGAGATTGTGGGAGTGGTGCGCTGCCAGAATCCCAACTGCATCTCCAATACCCAGGAGCCCATCAAATCCAGAATGCTGGTCAAGGGCAAAAACCCGGTTCTGCTGCGCTGCCTCTACTGCGAGCAGCCCCTCTCCGAAAGGATAGCCGAGTACCTGATTTGAGCCGGGGAATTCTTGTTCGGCCATGCGAAGGTATAAATCAGGTTCAGGCATGTGCTGCCCCAGACAACATGTGGGCTTGCAAAAGTCAGGATGGAGTTAGAGATGACTGTAGAGAATGGAGATTTCATCAGAATCGATTACACAGAGAGCGTTGACGGGCAGGTAATTGCAGCCACAGACAAAGATGTGGCTGCCGAGAAGGGAATATTCAGCGAAGAGGTAATCTACGGCCCCCATCTCATAGTAGTAGGAGCCGGCCAGATCGTCAAGGGCTTTGAGGATGACCTCATCGGCAAGGAGATAGGCTATTCCGGCAGGGTAGAGCTGCCTCCAGAGAGCGCCTTTGGGCTGCACGACCCCAGGCAGATTCAGATCGTTCCACTAAACCGTTTCAAGGAGAAGAAGCCTGTGCCTGGAATGAGGGTGAGTCTTGACGGCAGGACTGGCACAGTCACTCGCATTATAGGGAGAAAGGTTAGCATAGATATGAACCACCCCCTGGCAGGAAAGACCGTCGTCTACGATTATAAGATCGTGGAGAGCGTCGAGGACAGGACGGAGAGGCTGAAAGCCCTCATCAAGACGTTTGCCCGCATGGATTTGGAGGCGGAGATAAAGGATGATGTGGCGGTAATCACCGCTCCCTGGGAGCTCTCTTACTACAAGGAGTGGCTCATGATAAGGCGGGGCCTCGCCGACATGATACTGCAGCACCTCGGGCTCAAAGAGGTGCACTATGTGGAAAAGCACACTGGAGAGAGGGTAAAGGCTGAGCTGATCTCCCCGCCGGCAAAGGAGCCGGTGGAGGAGGCTGCCCAGGCAGAAGAGCCCGCACAGCAACCTGCAGCAGGAGAGCAGCAGTAAAGAGATGGGATGCATGACGGTAGCCATGAGGACTGGGGTAGTCTACCTTGACTGAGTTGATCGCTCTTTCGCAGATCGCATAGATGGCACAAAGGGAGGCCAATTTATTCGATTAGCGATCAAGTGGTGCCATCTGGCATTCTAAGTCTCTTGCTACTATTTTCTTTTCAAACAACTCAATATAGGTAGACTATCAGGACAGGCTGCCTCACAGAAAGATCCGCGACGCCATGGTGAGGTTGTACGGGTTGAAAATCAGTCCTGCTACAATATTGGATTTGACCCGTCGCGCTGCAGATGCCGTCCGATCCGAATACGATGCGATCTTGAGCAGAATTCGAGATG
>Ga0116146_1003210_pt1 | contig 13661 bp, 12 predicted proteins | sample AD_JPNHG2_MetaG_FD_89748 | JGI IMG/M metagenome (GOLD analysis project Ga0116146, IMG submission 89748) | Active sludge microbial communities of municipal wastewater-treating anaerobic digesters from Japan - AD_JPNHG2_MetaG | ecosystem: Engineered > Bioreactor > Anaerobic > Digestate | place...
GATACGATACTCTTTGTCCCGAGTACTGGATGGCGAGATATAAAGATAGAGATTCCCGGTAAAATCGTCTATGCAGATAATGAGGCAAATCTGGGCATGATTGCAGAGGCATTCCATCATGAAGAGATAAGAAAATCTCAATGTTCAGTATTTGTGACGGTTAGAGAAGGTTTTGGCACTGGCCTTTGGATAAACGGTGAGATATTCAGAGGTCCATCTTACACAGCAGGTGAATTTGGTCACACTACGTTTGATCTACACAGTAGTAAAAAATGTCATTGTGGTAATACGGGATGCTTGGAGAGTATTATCTCTATATCTTCATTCTTCGGAAAACCTTCTAGTGAATGGTCAAAATACATCAATGAGCTTTTCATCTCTGGTGATAAGCGAGTTCACGAATACTTAGATATACTCTCACGTGCACTGGTAAATATAGTCAACTCGCTTAACCCTGAGTACCTAATAGTGGGTGGAGAATTATCAGGATTGGACAATAGATTCTACAAAGAACTTGAAAAGCTGATTAAGGGAAGGGCTTTAGAGCATTCCGCTGAAACTGTTAAAGTGTTACCATCTACATTCACTCGTGATAATTACCTCTATGGTGCATTGTATGCAGTCATCGAAGAATATCTGATACCAGGTGTCATAGAAAAGATCAAGTGAGAGTCAGAATATGTGCATGTGAGTACTAGTTTGGATAACTTTTGGATAACTTGAAAAATTAACGCGGCCGATGGGCCGCGTTTATTACGTGAAATCAGGATTATTTGAGTTACTCAAACACTATTGAGCTTGTTAAGAATTAAAGTTCAATTAGAACTGTACTTGTGGTGCTTCTTCTGCACCGGGTTTTGCTTCAAAGTACTCTTTTTCGGTAAATCCACCCATTCCTGCGATCAACATGTATGGAAACTTCTTTATCAAGGCATTGTACTCTTTTACCGCCGCGTTATAATCTTTTCTTGCAACGGCTATTCTGTTTTCTGTGCCAGCTAATTCATCCATTAATTGCCTAAAATTCGCATCAGATTTCAATGTTGGGTAGTTCTCCACAATTACAAGTAACCTTGAAAGTGCAGTTGTGAGTTCTGCATCTGCTGTTGCCTGGTCTTGAACTGTCTGTGCGCCAGCTAATTTTGCCCTTGCATTTGCAAGGTCTTCAAAAATCCCCTTCTCTTGTGCTGCAAAGCCTTTAACTGTTTCCACAAGGTTTGGTATCAAGTCCATCCTTCTTTGAAGTTGATTTTGAATCTGACTGTAACTTTCCTTCACCGTTTGATCCAATGCCACCATCTTGTTGTACGCGCCGATGCCCCAAGATACGAGCGCTATGACGATGATTGCTATGATGACAAGTGCTATGATCCATCCCTTTTTCACTCTTTCCACCTCCAAATTCCAATTTGCAGCCATTGTATGTCTACGCAAGTCTATTAAATCTATTGTACCACAATATTATTCGTTGAACTCACATTGCCGATGATTTTTCCATTTGTCTTTGCCACAACTTCTTCTACATTTTCTATCGAAGTTACCAATATCATACCATATCCCATGTTAAAGGTCTTCAATGCCTCGTCGAACGTTATGTAACTAAGTATCCATTTCATGTACTCTGGAAGTTCTATCGTCAGGTTGTACCCGTTATCTCGAAGGACTCTTCTCAACGCCCTTGATAATCCGCCGCCTGTCACGTGTGCTATACCTTTTACTAAGTTGAAAACTATCGAAACATCCGAATATATCTTTGTACCGGTTAGTAAATCGAACGGGAGAGAATTCAAATCTATATTTTCTTTCTTCAATATCTGTCGTATCAACGACCAACCATTGGAATGAAAACCACTGGCAGGAATTCCAACTATGATGTCCCCTTCTTTTATCGTTTCAATAGGTATGCGTTGTTTAAGTGTCCCTATGCAAAATCCTGCCACGTCCCATTCATCTTGTGTGTAGATAGCAGGAAGTTCTGCAGTCTCACCTGCAACGAGTGATACATTTATCTTTTCCAATTCCTCAGTGAGTGCCTTTATGAATTCGTAGTGCTGCCTATCTATGTGGTGCACTCCAAGATAATCTACAAAGGCCTTTGGTATACCTCCAACACAGATTATATCGTTGTAGTTCATCGCTATGAGGTCTTTAGCAGCTTCATTCAATGTACCATGTTCCAAGTGCAGTAGCAATTTCGAGCCAATTCCATCGGAAGTAACAACTATGGGAGGTGTTGTGAGTTCTATGATCGTCGCATATCCGGTCGGTTCTTTCATAACCCAAGGTGGTAATGTCACAATCTCTTTTATGTAATCAGTAAATTCATCGTTTCTCGTCACATCCACTCCCGAAGCTGAATATGTATAACCCTCATGTAAATCTTCCCTCTTGGTATTCACGATCATCACTCCTCATTCATTTACAATTCAGTACCAGCGATATCTGTTCTGTAGTACATCCCATCGAAATGCACACTCTCAATGTTTTTGTATGCATGTGCCCTTGCTTGCTCAAGGTTTTCACCTACGCCCATTGAGTGGAGCACTCTTCCACCACTAACTACGAGTTTTCCGTTCTTCTCAGTGACGCCGCCGTAGAAGAAAAAGCCATCTTTTTGAAATTGTATCTCTTGGCCCTTCTTTGGACTTTCAGGATATCCCTCAGAGGCTACAACAACATCGACAGCACAACACTTTGGTGTATATTCATCAAGAGGTTCCTTACTGTATGCCTTGAGAACGTTTAAAGCAAATTGCTCTGGTTCCATCGATACGATCACTTCTGTTTCTGGATCTCCCAATCTGACATTGTACTCGAGTACGTAAGGCTCACCATCAACAACCATAAGTCCAATGTACAAAAAGCCTCGGTAGTATATACCTTCCTTCTCCAAGCCGACGAGTGTTTTATTGAACAGTTCATCTATCTTTCCTTTCAGTTTTTCGTCGATTTGTACAGGTCCATATGCGCCCATTCCACCGGTGTTCGGCCCTTCATCATTTGTAAATGCACGCTTATAATCCTTTGTAAATGGCAAGAGTACGAAATCCCCACCATTTACGATCGCTATTGCGGATAATTCCCATCCATCCAAGTATTCATCGACAACTACGGGTCCCTTAACATTTTCGAACATGTTTCCATTCATGAGTTTGGTTCCTTTGTCGAGCGCTTCATCGAATGAATGAGTTATGATAACGCCTTTCCCTTGTGCGAGTCCATCCAATTTGACAACATACGGAGGATTGAATTGCTTTAGTGCATCGTAAAGTTGTTCACGTGTGGTTGCTATCTCAAACCTTGCAGTCTTAATACCATGCTTTTGCATAAACAACTTTGCAAAACACTTTGAACTTTCGAGGCGTGCACCCTTTGAATCAGGGCCGAAAACATTTGGCCTTCCATCTGAAATACCTTTTGCCAAGTACTCTTCTGAACCAGGAATGACTAAATCGAAGGTTTCGAGTTCAGCAAAGTTGTCAATTTCTATGTTCTTCCCTATCTTCTTTGTACCGACATTTCCTGGATAGAAAAAAAGGTCAACACCAAGTTTTTGAAAAGCATATCCTATTGCATGTTCCCGCCCACCACTACCTAGTATACAAACACTTTTGATTTCCTTCATCATCTCACCACCCAAAAGGTCGATTGAAAGTGTACCGAATGTCAGTGACGAAAGACTCTTATGGGAGAACTGTAGAATGTGATACCATTTTCTTTTGCAAACGTAAGTACATCTTCATCTCTGATGGATCCGAGTGGTGCAACCACACATTTGACACCGGCTTTGATGAGTATATCTAGTCCATCTGTGAATGGGAAGAATGCATCTGATGCTGCAATAGCCCCTTCAGCGTTTTGAGCAGCCAATGTAGTTGCGATCCATGCAGACCTCTTTCTTGATGGCTGCCCCCCACCTATACCGACCGTTACACCATCCTTTACGATCACAATTGCATTAGACCTAGTTGCCTCTGCCACGATTAATGCAAACGTTACTTCATTCAAATCGAATGGCCTGCCAAATAGTAATGTTGGCTGACCATCGCATCTTCTTTCAGAAATGATCAGACTATCGAATGCAATTTTACCAACGTACGCGGTGTAATTCAGAGGTCTTATCAATCTCACTTTCTTCTTTGATAGATACTCCACGGCTTCGTCTTCAAAAGACGGTGCAACGATCACTTCTAAGAATGTCTTCAATGACCTTGCAATATCGATGGTCATCTCAAAACTTGTCGCAAGAATGCCACCATAGCTCGACTCACTATCGGCAGATAATGCGCTTGCAACGCAACGAGTCTTATCTGCAATAGTTTCTTTTAAATATGAAACGCCACAGGGCGTCTGATGTTTTACGACGACACAGCCGCCTCCAACAATTTCAAGGTTTCGTGCCAGCGACCAAGCGGCCTCTGCATCCAAGATGTTGTTGAATGAAAGTTGTTTACCTTCGTGCAACAATTCGAATTGCGGCCTTCCGAATACATACGCTTTCTCGTGTGGATTCTCACCGTATCGAAGTTGCATATCGTACTTCTGTAGCATCAACTCTTCCTCAAAAAGGTTCATTCTTCATCCCCCCACTTGAATTTTCTATTTTCTATGGAAAAAGGTCTTGTTAAGAGCGTATCTATCACTTGCCAATAATATCTATGTTCCAATTCATGGATATGGTTTTCAAGCGTTTCCAAATCCCAATTCTCTTTGACTTCTATTGCTTTTTGCAATATGATTGGCCCTGTATCTACACCACTGTCAACAAAATGAATCGTGATACCAGCCATTTTGACACCGTATTCGAATGATTGTTCTATAGCATTCTTACCAGGAAACGCTGGTAAAAGGGCTGGATGTATGTTTATGATTTTTGGAAAGAATCTTTCTACTATATGAGATGGGATTATTCGCATGAATCCAGCAAGAACGATCAGTGTCGGCCCAATATGATCTATTATCTCTTCGAAATGTTTATACCATGGGCGTTCCAGTAATATGGATTCTATACCAAGCATGTGAGCTCTTTCGATAGCATAACATGGCCTATCGACGATCAGACATGCGATTCTTGCGCGCAACTTTTCACCTTCGATAGCATCTGCAATTGCTTGAAAATTGCTTCCATTACCAGAGGCAGCAACAACTATGCAGGGAGTAGAGTTTGAAGTAGAGCTGGAACTCAAATTCATATCGGATAGTTCAGGTCGAAACAACCTGTACATATACCATTCACCCCACACTCTTCAAAGACCTGCTTGTATCCTGCGGTAGACAGATAGAATAAGTCATCTGCGCCTATTAACTCCCTCAGTTCTTCCTCTTCATTTTGTGATGCGATGAGTTCATTGCGCCTTGAGGTATCCAATCCGTAATTGCATGGTCCTATGACCGCAGGTGAGTGGATGCCTACGTACACTTTTTTAGCCCCGGCTTCTCTAACCATATCCACTATGACCTTCATCGTTGTACCTCTCACGATTGAATCATCGATGAGTATGACTTCCTTTCCTTGAATAACGGAATGCATAGGCGCCAATTTTCGTCTAACAATCTCCTGACGATCCTTAGGCATTATGAAACTTCTCCCAACATAATGATTCCTAATCAGGCCATAGTCCAAAACAATTCCGGATGCATGGCTATATCCCATCGCGCCAGAAAAACCACTATCGGGCACACCTATGACGATATCACCCATGACTTTATGTTCTTGGTACAATTTCATTCCAAGTCTCTTCCTTAATTCGTGTACACTTATGCCAGAAAAATTGCTATCAGGACGTGCGAAATAAACGAATTCAAACGAACAAAAGTGTGAATCTTTTTGTGAGAATGTCACGATCTCTGGGCAAGGGGTATTATCGGAAAAGAACACGATTGTACCTGCTTCTACCTCACGTATATCGTCGCAACCTATGCTACTCAGAGCGGAATCCTCAGATGCGATAACATAACCATCTCCGAATTTTCCATAGAAAAGAGGTCTTATTCCGTATCGATCTCGAGCTGCTGCGATGAACGAACTATGGAGCATGACAAGGGAATAAGCTGCGGGAATTCTTGAGAGAGTCCATTGAAGAGAGCTCTTCGGATCGTGGTATGGTGCGAGGGAAAAATAGTGGACAAACAACTCCGTATCGAGCGTTGTGGAGAAAATGCCACCATTTTCCATAACATATTTTCTTCTCTCGTCTGCATCGACGATATTTCCATTGTGAGCCACCGAAAACGTTCCCTTAAAAGTATATGCTGTTATGGGCTGGATTTCATTTATCGAACCGTAAGTTGAATATCTTACGTGACCTATTCCTCTTTTACCTTCTACAAAATTCGAATCTGTTAAAACATCATGAACGAGTCCTTCGCCTTTTACGCTCTTGAAACCATTGATCACAACACCAGTCGACTGTTGACCTCTGTGCTGTAGTGCCAACAAAATATCATGCAAAACGTTGTACGAATCGTCAACGTTCCATGTTCCAGCTATACCACACATATTCGTTCCCCCCACGCTTTTCGAGTTTTTATCGAATATCTATTCTATATATCTATATACTTCTATGTATTCGTTTACTCTCACGTTAGAACAACAATTTGAAAAAACAAACTCTATTTACTTGCTATTAAACAGACAGAGGAACCTCACGGTTCCTCTGCACTCTCACTTTGTCTCTGGTATAAGTATTTTCAGAATATCTTCATTCTTGATGCGGATGTATCCTTCTTGCAACTCTTTGAATGCGATGCTCACTGCATAATCGTCCGGCGAGCTCACGAATGGCTTTGCCATATCATTCAAGGCTTCCGCTCTTTTAGCCACAACAATAGGTATCGCATATTTATAAGGTATCTTCTCAAGCAATTCATCGTATTTTATAACAGTCTTACTCACTTACTGCACCTCCTTTAACAAGTTTCTTACCTTATCTGTTTCTTTAAGCTTATCAAACTTGAGCCTTTCAGCGTATATGATGGATACAAGATTCGTTATCGAGCTTTCGAGATCTTCGTTTATGATAAGATACTCGAATTCTGGAATATACTTTATCTCCTTACGCGCAGTTTCCAATCTTCTTTGAATCTTTTCTTCGGTTTCTGTTCCTCTTCTTTTTAGCCTCTCGCCCAGTGTTTGGTAACTCGGTGGAGCTATGAATACAAATTTGGCTCCATCAAAGTTCTTTTTTACATTCAATGCTCCTTGCACATCTATATCCAAAATCACATCGTTACCATCATCCATGTGTTTGAACACAAAATCCGAAGGTGTTCCGTAATAATTATCGTGCACTTTTGCCCACTCTAAGAACTTGTTGCCACGTATCATTTCATCAAATTCTTCTTGCGATATGAAGAAATAATCAACTCCGTTGATCTCACCAGGTCTCTGCTTTCGAGTCGTACAAGAAACCGAGAAAACAACGTTCTTAACTCTTTCCAATACGGAACGTATGATACTTGTTTTACCAACACCACTTGGACCACTTATGACAAACAAAATACCCTTATTGGCACTTGCAAGGCCCATTTTTTTACTAGCCCTTTCTTATTCTTTCGAGTTCCTTCTCGATCTCTGCCATGGACTCTATGAACCTTTGAGCAATAGTTTCCGGTTGGATTGCACTGAGTATAATGTGGTCTGAGTCTGTAATGAGTATGGATCTTGTCTTTCTTCCATAAGTAGCATCTATAAGTTTGCCCTCACCTTTAGCATCTTCCTTTAACCTCTTCAACGGTGCGCTCTCTGGATTAACGATTGCTATGACCCTATCACCAGCAATAACATTACCAAAGCCTATGTTTATAAGTCCAAACATCTCTTACACCTCCCGAATTAGTGAAAAAATCTATTCTATATTCATTATCTGCTCTTTGAACTGAGACACTAAGTATTTGCCTTCCAGTGCGAGGTTGTTTATATCTATCAACCTACTTTTTGAGAGTATAGTATTGAATTCTCTGAGAAGCTCTTGTGAGATGAAATTCAACATGTCCCCGACGGGTTCTCTTGAATTCAGAAGTTGCTTTGTCCTAGATATGTGACTTTCCAAGCGCACCAATTCTTCTCTTATATCTGCCCTATCTGCGATCAACGCAACTGCACTCTCGAATAGTTCCTTATTAAGTTCTACATCTTCTGGCAGTATCTCTTTTGCATTCGTTCTTATACGTTCCGCAATCGATTTTGGAAGTTCATCGGCCTTGCCCTTGATCTGCTCCACGGTCGATTCCATCTTACTGACCATTTCGAGTAAATCTTTCGTTAGCTTTTCACCTTCTATAGTCCTCTCATCGACGACCTTTTTCAAAGCTTCTTCGAGGACAAGAACAGTATTGCTCCACGCACGCTCTATTTCTTCTGCCGAGAATTCGAATTGAAACGCATCTTTGAAATTGAGAAGATGGCTCAACTCTACCGGGACAGGTATTCCGAGATTCTCTCTTATTTCGGATAACATCTCGTAGTATGTTCTCACAAGTGAATAATCGATGGACATCTGGATGGGTTTTATGAACTTAACTGATAACTTTATGGCTATTTTTCCCCTAGATATGTATTCCCTTACTTTAGCCATTATATCCAATTCTTTAGCATTGAGGAAATAAGGGAGTGATACATCCATCGTTAATCCCTTCGAATTGAGTGCCTTTACCTCGCACGTTATCTTGTAATCGTCGATAACGCTCTGCACCTTTGCATATCCAGTCATACTTTTAGGCACAAATATCCCTCCTGACGGGTTCTAATTCATATTATACACGAATATAGCACAAATTCCAAGTAATTCACCAAAAATTAAAAAATATATGCGGAAGGTGACCTTCCGCACGTTCTTACTCTTGATTACAACGTCATTTTTTCTTCAATCGCTTGTGCGATCCTCTCGCCGCTAAGGTTGTATATTTCGAAGAGTAGTTTCGAATCACCCGAGACTGGGAAATCTTCCAGTCCCAGTTTCATGAATTGTGCTGGCAATAGACCGATTTCGATGAATTTCTGTGCTATCAAGCTGCCAAGTCCGTTGTAGACATTGTGATCCTCCACCGTTACAACGAAATTAGAATACTTCTTGAGTATATTCACGTCTAGGTTATGTGGACAACTGACATTAACGACCGCTACGTTGATGCCTTTGGCCTTCAATATTTCATGAGCCTTCAAGACATTTGGAATGACTGAACCCATAGCATATATGACGCCGTCACCACCATCTCTTAGTACATCCATCTTACCATACTCGAATACATAGTTTTCATCAAAAAATGGTGTCCCATCTTCCTTCTTTATTGGTTCCAACTTACTTCTTCCAACTGCTACAACGTAATTTCCATACTCCTTTGCAACGTATCTTATTGCTTTGTCCGTCTGATTCGGATCAGCTGGTACGATAGTTTTGAAGCCGTACCATGCTAAAGGTGCGCCAACGTAATTGATGCCATGGTGCGTTTTACCATCTTCTCCAACATCTATGCCGCAATGCGTGACTACGATCTTCAAATTCGTATTGTTTATCGCATTGAGCCTGTGTTGATTGAATGTTTCATCGATGCCGAATACACCAAAGTCTGCAAAGAAAGTCACCAATCCGTCAGCAGACATCGCACCAGAAATAGTTGCTGCGTTGTGTTCTTGTACACCCAATTCAACTATCCTATCGCCACGCTCTTTGTCCAAAAAATCGAGTTTTACGGACCCCTTTAAGTCACAATCTACTGCAACAACGTTATCGTTGAGCGTTGCAAGATCAGCAATTGCACGTCCGAGTGCACTTCTGTTATCAGTGGATTTATCGTAAATCCTCGGAGTACCTGTGTTTATTTCAATTTCGTAACTTCGTTTCAATTTATCATGCGGCCTTGTCGGTAATTCGTTTCTCACCTTCATGTATTTATCCACATCATTTTCTATATTCAATTGTTCAAGTGCCTTTGCAAGTTCTTCCTTGTTCAAAGGCTTTCCATGGTAATCCGGTTTATCCTCCATGAAATCTACACCTTTACCAATGATTGTGTGTGCAATTATCGCTGTCGGTTTAGCATCGTTTCTTGCTATCTTCAATGCAGCTAATATCTGTTCAAGGTCATGTCCATTTATCTCTACGATATTCCAACCAGCAGCTTGAAATTCAGCCTTTATATCTACGTACATTACATCATGTGCATGTCCACTTATCTGAATATCGTTGTAGTCGACAAGGACCGTCAAGTTGTCGAGATTATATTTTCTTGCTGTTCTCCTTGCCTCTTGAACTTGACCCTTTGCACTCTCACCATCGCTCATGACAACATAAACGTGATAGTCCCTTTTCTTAATCTTTGCCGCAAGTGCAAAACCTACTCCTGCCGACAAACCTTGACCAAGATTACCCGTTGTCCACTCCACTCCAGGTATACCACGCGTTATGTGACCTTCAAAGATCGATGCAGGATGCCTAAACCCAGCCAAGACCTCTTCTCTATTCACAAAACCATAATTTGCCAAAGTAGAATAGACTGCAGGTGATATGTGTCCGTGGCTGACAACGATCCTATCTCGATTCTCATCCCACGGGGTCTTTGGATCAACATTTGCAAATGCGTAAAGACTGACTAACAAATCAATGGAAGACATAGAACCACCTGGATGCCCAGAGTTGGCTACGGTGGTCATCTTCAATATATCGCCACGGCACTGCCTTGAAACTTCTCTCAATTTTTCAACATCGTACTGCTTTATCACCGAAATCCCTCCACTTCTATTAAAAATATCAAAGGAACTGCCCGAGATTATATTTACATTGTGATATTCAAAATTCGTATGCGATGCGATAAATACTTTCTATATCGTGGATGTCCAAACGCTTCACTTTTCCAAGTGGTGCATGCTTTGAAGCAATTTGCGTAACCTTTTGCACATCTTCTTGAGTAAATCCAAGTTCCTTGAGCGTTATAGGAGCACCAACCGACTTGTACCACCTTCTCAATTCATCTATTGTACGTTCAGCCGTTGCATCATCTCCCAAATTGAGAATGTTCTTTCCAAATTTGATTAGTTTTTCAGAAATCAAATCCCTGACATAAGTCATCCAAGCTGGGAATACGACGGCCAAACCTGCGCCATGCGCTACCTCTGGTTTCAATGCACTCAGTGGATGTTGTAGGTCATGAGAAGACCAATCTCCGCCAGTGGTCCCCATCTTGGTCAAACCATTTAGTGCCAATGTTGTTGCAAGGCACAAATTCGCACGCGCCTCGTAATTTTCAGGTTCTTCAATCACTTTTTCTGTTGCAGACATTATGGTTCTTATTATGCCTTCGTCTATACTATCGATCAATGCGCTACCAGCTACATCGAAATAGTGTTCCATCACATGGCTTATAGCATCTATTGCACCGTAAACTACTTGGTCCCTCGGTAAAGAATACTGAACAGTCGGATCAACTATAGAAACAACGGGATAAACATACTTTGAACCGAATCCCAATTTCTCCAACGTCTCTTCGTTTGTGATAACGCCATTACCATTCATCTCCGTACCAGTTGCAGACATGGTCAGTACAACGTACAGTGGAAGCGCCTTTTTCACCGCATATTTCCCGATAAACGCATCCCAGATATCACCTTCGTAATAGTATCCTGCTGCGATTGCTTTACCACTGTCGACAACACTTCCACCACCAACTGCCAATATCGCCTCTACCTGCTCTTTCTTTGCAACTGCTATAGCCTCGTGGACCTTCGATAGTACAGGATTTGGTCGAATGCCGGAAAGTTCGACTTTCGTTATTCCATTATCGTGTAGTGACCTGACAACTTTCTCGTAAACACCATTCTTCTTAATGGAACCTCCGCCGTAAATCATCAATACCTTCTTAATGCCGTTCTTTCTTAATTCTTCCCCAATTTTCTCCACGGTATCTTTTCCAAAAACGAGTTTAGTTGGATTATGAAAAACGAAATTCTCCATATATTCCACCTCCTACAGTCGTTCAAGTGATATTCTTGATGTTCGATTAAATTATACCACATATACGTAATTTTGAGTGATTGTTGACTCATTGTTGCATACAAAAGGCCACCAAAAGAGGTGGCCTTTTGAAAAACGAAATTAGACGAATAAACCAAGTTTTGAATGTAAGTTACAAGTAACGCACATGCATTTGAGACTTAAGAACTCTTATCAGAATTCCAGCCAACAATCATCCATTATGAGTGGATCATTTGAATTCCCACCGCCCATGATGTAGGCTTTGGGTTCTTGTTGCAATGGTCTAAACTTGTTTTCAACACCATCGTAATCCCAAGAAGTAATGTAAACGGTCCAACCATTGAAATTACTTGGATTACCAAGCCAATCACCTTTTACTATAATATTTATCCAGCCATCTTCGACAAAGATTTCAGGCGAACCAATTTGAGTCCCGAATTTATCTTTCGTTGCCCCTTGTGTTGTGTAAATGCCACTGATCCATCCAGTTGCAAATATCTCGTAATCCCAATTCCAATCTTTGAATTCATGATTTTGCAATGGCAAGAAGTTAGCACCTTTTTTCGTTGGATCATCTATGAATATTTGGTATGTAACATGGTCAAAACCGTAAGATGGTCCCCAGGTCTTCGTAAGGTCTCGAGGTTTTATAGACAGAATGAGCGTACTACCTATACTCTCTGCCTTTGCCTCGATGATATCCATTTGTCTTTTGAATGTTGGGTCTGTTGGATAGACGTACGTACCACTCAAGCCAACGTCATCGTCGCTTGGATCTGCAATTTCTGCAAGAGTCTTCTTCTCAAGGTCAACCAAAATCGTTATTTCGTCGGTATACAACGTATCCCTTACCGTTTTACCCATAGCTCTGATCAGTATCGTATGCTCACCCGGGTCCAATTTGAACGGGTCGATTGTGAATGTGAACTTTCCATCCTTTGGTTCTATCTTCAGTTCAGATTCAACCTTCCTATCGATGTAGACGTACAAGGCCTTTGCATTCGTCTGACCACTAACTTCTGTCAATTTGGTTACCTTATCACCATTCTTTAGGTTTATGCTGACATCGACATTCGGTTTTGAAAGCTCTGACCGTTCTTTGGAAAACGCAAATATCGTGAGGCTCTTGGCAGGCATCTTTACATTGATGTATCCGCCATCTCTGACTATAATAGGTGAACCTATACCAGCTGCTGCACTGTATATCGGCTCAAATGTCGTTCCAGGTTCGTAAGCGGTCTTGAAATTGCTTATCCTTTGATCATTTGCAGTGTTCAAGACTACCAAAAGTTCTTCTTCGTTACACTTTAGAGTGTACACCAGTAGTCCTGCACCACGTTTTTCAGAAAGGAGCGTTTTTACCTCACCATATCTCGTTGCAGGATGAGCCTTCCTGAATTCTATAGTATCTTTTATGAATTTATACATATCGCTATTTGTGTCGAAGTGGTCTTGGCCAAACGAACCCCACCCGTTGGCAAACATCGATGCCCTTGTCTCTTCAAAGTATTGTTCGGTACCATAGTAGATCACAGGAAGTCCTGGTATGGTAAGTATTAGTCCAAGTGCCTGCTGAATGATATTTGGTGTGACGCCCTTGCCGAATCTTTCCATATCGTGGTTATCTATGAACGTTACGAGTAATCCCTTTTTCAATGTTTCATTTCTTGCTTCAAGCCTGTATGCAAGATA
>Ga0116146_1003217_pt1 | contig 13646 bp, 10 predicted proteins | sample AD_JPNHG2_MetaG_FD_89748 | JGI IMG/M metagenome (GOLD analysis project Ga0116146, IMG submission 89748) | Active sludge microbial communities of municipal wastewater-treating anaerobic digesters from Japan - AD_JPNHG2_MetaG | ecosystem: Engineered > Bioreactor > Anaerobic > Digestate | place...
ACTTTGTTCAGGAACACTACAATGCGGGGCACATTTACCTGACGGGCCAGAAGGATATGCTCGCGGGTTTGAGACATCGGGCCGTCGCTGGCCGCCACCACCAGAATCGCACCGTCCATCTGGGCAGCACCGGTTATCATATTCTTAATATAGTCGGCATGTCCCGGACAGTCCACGTGGGCATAGTGCCGGTTTTCGGTCTCATACTCCACGTGGGCGGTATTGATGGTAATACCGCGTTCCTTTTCTTCCGGAGCATTGTCGATTTCGTCATACCGTTTCACCCGGCCCTTGCCGCCGTTCTTGTGAAACATGCGCATCGTGATGGCAGCCGTCAATGTCGTCTTGCCGTGGTCGATATGACCAATCGTACCAATGTTCACATGCGGTTTTGTTCTTACAAAGATATCCTTTGCCATGTGTTAATAACCTCCTGAATATTCCTGTTTCTTAAGGTTAACTTGTATTGTTTGATTCAAAACTACATCTTCAACTACATATCCTTAATCTGGGCTGGACAATACTCTCTGCTTTTGCAATCGCTGCACCATCCAAGCAAGGTAAATCAAACCGGCCCTGACTGTTTTGCCTTAGCTGCTGATGGGATTTGAACCCATGACCTCGTCCTTACCAAGGACGCGCTCTACCGACTGAGCTACAGCAGCATTGTCGCTGAATGCCAATGCTTTCAGCATCAAAAACCCAATTATGAATCATGGGTTCTTTCGTTTCAAAGTCCCTTTTGAAAATAAATATAGGGACTGTCTGAGCTAAATATTAGCAAAGGGGAAAGTATATAATCTGGAGACCTAAGTGCAAAGAGAAAAAATGAAAAAATTTACAGAAATATTCATTTTTTTCGTCTGGGGGGAAAATCTAAAATACTGCCTCTTCCGTATCCGTTTTTGTGGACAGATCGGTTACGGGAGGGAGTAATGTTCTACTGACCTCATTGACAAAAGAAGACCATCTGGGACGGTTTTCAATCTGGATAGACGATATCTGCTTCAAAGCAGCCAATCTGGAATCAATTTCTATGGATTCATCAGAAAAATAATCCTTCAAAACCAAAATATAAGGTGAAGTCCGGCTGATATCGGAACGAATCAGCTTGTTCTGGATATATTGAATCGCCTTATCATGTAGGCCGGCATATAAGCATATTTTTAGTATCTGATTATTCGTTTCTTCCGAAAAACCATTCTCTGCGGCAGAGTAGTTGATTTTTGTCAGATAACTGCCGCCTTGCTCCCACATTTTCTGCTCAGCTATCCAAGAAATGGATGCCTGCTGAATTTTTAATAGAAGTTCAGAATCTTTTTCTGCGGCCGCTTTTTGTTCGGCCATATCCATAATCTCGCGAACATAACTGATAGTCAAACCCTCCGCGGCTTTAATTGAACCTGCCCACTCCAGCAAAAAGGCAGCTGATTGACGCTGGCAGATAGAGCGGATAGCCAGCCAAACCTGTTCGCTGTAGCCATTGCCGGACAGCATTTTCAAAAGCCACTCCAAATCCGCACCTTGGCCTGTCTGTCCGGCCAAATCAATAACAATCTGCCGAACTGCAATGCTTTCATCCAGCATCAGCTGATTTTGCCTGAATAATTCAAGGGCTTTGACCTTATCGATATAGACAAGCCCTTGTGCTGCGGCTAAACGCAAACCGGGATTATCTGTAACCTTCAAGGCCTCTTTAAATAACGGTTCATATAGGACGCGAGCCGCTTCTTTTGAACCGCCTTGCCCGCAAAGACGGGCCAAAATAGCCAATAAATTTGCCCGTAAAGCCGAACTTTGTAAAGCAGAGCGATTATAGCGATCCTTAAGAGCTGTCAAATAGGACTGCATTGATTCTGGAGGCAAGTTATTTAATTCCAATATCTTACCGATAACAGTCGCTCCCTTTTCAGCCGCATCCGCCGCATCCTGATTAAGATATTCAGTGGCAATGGCCAGTGTGCGGGTCTTTATTTCCGGCGACAATTCTATTTGTGAATTGCTCGAAAAAGCAAAAAACACCGCTTCCCCCAGCGCCCCAAACATTGCCAGCGCTACTTCCGGGTCTTTTTCCTGACTAAAACGTTCCAGCAATCTTGCCGCAGGATTCAGCACACTCATATTCATCAGAGCTTTGGCTGTCTGCAAGCGTACGTCTCGCGAAGAATCCGATAAAAAAGAAAACAGTTTTTCGCGAAGCTTTTCGTTGGTGCCGATTGGGTATTTGGTCAGCTTATCCAGTGCCCACAGCCGAATGGGCGCCAAATCCGAATCCATCAATTCCAGCAGCATTTTGCCCCGCCCGGCCTCATCCAGAGTCTCGTACTGCTTATCCAGCGATCCTATATAGAGCTTTTGCCAGCGGGCACTTTCAGCCTGCACTTCCCGCAGCTTCATTTCCTGACGAAGCAGACGTTCGCGTCTTATATCTTCGGGACTTTTTCGCTGAAGCTCACTTAAAATATCAGCCCAAACCGACCGGCTGGTGCCAACCGGGATGCCAAATGCCTCTTGTAGGGCCGTTTCGGCTGATTTTGCTATGTCGGCATCTGGATTATCCAGAAGTCCGATTAAGCTGCGCAAAGCAAGCGGTTCGGGCCGGACCTGCAGAGCATATATGGCATTGCCTCGAGTCTGTGTGCTAAGTTCTTTATTATCAAGGAGCTGCCTGATTGGTCCTGCGATTTCAGCATAATCGAAAAGCAGCATCGCTTCCGCAGCTAATTCCGCCTGTTCAGGCGACTTGCCCTGCAAAATTCCGATCAGCGGCTCGAGGAATATCTCTTTGGCACTGATGGTCTGGCTCAATCCGCGGCTTTTAATCAATGCCTTGCATACGGACTGACGGGCAAGAGGATTTTCTTCTGCTTTCAAGGCAGAGACAAGAACTTCTCGGCTTTGTGCATTATTTTGAAGAAGCAGGCCAACAGCAGCATCCACACGGACATCTTCTGTGCTGCCCTGAAACAGAGTTTCGCGGTAAATCCGCAATTGTCGAGCGGACGCCTCTTCTGTCTCTAGTGGAATGGTTGGGGTGGATACACTAATAGACAGCTCTTCCTGACCCTGTACAGATAACGACAGGGACAGAATATAAACGAACAGGATAAAAAACCATACACTCCTGGGGTTCACGGGCACTCCATAACGCACTTTCATACCTGCAGGACAATTCAATGGTTACTATTTCGGCAATTTTGTGCTTATAGTATCAAAAAACCCAAATCCGTCAAACACGAACCGCTTTTTTGTTGTTTTTTTGTCTGCTATAATAAAAAATACTCCAGATTGTGCGAAAAGTTCCCCTTTTCGATGAAAAAACATAAAAAAACTATTCTTTCTAAAAGTATATTTCAGCATATTATGTTCGTTGGAAGCAGATGACAAAAGAAGAATTGCTGACAACAGTTTTTGGGCTTGGCAAGCTGCCTGCAGCGCCGGGAACGTTTGGTTCACTGGCGTCGGTATTGTTATACCTCCTTTTGGGATACGTGTATCCTTCCGCCAATTGGTATGTTATGGCATTACTGGCTGCATTGGGAACATGGGTATGCATAGAGTATGGGCCACAAATGACAGCAATAACAGGAAAAAAAGACCCGCCGGAAGTCGTAGCAGATGAGGCGGCCGGGCAAGCATTAGTGATGCTGGCAATTACTCTATTGAATCCGGCAAAAATCTGTAACGCAGGTGTTACAGGATTCGTTCTGTTTCGGCTGTTTGATATTTTCAAGCCCTTTCCTTGCAAACAGTTAGAAAAACTTAAAGGGGGGTATGGGATTTTGGCCGACGACCTGATGGCCGCAGTATATGCAGCGGCCGTGTTTATCGTTTTACGCCGTTTTCTGCCTGCCTTTTTCGGATAAACTATTGAAGCAAAATAAGTTATGTGTCGATAAAAAGCCCATGCAGACAATTTTACAGGCGGTTTAGGCCGCCTTTGTTTTAATATGGAGCACTCAATGGCTTGCGATTACTCGATTCAGGTTTGCCGTCAGCTTGAGGCCGACTTTCAAAAGTGCAGCTTATACCGTCCGATGCGGATCGCACATTACGATGCTGGGACGGTTTTATGCTATGACCTCAATCCAATTGAACCGGGACCGGTTATTCAAGTGCGCTTGTGTGTTGAAAGATTCGTCGGGGGCGGTTTTGCCGGTCAGGTTTATAAAGTCCATCTGGATGACATTTGTGCAGATGGAAAATCTGTGGATCGTGCCGCTGCACTGGTGCGGGGAAAAAGTTATGCGTTAAAAATATTAATTCCTCCTTCTGCAGGGTCGCGTTTTTTCAGGAATTTTTTATATGCTGTCGGTTTTCAAGGCCCATTTCAACTGCAGGTCAATCCCGCGGCAGCCCGAGCCGGGGCACTATGGCAGAAATTGATCCGTGCTGCTGCCCAGATTCGATTTAATGACCCCCTTTGCGTCAATGACATCCACGGCACCTTTGTTGATTCAGAATTAGGCAGCTGCGGCGAAATCAGCGATTGGATTGACGGCCGGACATGGCGGCTGGAAGTAGACGACCATCTGGACCAGCTGAATCGATGGAAAAAAGGCAAATCCGTCGATTTAACTGTTCTGGGCTCTCCTGAATACCGCTCTAAATATATGTTTATGACGGAGTTTGTTAAACTGCTGCACGAGATTGGCGCTTACGAGTTTGCCCGGCAGTACGAATGGACGACCTGTAAAAGCCAGCCCAATGTCCTGAAACGAATCGATACAAATGCCGAGCCCAGCAAGGGCTTGACCGCCGTTGATTTTCGGGCGGGATTGACGCTGCTTGCCGTTGGGCCAATGAGTCCGGGGGATTTCAAGCTGATTTGGCAGGGAATCAAACGCGGCTCGCTGGTTCAATTTGACAGGGGAAATATAAAAAAACTCGAGGATTATATTTCCCAGCATCCCGACCTGAAAAATGTTCTGCCGAATGCAGAAAAATTGCTTTGTGAATTAAAGCAATGCGAGTCAATTTATCGGGATTCAATTCCGGACATCACGCATAATCATTTTCGCCTGCTGTATGACAGGCGGCTTTGGGGACAGATATTAGACAGCGCGGTTACGGGGTGGAAAACGCAAAATCTTATTGATGCTGAAGATATTTTCAGAAACTCTCCTCTAAAAACCATTGTCTTTCTCCTGCTCGGCCTGATTCCTTTTATTGGCAAACTATGCCGCCGGCTTTGGGCAAAGGCAGACTGGCGAAAGCATTATAAGAGTTTGTTGACCGACTGCAGCTATTTTTATCGGTCTGTTAAAGGCCGCATGGCTGAAATGCTAATCCAGTGGCATAGAAGCGGGCGATTGGGTGAAGACAATGCGATTGCTGTTTTCAACTCCCCTGTTCTTTTTCTACTGCACCTGCCGCTGTCGGTCCTGCCGGCCGGTCTCCATCGGTTAATAACCGATCCAAAAGTACTTCAAAACAAACTGCATTTTGTATTTGTGCGGCCGATTCAGCTGTATTTCAATGCCTCTCTGCGTGAACAATGGCTGCGGGATATGGTTCGGCAGGGGCAGAAGAAGCATATTTTAAGCGATGAGGATGCTTCAACGATTCTCTCACAACTTAACGAACCTTTTATACAAAAATATCTGATCAGTTTAGTAGTCCATTTAATGACGCTGCCGGTTACCCAGATTGTCTCGGTTGCGGTAGCTGCCCTGTTTTACTGGACTCACCCCAATATGCCCGATGCTGAAAGAGCAGCCGCTGTTGCGGGAATTTTGGTCCTGTTCCAAGTGATTCCCATTTCACCCGGTTCATTCTGCCGCGGTCTTTATACAACGGTTATTGCAATACGGGACAGGAATTTCAAAGACTACAATATCGCTCTTTTTTTAAGCTATTTTAAGTATGTAGGATACTTGGCCTTCCCCATACAAATGACTTATCGCTATCCTGCGCTGGCCCGATTTATGGCAGCCCATTGGGCTACCGACGCGGTTCATATTGTCCCGGTTTTTGGAGAGCGCGGGGCCTTGCTGGAACACTGGATCTTTTGTCTTTTCTACAACTGGCCGCTGACCATACGCCGCCGGATGCGCTGCATCAGCGAAATACGCCGCTCGTTGCCGGTTCGGTTGTGGCATATCATTCCCTGTGTACTTTTGGCTGTTTATGTGTTGAGTGCTGCTCACTATGGATACTGCAAAACCGGCAGGGTACCTGAAAAAGACAATCTCTGGTTTATTAAGCCTCTTTTCTGCCTGATTGTTTTTATTCCGTTAGCAGTCGGATGGGCTGTAAGCCGTTTTGCCGGCGGATTGGCACGGGGCAAGCGTATTCTGTCGGCAGCATCGGCAGGCCTTCTAACCGGCATTGGCTATTCTATCGCTGCATGGGCACTGGAACAGAATTGGAATATCGAAACAGAGGTGCTTGTTCCGCTGATTTGGCGGGGATTTGCACTTTCGATTTTCAGCGTCATCGGGGCGATTTTGGCTGAAATCAGCCAGAAAGAAACCCAATAATCTCTTTCCGGCTGGGCTTTCTAATAGAGATATTATGGATAGCCATCTCCGGCAAGTTGATTTTCACCTGCTTTATAAGAAGTTTTCCTTCTTGTAATTGACTAATTTTTCTGCCATAATAGAGTTATTAGGTTTTTTAGGAGACTTTTTTATGGCAAACAGTTTCGGGTCGTTTTGTGACGGCCTGTTTTTGGAATTATGTGTGACAACCCAGCTGGAACTTCCTTCCAGCCGGGAGACCATTCTTGCGTTTTTTGAGCGGCTTCAGAGACTGCACCCAGAAATGAACAATTTTTCGCGTCGCGACGGCGGCGAATATGTTCTGGAGCAGGAGTCTCAAGGGCAGCGTATCCAGTGGGTTGGGCTGGAAGCAGACCGTATCACCGCCGGCTGTGCAGATCCGGATTCGCTCGAACAGGCCTATGCCCTGCACGCCCAAGTGCTGGAGCTGATTCCCTATATGCTGGGTGTCAGTCCGCTGGATATCGATTCACTGGACATTACATTCGGACTGGATTTTGATTATCAGGGCAACCATGATGAGGTTATCGCTGCAGCGCTGCTGAATACCTCCAGCTTCGGGACGCTGTTTGAAATGCCCCAGGTCCGGGCCATAAGCTGCTGTCCATCTGTTATCATTGCCCTGTCGGACGACTGCCGGCTGCAGGCCCGTGTGGCGATTGAATCCCGAACGACCGCCTACGATGTGCGCAGCGAGAAGTATAAATCCGATGAACCCATCAGCCTCTACTTTTCCGTGCGCCGGTATCCGCTTTCGTCGCCTCCGTTTGACACACTGGCGTCGTTTCGGGAACAGTGCCGGATTGCTGAAAACCTGATGTTTGACAAAATCATTCCGCATTTTGTTCAGCCGCTTAATAATGCAATTGCTCAACGACGCTGATTCTATGGAGGCAAAAAGCACAATGGCTGTAGAAGCACCTTTAAGCCGCTACAAAAAGAACAATCTGCTGATTATGGCTGTGCTGCTGATAGGACTGGGCATCTGGTTTTATTATGACGGATACCACAATGCTGCTTTTATCGCCAAGCATACCCAGCAGGACGGCTCGCCGGACAGCACGCTGAATTTCAACCGCAAAGCCCCGCCGTTTATAATTGGCGGAGGCATTGTGCTGGCCATTTATCTGGCAGCCATTCGAGGCAGAAAAATCATTGCCGATGACACCGCGCTTCGCTGCGGCCGTCTAAGCATCGCTTATGATGCAATAGAACAAATCAATAAAACCCATTTTTCTTCCAAAGGTTTTTTTGTGATAACCTACAACGACCAAGGTCAGCGTCGTCAGTTAAAACTCAGCGACCGCATGTACGACAATTTGCCTGCGGTATTGGATTATATTGCAGCCAAAATCCAATAAGCTCCGGTATTCGGCAGGGAGACGCTTTGTTGCGGGTTTTGCTGACCAATGATTGTTCATCTTAAAAATCGGATCGAGGCCGAGCTTGTTTATAAAGGAGTACTATGAATTGCTGTGTGGTGGGGTTGCAGTGGGGCGATGAAGGCAAAGGCAAAGTCGTCGATATTCTGGCCCAAAATGCAGATATCGTCGTTCGCTATGGCGGCGGGGCCAATGCGGGGCATACTGTTATTATCGGGGATACCAAATTTGCCCTCCATCTGATGCCGTCCGGTGCCGTGCGGGAGAAAACCGCCTGTGTTATTGCCAACGGAGTTGTTGTTGACCCGGGGGTGCTTATCGATGAAATCAACGGGCTCAAAGCCCAGCACATTCATATGGAAGGACGGCTTTTTATCAGCGAAAATGCCCACATTGTTCTGGACTATCACAAGCTTGAAGACCAGCTTCGCGAAGCGGCTATGGGCAAAAATAAAATCGGTACAACCGCCCGGGGCATTGGTCCCTGCTATGCCGACAAAGTGGGACGCGTTTATGCGCTGCGGATGGCTGACCTGTGCCGGCCCGATACGGTATTGAAAAACAAACTGCAGACTATTATCGACCATAAAAACAAGCTGTTTGGAGCACTTTACGGGGCTGAACCGCTGGCGTTTGATGCCATTTATGAAAAATGTCTTCATTACAGCAGCGTTCTCAAACCGTTTATCTGCAACACCACACGCTATCTGCACGAGGCACTGGACGCCGGCCGGAATATTCTTTTTGAAGGCGCACAGGGAGCGCTGCTGGATTTGGACCACGGAACATTTCCCTTTGTTACCAGTTCCAATGCCAGCGCTCTGGGGCTGGGGCCGGGAAGCGGCGTTCCGGCTTCACGGGTAGACCGGTTTATCGGTGTGGTCAAGGCCTATGCTACACGCGTCGGGGCAGGGCCTTTCCCAACGGAGCAGGACAACGAAATCGGCAGCCGCATCCGTGAAAAAGGGCATGAATACGGCACGACCACCGGACGCCCGCGGCGCTGCGGATGGTTTGATGCAGTCTCCGTACGCTATACCGTCAAGCTGGGCGGCGTCAGCGAGATCGCAATGATGCATCTGGATACTTTGGCCGGAATGAGGGAAATCAAGCTGTGCAGAGCCTACAAAATCGGCGGAAAGGAAACCACTTTTTTCCCCGCCAGCGTCGAGGAACTGGCCGAAGCTGAATGCATCTACCAAACGCTGGACGGCTGGAATGAGGACTTGTCAACTATTCGTGAGTATGAAGCGCTGCCTCAGCCGGTCAAAGATTATATAAAAGCGGTTGAGTCCATTGTCGGTGTCCCCGTTACGATGGTGGGTGTGGGGCCCAAACGAAGTCAGGCCATCTTCAGAAATCCGGTATGAAGGATCATCAAACGGTTGAAGAGAAACGCAAGCAGACAGCACAGCGGCTGGGCATCCATCCGGATGCTGTACCCCGCCATATCGCCATCATCATGGACGGCAACGGGCGGTGGGCACTAGAACGGGGACTGCCGCGGTATCGCGGACACGAGAAAGGAGCCGAGACTGTAAAAGTCATTGCCCAGCATTGCGTAGATAGCGGCATTGAATATCTGACGCTGTATTCCTTCAGCATGCAGAACTGGAAGCGTCCTCGCGAGGAAGTGGACTTTTTGATGTATTTGTATGCGGCTTATCTTGAGGGGATACGGCCCAGTTTGATGGAAAACAATGTGCGTCTGGCGCATCTGGGCCGGCGGGAGCCCCTTCCGCCAACAGTATTGAAAGCATTGGATGACACCATTGCTGCCACCAGCGCCAATACCGGTATGATTCTGGGCTTGGCACTGAACTACGGCTCACAGGCAGAGATTGTCGATGCCGTCCGGTCCTTGGCCCGCAAGGTCAAAGACGGTTCCATTGAGCCGGACTCCATCAATGAACAGGATATCAGCAATCATCTTTACACCGCCGGATGGAAAGACCCGGATTTGGTAGTGCGTACAAGCGGCGAGCTTCGCATCAGCAATTTTCTGCTGTGGCAGGTCTCGTATGCAGAGTTCTATGTAACCAGCGCCTACTGGCCGGATTTTACACCTGAAGAGATGAATAAGGCCATCTTGGCTTATGCCGGCCGGCAGCGGCGCTTCGGCGACATCAAGCCGAATTTCTCGTCACAGGGCTGACTATGCTTAAATATCGACTTATCTTTGGAACAGTGATGACGGTATTTTTCGTGGGCCTGATCCTGTTTGACGGCTGGCTGGACGGTTCGCTGCTAGAAGCCGTACCAGACAAGCCGGTTCAAGCGCCCTTCTTTACGCTGTTAATTGCCCTCTTGACAATACCGGCACAATTCGAGTTTGGCAATTTGATAAAAAACACCGGCGCACACCTATTTAAAAGCGTTACAATACCGGCAACAATTCTGCTGGCTTCCGGCTGTTTGTGCTTTCAGTTTATATATTCTTTCTATGTGCTGGCATTTTCATTTCTGGCACTGTTTATCGTACAAGCGCTGAAATTCGGCACTGAAGGCACGATTCGAAATGTCGGGGCATCTCTTTTTTCGATTGCTTATTTAGGACTTCTGTGCTGGTTTATTTTAAGAGTTCGCATTTTATGGGGGCCGGTTGTTTTATTGTTCTTTATTTTTACCGTAAAAGCTTCTGATATAGGGGCTTACACGATTGGCCGGCTGTTTGGCAAGCATAAACTCTGTCCCCGCATCAGCCCCGGAAAAACATGGGAGGGCTTGGGCGGAGCAGTTCTGTTTGGGACCATTGTCTCTATTGGTATTTCTGCGTGTTGTGGTATAATGTCTGTTATGTCAGCGGCAATTTTCGGGGCCGTATTTGGAATTCTGGGCCAGATGGGCGATTTGGCCGAATCGATGCTGAAGCGGGATGCCGCCGTCAAGGATTCCTCAGCCAGCGTGCCGGGATTTGGAGGCCTGCTGGATGTCATTGATTCGCCTTTGGCGACTGCACCGGCGGCACTTTTAACATTCAGTCTTTTGCTTGCGAGCACAGGAAGTTAATTTTGGATTTAAAGATACAGATTGAACCAGACGCACAACGGCTGGAATTATTTGGTCCAGCAGATTCCCACCTGCGCCAATTGTGCCAGACGCTGGGAGTTAAAATTACTGCCAGAAACGGAACCGTACTGGTTTCAGGGGATGCATCCGCAGTTCACACCACCGCAGATTTGATTGGCCGGATGCAGAAACGGCTTATCCAGAGAGGCCAATTAAACAGTGACGATGTGGATGAATTGCTCAACCGATGCCGCCAGACCATCGACCGCGATAATCCCGATGTCATTGAAGTGTATTCGCGCAAAGGAATCATAGAGCCGTTTACCAAGGGGCAGATGGTCTATATACAAACGATGTATAAAAATGATTTGACCTTCTGTATAGGCCCTGCCGGGACAGGCAAGACCTATCTGGCGGTTGCTGTGGCAGTTTCGATGCTCAAACGCAAGCAAATCCGGAAAATCGTTCTGGCCCGGCCGGCTGTGGAAGCGGGCGAACGCCTGGGATTTTTGCCCGGCGACCTGCAGGCCAAGGTCAATCCTTATTTGCGCCCCTTGTTTGACAGCTTGGAAGATATGATGGACTTCGGGCAGATGCAGAAGTTCATGGAAATGGATATTATCGAAGTTATTCCTCTGGCTTTTATGAGAGGCCGTACGCTGAATGAAGCGGCGGTTATCTGTGACGAAGCGCAGAATACATCCCGCTCCCAGATGCTGATGTTTCTGACGCGGCTGGGACGCGGCTCTAAAATGATTATTACAGGTGATATTACCCAGACAGATTTGGCGCCGGGGGAAAAAAGCGGCATGGTAGAAGCCATCGAGACGCTCCGGCATATTCCCGGAATCGGATTTGTAACACTGGACAAATGCGATATTGTCCGGCATAAACTGGTTCATCAGATTGTTCAGGCCTATGACGAGAAAAAGCAGAAGGAGAACAATCTGAAATGACGCCGCTTCTGAAAAAGAAAGTCAGTTCCCGCCGCCAGCAGGTGCGCAATAATCTGGCAATGGAGCGTTTGGCTCGCCTTGCGTCCGCTGTCAACGGCCCTTATCCGAAAGCGATCGTCATTCTAATCCTGTTCATCGGAGCCGTCACAGCCGCATTGGGTGTGGAAATAAATCAGGAGACAATTTACCTTTATGGATTGACCCAATTCAAGCCGTGGCTGGAAATTATTTCGCTTCTGATTATTGTGGCCGCCGTCAGCATTGGAATGTCTTTGTATCTGATCCACTACCGGCCCAACATTCTGCACAAACCGGCCCGTCTGATTGCAATTGCCTGCCTGTTCTGGCTGCTGCTGGCCGTCACTCGTGCTTTTTCGCTCAAAGAGGAATGGAAACCTATGGCGGTAGGTGCCGCCGTGTGCGGGGCTATCATTTTAACCATTGCCTACGACCAGCGTTTTGCCATAGGAATGATGATGTTTTATATTATGCTGGCTGTTTTTGCCGCTGAGCAGACGGCTTCTGTCGATCTTCTGCTGACCATGGCCGCCGGTGCGCTGAGCTGCTGTTTCAGTCTGCGGGAGATTCGCACCCGCAAAAAACTGATTGAAGTATCCCTGCTGGCGACCATAGCGGTCTTTCTGATGCGCACAGCACTGGGCATCATCCAAAACCAGCCGGTCAAGGAATACATTCTACAGGCCGGCATCGCTGCGGCGGCAGCTTTTGTGGTCGGCATCTTTATTCAGGCATTCCTGCCCATCATTGAACAGACATTTGGCATCGCTACAAGCATGACCCTGATGGATTACAGCGACGCCAATCAGCCCCTGCTGCGAAAACTGGCAATGGATGCTCCGGGGACTTTCAGTCACAGTCTGCTGATCGGCTCGATTGCAGAAGCAGCTGCCGAATCCATCGGCGCCAATGGACTGCTTTGCCGCGTGGGAGCATATTACCATGATATTGGAAAAATTCATAAGCCGGCCTATTTTGTCGAAAACCAGATGGGTTCAAGCAGCCGGCATGAGCAGCTTTCCCCAGCAATGAGTCAGCTTGTCATCGCAGGTCATGTCAAAGACGGCATTGAAATTGCCAAAGAATTCGGATTGCCTTCCGTTCTGCGGGAATTCATTGAAACCCATCACGGCACGACACTGATGGAATATTTCTACCATGAGGCCAAAAAACGGCAGGACGAACGGCAAAGTCCGGTTTGGGAATCGGAGTTCCGCTACCCCGGCCCCAAACCCCGTTCCAAAGAAGCAGCCATTGTGATGATGGCCGATGCCGCCGAAAGTGCAGCCCGTTCCCTGACGGACCATACGCTTGCTAAGGTAGAAACGCTTGTCCATACCATTGCGATGAAGCGGCTTCAGGATGGTCAATTCGACGAGTGCGACCTGACCTTGCGGGAACTCAGTCTGATAGAGGCCAGTTTATCCAAATCGCTTACAGCGCATCACCATGGACGCATTGCCTATCCGAAAAGCGAGGAAAAACCGAAAGCCAATGGGAATGGCAGCACAGCAGCCGAACAGAAGTAAGCAGATACAGTCAGCAGAATTTTCCAAAAAATTCAGAAAAAATGAAAAAAATCCCCAGCAGACTCATAAAGACCAATTTCTATCTCGAGGTTCCGCCTGCCGACATTGATTTATCCCGCTTCAGGACGCTGATTGTCAATATCTGCAGACAGTTTAAAGTTCCGCAGGCAGTCATCAACATTCGGATTGTCGATGATGCCGGTATAACGGATGTCCACCGGCAGTTTTTGGGGCTTAGTACGGCAACCG
>Ga0116146_1003232_pt1 | contig 13604 bp, 10 predicted proteins | sample AD_JPNHG2_MetaG_FD_89748 | JGI IMG/M metagenome (GOLD analysis project Ga0116146, IMG submission 89748) | Active sludge microbial communities of municipal wastewater-treating anaerobic digesters from Japan - AD_JPNHG2_MetaG | ecosystem: Engineered > Bioreactor > Anaerobic > Digestate | place...
CCAGAATGACCGGCCTTTGGTGCTTGATCGTGTATTCTTCATGGCATCCTCCTTGTTCTTTGAATACCGGAGGATACCGGATTATATTTGAAATTTCAAGATGGGGTTAATTTGACGCTTACTTGGCAGACGGCGACACTGTAGCGATAAAGGCCTGTCATGAAGGATATCCCGAAAATGGCAGAAGCGCATTCACGCGAAAACCGGACCCGGGAAAAATCTGACACTCACGAAACGAAGAACGAAAAGGGGTGTTGCATGTAGTTTAGCCTGGATATTTAATTCCTTTTTTCCAGGCGGTAACGGCTACCCCAGTATTTTTTGGATGGAAGCAATTACGTCATCGATGTCTTTTTTGTTCAACCTGGCCGATAACGGCAGAGATATTGTTCTTTCTCCTATCCATTCGGCATTGAGGAAGTCTCCCTTTTGCCAGCCAAACGTTTTTCGATAATAGGGATGGAGATGAACGGGAATATAATGAACACCGGTGCCGATATTTTCAGCAATCAAAGCTTTCAGAACCCAATCCCTGTTTTTTTTGATTTTTTCAATGTCAATTAAAAGTGTGTAAAGATGGTATGCGTGTTTCGTTTCAGGATCAGACGCTGGAGGCGTACTGCAGGGCAATTCCTTGAAGGCTTCATTGTATTGTTCCCAGATATTTTTTCTTTTTTCCCAATATTGCTCAATTCTTTTCAACTGATGAATTCCCATGGCAGCCTGGATATCCATCATATTGTATTTAAAGCCAGCCCGGATGACATCGTAATGCTTATAACCTGCGTCTGAAAATCTTTTCCAGGCGTCTTTGCTCATGCCGTGCAAACCCATGACTTTTATACTTTCCGCAAACCGGTCATCGTCGGTGATTGCCATGCCGCCTTCACCGGTTACAATATTTTTTGTAACATAAAAACTAAAGCATCCGATGTCTCCGAATGTGCCGGCTTTTTGTCCATGGTACTCCGCTTCGATTGCATGGGCGCAGTCTTCTATGACCAGCAGGTTATGTGTTTTTGCTATTTCCATTATTGATTTCATTTCACAGCATCTTCCGGCAAAATGAACAGGTATTATCGCCCTGGTTCTTGACGTTACTTTTTTTTCTATTTCTTCCGGAAGGATGTTCATCGTCGATCTGTCGCAATCTGCAAGGACCGGAGTTGCGCCGCAGTGAATAATAGCGTTGATTGTTGCGCAGAATGTCATCGGTGTTGTAATCACTTCGTCTCCCTGACCGATACCGGTGGCAATCATTGAAAGGTGAAGCGCAGCAGTACATGAATTTAATGCAAGGGCATGTCTGGAACCCTTGAATTCTGCAAAATCGTTTTCAAACTGATGCACTTTCGGGCCAGTTCCAATCCACCCTTTTCGTATGCATTCAACAATTTCGTCAATTTCAGGCTGTTCGATAAGCGGCGATCCAAAAACAAGAAAGTGTTCCTTGTTTCTGACCGGCGGTGAACCGTTGATTGCAAGATTTTTCATTACATTACATTCCTTGGATAACGGTGAACAAGATGATCTCATGCATATGTGAAATTATTCCTGGCACTTTCAAGAATTATCTTGATACCAGTAACGAGGTCTGTTCTGGGGGACCAGTTGAGTTCGGATTTGGCTTTCTTGATATCAAGAATGTTTATGGCAAGGTCTTCCTTTCTGCCGGGCTTGAATACCTTGTCAACTGGGGAACCTGAGATCTGCTCTATGGTTTGGACAATATCCAGCAATGAATGCCCTTCACCGGAACCTATATTGAAAATTTTTTCATTTCCCGAATATAACACAACTGAAATTAATGCTTCAATGGCATCTTCGATGTAAATATAGTCTCTGACAACTTTGCCATCACCCAGGATTTCAATCGGCATATTATTAAGAACATGAAAAAGAAAATTGCCGATTACACCCTGGGGGCGGTCCGCAATCTGGGCGGTACCATAGGGATTTGAAAGGCGCACAATATTATAATCAAGATTATAAAGATAGTTGTACAGATACAGGTATTTTTCAATCATCAATTTATGAATTCCGTATCCGCAGACAGGATGTTCCTTGTGATTCTCGGGGATGGGAATAACTTCAGGTATGCCGTAAACCGTGCCTCCTGACGAAATAAAAATAATTTTTTTTACTTTTGAACGAGTTATTTCTTCAAGAAGATACAAGGTCGGAAGTATGTTGTCAGTCAGGTCCGCTTTTAAATTTTTATTGGATGTTGAGGGAATAGTAGTCGAGATTAAATGAAAAACAATATCAATATCGACCAATGAATTCTTTATTTTATCGACGTCATTGAATTCCGCCGTCACCCATTCAATCTTATTTTCAATATCACCTAATATGTTTACTGCACCGGGCTTTTCAAGGGCAAGGCAACGAACAAAACAGCCCCTGTTGATTAAAGCCCGGCTGAGATGCTGTCCGATAAACCCGCTGCCTCCAAGAACCAGAAAATTTTTATTCATCAATTCCATGGTCACTCAACTGGTTCCCTTTTTGATATTCTCTGTATTAACATTTCAATCCTTTTCTTCGAGACACGGTCCCAGGTATATTCAATTGCCTTTTTGCCTGATGCTTTTGCCATTGTATGCCGGAGAGAATCATCTGAAATGAGATCGCGGATGCTCGAGATCAATTCCTCCTGGTTATGGGGATCTATGATAATCCCCTCTTTTCCGTCTTCAATAATGCCACCGCCGCCCATGGGTGAGACTATTACCGGAAGAGATGCACCGAGAGCAAGATAGGTCACCAGCGGGCTTCCTTCTTCCAGGCTTGGGAGTATAAAGATATCGGCATCCCTATAAACCGGTTTAAGGTCATCAACAAAATTAACATGTTCAATATTCTGATTCTGTTTAAGGTAGCCCTTGACAAGATCAGCTATTGGAGGTTCGATTTTTCCGATAATTTTAAGCTTTGCCTTTACATTGGCCTTCTGCCAGGCATCCAGCAAAAGATGTATCCCTTTTCTTACGCCGATGCTGCCGACAAAAATAAAAGTTAATACCTTATCCGTGTGCTTATCAGCCGGCAGGATAATCTCGTCATCTTTCAGCCCATAACTGGTATCTAATATTTTTTCAATACTCACGCCTGCGGAGATCAGTGATTCTTTTACTGCAGGGCTTGGACTGAATATATAATCAGACATATGCATGCATTCGATCTCCTCTTCGGCCGAAGCTTCAGAAATTCCGTGGCGTACAGGGAGGTTGAGGGATTTATACTCTCTGTCAAGTATATCTTTGCTGTTGCACCTCAAGGTGTTAATCCTCTCGCTAATAATAATACGGCCTCGGGATTTGACTTTTTTATATAGATTCAGGGATGCTTCTGGCCACAGATAAACGATATCATTCCTTTTGATGCTTGATAAAAATCGAAATTCAGCTATTTTTCTTATTTGATTTTCATTGAACATCCGTTTAAGAATGGGCCATATTAATGTACGGGGTATAGCATCATAGTAGATTCTTGGTATATTATGTTCAATCTGACTTTCTTTTCCGAAATAGATTTGAGGTTTTCTGAATACATCGATCGTGTTATCTGAACAAATTCCCATTACCCTTGCATGAGTGCTGGTATTGCAGTGAAAGTAATATAATATTCTCAAACAAACATATGCAATAAGCCTGTCCGAAAAGAAATTCGAATAAAACGCGTTTATTGAATATTTATTTTTCATTAATCGATTTTTTAAATTTATAGTGGTTACTATTTTTAAATATGGTTAGTTGCTTTGCGCAACCAGTACGGAAAAATACCAATGAGAAATAACTATAAAATCAAACGTAAGGTCAAGAGTCAATAATAAATTGGCAATTATAGTTATCAGAGAAGGATTTGCCGACTATTCAGGATGGGGACAGATTAAAAAAGATACCCCGCTTCATTTTTCATCATAATTATTTTTCATAAGCCCCTATATCATAATTACCAATAGGCCTGACATTGTTGTCAATATCTTCAAAAACAGGCACGGTATCACCTGCATTAATTGCAGGCGAACCAGACTGCAGATTAAAATTAGCTGACAGCGGTTTATGATTGTTCGGGTCTATGAACCCCGGCGTATTGGTAAGAAGATTTTTTTGCTCGATTAAATCTGAACTGGAGTTGCTTATTGCGAATTTCGGCACCCTGGAATTGGGAAAGGATATAAGGTTGTTTTTTACTATTGTCTGCCGCGCGGTTTTCCTGACTATTATGCCGTATCTCCCGTTCCCTGAATTATTATCCGCCCTGTATATTGTATTATTATATACCTCAACCCCCAGCGGCGCAGGCTGTTTCCCTTCACTGAGTATTTCGATTGCCGTGTAATCACTGCCTGAGCCTGTGCCGTTAAAAATATTATTCCTCACAGTGACATTCCTGGCCACGATATGGAGGGCGACGCTGACATCCCGTGGACTTTTTTTCCCGAAATTTGTTATAATCCTGTTTCGTTCAAAAATAATATCATTCATGAGAGAGTCGGTAAATCCATCCTGGGGGGAAATCATAACAGGCCATGGGCCGGAACTTCCGAAAACATTATCGGATATAACCGCATACTCTGTTCTGTGTTCCAGCAGGCCGGTGCTTACCGCCGGCGGCCCATATTCCCGGGCGTTATCGAAAGAGCTATAGCCTGGCCCATGCAGTTTTAAAGCATGGCGCCCGGTATCGTCTTTAATGCTGGAACCCGAGATAATATTATTGCTGATTACACCGAGATAACCCTGCCAGATCCGCACAACATGTGAAGTCATGGCGTTCTGGATGGTATTCCCCAGCAGGGCGATTCTTTCTCCACCGGCATACACGACGTTATTGTCTGCATTTTTCAGATCACAGTCGGATAGTACCATTTGATCAATAGTCATCAGGTTCCTGTCGTTGTTCCAGTGAGACCAGCCTATTCCAACTGAAAATCCCTCAATCCTAAGACGCTGAAACAATATCCTCTGCATATTGAATGCGCCGCCGAAAGGGCCACCGGTTCTTTCATTATTAACCAGGCGTAAATTTGTAATACGCCAGTCCTGGATATTATCAAGTTTGCAGAAAGAACCTCCTTTCACGGTTATTAGCGGGGCATTATTATAAATACCGGATGAATCCCGGCCGGTCCCGGTGCCGTACGCGCCGATTGTCACGGGCCCCGCGTTTGGGGGAAATGAAATTCCCTCCGTTGTCCAGGATGAACCGCGCCGGAATAAAATCCGTGTGCCTGCTTTCACATACCGCGGTATATCATTAAGGTCGTCAGTCGCGACATTCCTGGCCCCGGCCGGGCATCCCGTAAAATCATGATTTGCCTTATCGGACACGCAGGTTGTTTTTACACCACTGTACACTGAATCGGGATCATGTACTTCTATTTTAAAGGTTTTTGAATTGACTGTAGCCGATCCTTTTTTTACAGTAAGCTTCACAATAAAAATGCCGGGGGCTTCGAATATATGCGTTGCTACCGGTCCCTTTGCAATGTTCCGTGGTTTGCCCGAAGTTCCCCATCTGCCGCTTCCCGGGTCTCCGAAATCCCATGTGTAATCAAGATTGTGAAAGTCCCTGGCCGCAGGCGTGGTGCCGGAAAATCCGGCAGTAAAATGAACACTTAAGGGAGCAACTCCCGATGTCCTTGATGCCCCGCTTTCAACGCGGGCATTGGTACGATACATGGTAATCTGATTATCCTTGCCGGCAAAAAGAAAGACCTGAATAGATGCAATAAGCAATACATATATACCTGTTAGTTTTCGCATTTTTCAGCTCCTCATGGCATCACGAAAAATTATTTCCAGATTGAAATATTTTTCATTGAGTCAATTTAATAATTATATACTGGTTAGCAATACTTATTTATTAATATTTTCAACGAATTGAACAACCCGGGCGGTTTTATTTATCAACCTGGTATTTTTTGTTGACTTATGAGAAATCTTCACATACCGTCTTTCAATAAGACGCGCAAACACTCTGGTTATTAACGGACGTTTCAAAAATTTCAGGCAGCAATGAGGTTAAATCATGCCCGGGCTTACTGGTATTGTGGGAGTCTCAAATAGCGCATCAAAGACCGCACGGGAAATGGCCAGCTCTCTCGGCCTCGGACTGCCGGAAGAGAAAATTTCCGTCGCCGGTAGCCAGCATGCAGCCATGGCCGCTGAGGCCTTCCCGGTAAAGAACCCGAGGCAAAACGTTTTCATCTCGCCAGATGGGTCCATCATCGGGATTAATGGCGAGATATATGGATTAAGCGCTGATGATAACTGCCCCGCAGAGACATTTTCATTGAATGATCGTGCTCATCCTGCCTGTCTGACCTATGAGCTTTATCGACGTAACGGATTATCCGTGATTCCACGACTCCGCGGTGCTTTCTCCATCGCCCTATGGGATTACCCGTCAAAAACGTTGCACCTGGCTTCAGACAGATACGGAATGCGCCCCATGTATTATTCCTATCAGAATGATTTTGTTGTTTTCTCATCAGAAGTAAGGCCCTTGCTGCGGGTACTGCCGGCACATCAACAACCTGACGAACAGGGAATCGCTGATTTTCTTTTCCTGGGTATGCCCACCGGCGCTCGTACATTCTTTAAAAAAATCCATCTGATGCCGGCTGCGACCATACTGTCAATGCATAATTCCCGCGTTACCAGTACCCGTTATTGGAAATTGAATTTTCACAGTTCTAAAACACCGTGCGACAGTATTGAGCATGCGGCCGAATTATTCGCGGAGGCGTTTTCCGAAGCCGTCAATGACTGCACATCCGACATCGACCGCATTGAGTTGCCTTTAAGCGGCGGCCTCGATTCCCGATGTCTTGCTGTTGCGGCTCCACCCCGTAAAAATGTCGTTACCTATACCATAGGCAGCGAAGGCAGCGTGGATCTGGTCCTGGGTCCAAAAATATCACGTATTCTCGGGCTTCCGAATTCCGCCTGGACCATTACCGCAGCCGATTTTCTTGACTGGATCCCGAAGACGATATTTCTTACCGACGGCATGTATAGTCCCCTGGATTCTCCCATTATATATATTGCCGAAAGACTTACGGCAGGTGCATCCATGGTCCTTGATGGGACAAATTCTTTTGACGGATCATACATGTTCCCGCAGGTTTTACTTGATTCTTTCCTGCATTTGCAAAAAGATCCAATGAAATATTTCCTGAAAATTTGTCCCGCTCCGGTTGTGGGTTCTGACGGCAGTTTCCCTCCCGTGCCTTTTACTGGAGAATATATTAAAATGGCGGAAGGCTTCCTGCGCGCGACTTTTAACGAAGTGCTGTCCACCATACCAGCAGATCATAAAGCAACATTTTTTGACACACTGGATTACCTTGAACAGAGTAATCGAGTCCCCCGCTATAACATGATGGGCACCGTAATCCTGCGCGCCTTTTGCGAGGTCCGGCATCCGCTTTTTGATCATCGTGTTGTTGATGCTGTTACAACATTTACTCCCTTACTGCGCGCAAAGGAGAAATTTGTTATCGGCCGTTATCTCCGCAACGTGAATCTGCCGCTGGCACGGGTCATCTACGAGCGGACCGGCTTGCCGGCCGACAGCGGAATGACCCGGCAGGTCATACGGTACGCCGAAACCGTGTTCAAAAGGGTACTCGGGCGTCTTTCGCCGAGCCTGAAGCCCGGGCCGAAGGCGGCGATTGATTTTATGTCGTTTATTCTGAAGGATGCAAAGCTCCAGGCTTATCTTAGGGATATGCTTTTGGGCGATAACCGGGGTTTCTCAGGGTATTTTTCCACTGCCGGTCTGGAGCGTCTTTGGGCCGAACTTGTAAAAGGCAGAAAATATCATTTGCCGCTTGTTATGCGTATTATCACCCTGAAACTGTGGGCCCATTACTTCCTGCATGATGGGGCATGGCCTGATTTTAAATGCTGACGAGAAACAAGCACATGGTTGACAGGGAAAGAAAATTCCATTCAGATACGATAACGCCGCTTCCGCTCTTCCCTGTACCGTTCGACGATATCGGGATCACAAGGGGGGATCTCGGAAGAGAACCATTGGAAACATTCCGGAGTGATGAGGGTTCAGCCATATGAAGCGATACGTGCTATTGCTGGTGAATCTGTGCGCGACCGCTGCCGCGTTTGTTTGGAAAATGGTGTCGCCTGTCGGCCGCTGGATTGGCCGCTTTGCATACCTTGTCTCGCTCAGGTCTCGATGCCGGGGAGTTGTACCCGTATCGACTCAATTTGACGGCCCCGTCCGTACGGCAGGCGCTCCGCGCATATCCATTGGAGAGCATTGCCGTCTTGGACGGGAAGTCTTCTTCGAAACCGGGGGGGCAGGTGAAATACGCCTCGGCAATCATGTCCGCATAAACACCGGCGCCATGCTGGTGGCATATTCAAAAATCTGCGTTGATGACGATTGCCTCATCGGCGAATACGTAAGCATTCGGGATGCGGACCATGCCACGGTTCCCGGCACGCCCATCCGGCACCAGGGACACGTTTCATCCTCTGTCTCGGTCAAGAAGGGGGCATGGATCGGGCGGGGATGCGTGATCCTGAAAGGCGTTACCATCGGGGAAAGGGCAGTCATCGGCGCGAATAGTGTTGTGACCAAAGATGTCCCTCCCAATGCTATAGCAGTCGGAGCACCAGCCAGGGTAATTCGCTTCCAGACGTCATGATGGGCGGCACGCCGTGTATCATCTATCTTAAAAATAGTGCCGCATTACAATTTAAATATCTTGTCAGGTGCCTGGATGCCTTTGGTTGCATTGCGAAAATCGACAACCAGCTTCGCCTTGTCGACGATATCTTTTATGTTGAAAACGCTGTGATTTGTAGCGAATACCACGCAATCGGCCTGTTCGATTAAATCGTCGTTCAGCTCAACGCTGGTATATGATCTTCCTTCTTCCGTCGTGACCTCGGGAATATATGGATCATGATACATTACATTACCCAGCTTTCGGGCAACCTCATCCATGACTTTAAGGACAGGGCTTTCTCTTTCATCGTTGATATCGGGTTTATATGCCACACCAAGAAAAAGAATAGTTGAGCCATTAACTGATTTCTTCTTGCGGTTCAGCGCAAAATTGATCTTAACCGACATTCTATGCGGCATTATATTGTCGATGCATCCGGCCGAATTGATCATGGTCAAATCGAACCTGAATTTCTTTGCGATATATTCAAGATAAAAAGGATCAAGGGGAATGCAGTGCCCTCCGATTCCCGGCCCGGGGTAAAATGCCTGAAAACCGAAAGGCTTCGTCTTCGCGGCGTCAATAACCTCCCAGATATCGATATCGAGCCTGCCGGCAAGAAGGGCAAGTTCATTGATCAAACTGATATTGACAAGCCGGTATGTGTTTTCAAGAATTTTAACCATCTCTGCTGCGCGGGGACTGCTTACCGGGTGAATTTCTTTAATGACCTTATTATACAGAGCCACTCCTATCTCCGTTGCGTCAGCTCCCAGCCCTCCGAGCACCTTGGGTGTGTTCTCTGTTTTGTAAAGGGAATTCCCGGGATCGACTCGTTCAGGGGAAAAGCAGAGCCAGAAATCCTTGTCGCAAACCATGCCGGATTCTTTTTCGATAATGGGTTTCATTACGTTTTCAGTGGTGGTGGGATAGGTGGTACTCTCAAGGGAGATGAAAACCCCCTTTTTCATGTTCCGCCCTATGTCAATACATGAATTCTCAATATATGACATGTCCGGTTTTTTAAATTTATCGAGCGGTGTCGGGACGCATATGATAAGCACATCACATTCTTTAATCCGGGAAAAATCATTTGTTGCCTTGAGCAGTCCCCGCTTAACAACCTCTTTAAGGTCTTGGTCCTTGACATCCCCGATATAGTTTTCTGCTGTATTGACCATGTCGCACTTTTTATCAGATTTTTCAAAACCGAGGACATTGATCCCGTTCCTGGAAAAGGTGACAGCCAGCGGAAGGCCTACATAGCCCAGACCGAGAATCCCGACGAGTTCCGAGTTGCTTTTAATCTTATCAAGTAATTCTTTTTTAAAGTTCATTTTGTTATCCTTGAAATACCAGTATTTTATTTACTTTTTCTCCGCAGTGTGATATTGCTTCTATGGTTACGTTGCCATGACTTTCCCGATAAAATGGGTGTGACCTCCGCAATTTTGTGTGAACATGGCACTGCTATGTTTATATTGCAACTTGATTTCCTGTTCAAATTCATATGAATCAATTCGAATAAACAATCAAGAATATTCAAATAACATAAATGCGTGTGAATTAGACACATGGCAGCCTGCTCCGGGGAGTTGCACTTCGTATTTATCAGGAATGTCCGATTGTTATATCTTTTTATATAACCAGCCAGGTATAGGGAATGTTCTGTTGTATAAAATTCCTCCTATGATATTCCCTTTATGCTTTCCAAGCATGTTGATAATATTTTTTATCTCCTGTATGCGGTCTTTACCTTCATTGGCCACAAATACAATGCCGTCCACATTTGTTGACAGCATTGTGATGTCATGAATTTTTTTTGTTTGGGTGCAATCTACTATTATTGCTTCATATTTACTCGCGCAGGATTTTAAGACGGTTTTGAAATTCCTGTCATTGATAATTCCGGCCGCATAATTTTTTGTTGTGCCCACCGGCATGAAGCCAAGATTGTTGTTTTGTGAAACAATTGCCTCTTCTATCGAACGCATCTTGCCGGTTAGAACGTCCACCAGGCCCGGCCTGTCTTCAAGCTTGAGCAAGGTATTGATTGTCGGGTTCGTGATGTTCGCGTCAATGACAAGGACATTGATATCCCTCTCTGCCAGATAATAACCAAGATTGCTGGTTATCGTCGAACTGGAAGCATCCGGATGGGCTGAAACAAACAGCAATGTCTTGAGTTTTTGCACCTTCATGAAAATAAATGTTTGATCGGCCAGGTCGCTCATGCAGGATTCGTATAATTCAGATGATCCATACCTCCCGATTTTTTTTGTATTATAAAAAACCCTTTTCGGCACTGTGCCGATTACCGGCAAGTGCAAGTGTTCGGTGAAATCATCAGGAGAATTAAAGGTGTTGCTGATTTTATCAAGGACAAGCGCAAGACCGAAACCGGCACCCAGGGCTATGGCAATACCGGCAAGAAAAATAAGCATCTTGGGCCTGCCGATAGGAATATAGTTGGACGATGCCTGTTCGATTATTTTTACACTTGCCGTTCCAATCGCTTCTATGTCCGAGACTTCTTTCCCATTCAAATTATTCTTCATTTTTGCTATATTGTCCTGAAGCTGCTGTACCGTTGGATGCAGGTCGCCGTATCTCATATTCAGTTCGACCAATTGCTGCTCAAGATCATAAATGACGTATGAGCGGCTTAAGACATTAGCGATTTCAATGGCATTGGCGGCACTGAAGTCTTTTACCGATATTTCAAAAATTTCTGTGTTACCCACTATCTCTGTTGTAATGCTGTTTTTCAGGCCTGCCATGGCTCCCGCAAACCGGTTCTGCGAACGGGCCTCCGGATCAAGCGCGTCAAGCTCTTTCTTGATTTTGCCTGCCCGCCATTTGATCAGAGGAACCTTGATGGGTTTACAGAATTTCGCTTCATAGTCCAATGGCCTTTTATCAAGGCCGAGCGCCATGACGGTGCGCTTCAATACCGGTTTTGATGTTACAATAGCCATCTGGGTTTGTTGGATTCTCGGAGCAATAAGGCTCCGGTATGTTTCCGATTCATAATGAGGCACGCCTTTGATATATATCGATACCTTTGCTTCGTAAAGATTGGTGTGAAATAATAAAGCAATGTATGTTGCAATACTTCCAAGGATAAAAGTAATAATGATAACTAATTTATGTCTGAAGACAGGTTTTAAATAATCCCTCAATGTTGTGTTCTTAATATTGATCTTTTCCATAAATTCTTCCTTGTCTTAATCGTATTATAACATATAAACATATGACTGGTGGATAATAAATTACAATGTTTGGAAGACTCCCTTCCCGTATGAGGTATATGCGTGCACAGGTCTTTTACAGGGCTCCAGCATTTGACCCGACTTATTCCAGAATTATTTTATACTGGTCTGTTCCTAATTAAAAGAACCCTTCTGAAACTACTATTATATCGCCTGATTTAATTAGGATGTCCTCTTTTGAATCCCCATTTATCGCTTTGTGAAGATTTATTTTGATACTTTCATACCCCGGTTTATCCGGATACGGACGGAGCACTTTGACGCGGCTTTTTGAGCCGAATCGGGTGAAACCGCCTGCCATTGCTATCGCCTTCAAGACCGTTGTTTTCTCCTGAAGCTGGAATGTGCCGGGCCGTATTACCTCACCGGAAACGGTATAGTTCAGGCTGTGCGATTCAATCAACGCAACGACGACCACCGGATACTTCAGATATCCGCTTGCCAGGCGCCACTGTATCTCTTTTTGTATTTGTGTGAGCGTTTTATCTTTTACATGGACAGTGCCGATATATGCAACGGAGATTTGACCGCTCGGTGATACCGTGGTTCTGTCTGTTGTGGTTTCAGGTCTTAAGATTCTTACCTCAAGTATATCGCCGATACCGATTTTATAATCATCAGTTTGAGCTGTTAATCCCGATTCAGCTGAAAAGGTAAGGCATAATGTGATTGAGAATATTAAGACCAAGTTTGTCATTTTCACAACTTGACCTCCCCTGTTAGTGCGAATTATTAGAACTGCTGAATAATAATGTAAAACAGCAGTCAAATAAAAATAAATGCACTGCCGCTTTTTCGATTGGTGAAACCCATGCGAGGGCTTTTTTATATGTGGTTTTGCCCTTTAGCTGTACCTATTGATACATTGGTTTACTGCCAATCTATTACGAACACCGTTTTTTGAACATCGGATACATAATTTCGTTGATAAATTATTTAGTCCCGACAGGTGAGTTGCATGTTGAATTTTATATACTTTTTCAATTGAATTTTCAATTTTCGAGATAAACAAAACCATCTCTGTCATTTGATAGAATCTTTTTAATAATTCAAGAATAATATGGATACACCATCCTCTTTTCGATATTTTTATTCACCGGTATGGGTAAAAGTGACATAATTTAGTTTACTAAAACAGAATTATAATTCGCTTTTCTCACTGCTGTGAACCTCTAACAATAGCACTGACTATACAAATTAATTGAATTATAAATTCTAATATTGTATAAGACCCTTGTAGAGCAGGAAAAACATCTCTTTGCGATACAATAATGAAGTGGCGGGGATTATTCGATGAGTTATAACGACTTGAAAAACTGAAAAATATGGATAATTCACTGAAAAGATAATGGGTAAGCATATGAGCCCACTGGAATGATGGAGAGCGCTGTCAATTATGCGTGTCCGGATCTTCCGTAAATAGGCCTATATTATCTATGTAAATATTTGAATTGGGAGTATGCTGGGCATCATCATGATCCCATATACGTAATAGATTGAAATCTATTTCCTCCGGTTCTGGGCCCCGTTTAGGAAACCACCTGCAAACGATTTATTGTGAGATGCCGAACTTGTTCTTTCGTGAACTTCAACGGCTGTACCATTCCAATGCTTGAGTGATACCG
>Ga0116146_1003239_pt1 | contig 13583 bp, 9 predicted proteins | sample AD_JPNHG2_MetaG_FD_89748 | JGI IMG/M metagenome (GOLD analysis project Ga0116146, IMG submission 89748) | Active sludge microbial communities of municipal wastewater-treating anaerobic digesters from Japan - AD_JPNHG2_MetaG | ecosystem: Engineered > Bioreactor > Anaerobic > Digestate | place...
CAGCTCAAACGCCTGCTGGCCCAGCCCCTGGCCTGGAATCGCTGGTGGCAAACCATACCCCAATTCACCACCAAACCCCATCCGCCTTAATCTCCCCAAACTGACAATTGACGAACACTACCGAAACAGGGACTTCCTATGCTCACCCCTCGACATCCCTGACGGCAGCGTGGTAGGCTGGGCGCGATGCGAACGCAATCGCCCGATACGAGTCCCGAGGCCGAGCGGGTGCTGATCGAATTGCTCCGCCAAGCCCCGGCCTGGCGGCGGCTCCAGCTCGCCGACCGCATGAGCAACACGGTGCGCAGCCTCACTCTGGCTGGCCTGCGCGCGCGTCATCCCAGGGCCAGTCAGACCGAGCTGCGCCGGCGTTTCGCAGACATTCATCTCGGACCAGAACTGGCCGCGCAGGTTTACGGTCCGCGCCCCGCTGACTGATGGAGGCCGAGCAAACCCAAATTAATCTCCTGGTCGCGCGGGCATTCGAGGCCCTCGATGTTCCGTATTACCTTGGCGGCTCGATGGCCAGTTCCGTTCATGGCATTTACCGCGCGACGGCGGCGGCGTGCCCGACCGGCAATGGAACGACGTGCTCGGCGTCCTCAAAGTCCAGGGGGCGCGCCTGGATCGTGGTTACCTGGCCGAGTGGGCGCGTGAACTGGGCCTGACGGACTTGCTGTGCCGGGCGGTGGACGACGCCGGCCTGCCGTGATTGGCTGCCGAGGCTGGTTCAATCGTGGGCACTTGAGATCTCCGACATGCGCTCACCCGGCCATGGGGGCAATCGGGGCGACGTGATTCAAGATGGTTGCTCTTTGGCTCCTGCTGCCTGCCTACGCGCCCGTGAGTTGGGCAACACGCCCGGACGTCGGCGGCTGCACCGCCTTGAATCCACCCTGAGAATTGGCAGGAAAAACCACCTCTGTCTTTACCGGACGCAATTCAAGGAGTACAAGATTCGATTGATGCGAGCATTCATGGCATCCTCCCCCCAATATGGGTGTCGTCCCGGTTCGCCCGGCTACTCTAAGCCGGAACGCTTCAGTTGAACACGCATAATTGAAGGCGTTATGAGTCTCAGGCATGCAACGATCCAACTGCATGGCAATGGGGCAAGGCCGTCAGTTTGTTCAGGATTTCGCGCCACCAGTTTCGACTCTCTTCTCCACGCACGGCCAGTTTGAGCGTCGGTTTGCCCCGGGCAAAGCTCCACACCGCCGCCGGCCCAAAGAGCCGCCAGCGCAAGGTGTTCAGCTCGCATTTCTCCAACTGGCCCAGTCGCCATTGCAACAGCACGCACAGGTTGCAGGCCGCGAGGGCCACGTGATGCATCGCCTCCGTGCCCCAGAACTTGTGCACGCACAGCCAATTGATCCCCTCCAGGCCCGCCACCTCGGTCGTGTGCCAGTGTTCATCGCCGTAACGGTGCTCACTTTTTCAACTGAATCGTTCCGGCTCAGACTCCTATGCCCGAAGCATTGCCATCCGCACCAACGTCTTTGGGCACGACATGGTGGACGATGCCCCGGAACTGGGCTTGACTTATCGAAGGCTGCTCGAGGCCGAACCGGACCGGAACGTGACGATTCTCACGGTTGGCCATCCCCATGGCCCCCGAACCAAGCCAGGCCCCTGATAAGAAGTCCTTGGTTGGCGCGCCCGCCGCGACTCGAACGCGGGACCCTCTGCTTAGAAGGCAGATGCTCTATCCAACTGAGCTACGGGCGCAACCGATGTCAGTTAACGATTAGGAATGAACGCTGCGCCTAATCTTCGCAATATGGGCCATTCTCAGGGCCGCCGGGCGCTTGGACACCGGGGGAATTTCCCCCTGTCCGGTGGTTGGCCCCGACTGCAAATGTTGCCCGCGATGGTCCATGAGCAAGGTACTTCTCACAGATGTGCCCCCCAGACAAGCTCATTCGCCAATCGCCAATTGAGCCGCAACACCGGCTCAGCGGTTTGGGTGGCTGCTGAGGACCTCGCTGACGGGGCTTGCAGAAGCGGTGGGTTGTTCCTGGCCTGGCTTGAGAACCGGGCGTGGCTCGATTGGGCCATCGTCATCCATCCCGTCCAGCAGGCTTGAACATGAGGCGCACACGTTCGGGTTGCGAGACAGCTTGTTGGCACCCTCCGCCATCGGTTCACCACAGCAGATGCAAATACGGGGTATCACATTTCCTCTCCCCAGGCCGTGGGTAAAGCAGCCAGTCACCAGCTTCCTTTGCCGATTTCCCAAACCCAATTTGTCCGCCAGCCCTCAATGCAAATTTCCTTTGGTTTCACTCCCGAGCTGTTAAGCCCCATTCTCCCATGGACTCGCCCCGAAGGCAAGCGAAATCAGTTTGGAAATCCCTATAATTCTGCGTGCGCCTCACCTGGCTTCACCAAGCCGCACCTCGTAAACCGTGCCGTTCAGGAAAAACTGAATTTCGGCCCCCAGAGCCAGCCAAGGCAGCGTCTCAGGGTGCTCCCGGCCGAGGTTGAAATAGTCGGCCGAACCGAACTCGATTCGCACCCGGTGCGCCGTGGGATGCTTTTGGACAGCCGCATCCAGCCAGCCGCTCGGGGTTTGAAAGAAGGTCTTGCCGGCCACAAAACGCGCTTGCTGCGAATACTCCAGGACCCGCGCGGCCCCGCTGTCGCGGCCGGCGGCTGAGCTGGCTCCCGGCGCCGCTGTCACTCCGCTTGGAACGCCGAGTGCCCGGGCCGACTCCATCATCGAGTCCTGGGCCGCCGCGGCCGGAACCTCGGCGGACTTGAGGGCCATTCCATATCGGGCCGCCCCCAGCCCCGCCATCCCGCTCCGCTCCCTCCTGAACGCATCATAAGAAGCGCTGGCCTGCTCGCGGGCTTCCCGATCCAGGAAAAAGCGGGGCATGGACTGAACGGCTTGGGGCACATTTCGCCGCGCTTCATCCTCGACAATCAGGTAGGCGGTGTAGGGAGTTACAATCCCATATTTCCGGGCCAATTCGGTCGCCTCCTCGCGCAATTCGGCTTCCTCGCCATGTAACCGAATCTCGTCCAATAGGTAACCAACGCGACGGGTAGCCCAAAGCCGCGCGATGAATTCATGGTCCTCGGTCTTCTCCGCAAAAGTGCTTTCGTAAGTGAACGTTCTAACCGTGTCTTGGACCGATCCTTCAAGGTGGATGGCTGCATCCCCGGACCCCGAATATCTCCCGACCAGCACCAATTGTTCGCCCTTGAACAGGTCTGGCAGGGGCGAAGGATACAGTTTGGAAACCCGGACGTTTCCAGTGAAACGGATCGTGGGATTCGCCAGCACCGGCTCGTTGATCTTGGCGAAGAAGCTCGACACCTTGATCTCCAGATCCTCCTCCGGCAGAACGTATTGGGTAAAAGCACGAGTCAGCTCCGACAGCTTGTCCAGAAGGTGCGTGTTTACATCCGTCCCGATTCCGAACGAGAACACACGTGTCTTGCCCCGGTTTTCCTTGCCGATACTCTCGAGAATCTCGGTCTCGCCCGCCACGCCAATGGTGGGCCGGCCATCAGTCAGGAAGATGACCACCTGCGGGCGGCCGCCTTTCCCCTCAGCCGAAGCGACACGGAGGGCGTTGACGAGCGCATCGTGGATGGCAGTGCCCCCGATGGGTTTCAGCCCCTCGACGAACTTCTCTGCGCGGGCCCGGTTCCTGGTATCGGCTGGAACGAAACCGTCGAACAGCGGCTCGACCTCCGTCGAAAAGCGGATGATTTCAAAACGGTCATCCGAATTGAGGTTGGCAAGGCAGAACAACAGCGCCTTCCTGGCATGGTCCAGTTTCCTGCCAGCCATCGAGCCGGAGGTATCCAGCACAAATACAACGTCTTTGGCCACCACCTTATCCCGCGCCACATCAATCCCCGGCGACACCAGCAGCAGAAAATAGCCGTCTTCGCCGGCAACGCGGTGGGTGAGCAGGTTCAGGCCCAGCTCGGTTTTCTCTGGGGCAAAATACAGCGTCAGGTCGGAGTCCGGGCGAACCTGCATTCCCTCGAAGCTGACGGTTGTCCGCTTCGGACCGTCGCGTTGGATTTCGACAGTGTGCGTGGGGGAATAGATGGATTTGATGGGCTGTTTGGATTCCACTTCGATCTTAATGCTGAGGTTTTTGAGCGGTTTGGCCGAGAACTTCTCCGTGTTTAGGGGCAGGGTATAGCCAACCAAGCCCGCCTCTGACCGCAGCAACTGCGTGTACTTGAGCGTGATGCGGCGATGACTGCGGGGTTCGATCGGGAAAATGCGCAGTTTGAGAACGTCCCGGCCTGCGTATTCCAAGAGGGCAGGATCCTGCGCCTTCCGGACGATGTCCTCGTAGATTTTCCGGGCTTTGTCGGCGGCCAGCAGCTCAGCCTCGGCCGGTTTGCCGTCAATCTCGAGCGTGAACTTGTTGATATGCGCCCCTTTGGGCAGCGGGAAAAGGAAAGTCCCCTCCAGGCGCGTGGAATTTGGATTGTAAAACTCCTGCTGGACCGTGGTCACGGCCAGTTGGTTGGTGATGCGAGTCTCGACTTGGACCGACCCGACCTCAAGTGGCGCGAATATGTGCGGGCGAGGGGGGACGAAAGGGCGAGGGGGAGGCCATGGCCGCGGAGGGGGGATGGGGCCCGGCCACCAATGCGCCTCATCCACGACGATCAATCCGGCGGCCAGGGCGGGCGAACCCGCCGCCATCGCCGCCAGCAGCAAACCCATTACAAAGCGTTTCATAATGTCACCACGGTGTTAGACGGGGCTGCCCGTGGTTTGCTCCCTTGGAACCAGCGCCGCCATGAAAGGCGGGGAAGAGGTAGGTCAAGAGCTGCGTGATTCGGTCTTCAGGGATGGATTTTCAGTGCTTGCACAGACCGGATAGACTGTGGCAAAGTGAAAAAGTCAACCGGACACAGGCAGTTGAGGAGATGCCGCGAACCGGGACTCCAGGCGGCTGGGTAGCTCAGTTGGTAGAGCAGAGGACTGAAAATCCTTGTGTCGGCGGTTCGATTCCGCCCCCAGCCACCACCGCATCAAGAATTTCACAAAGCGGCCAGGAACGTGCCAACCCGCCTGGTTATGTTACGGCGTGTTGTCGGGGCTCTTGACGCTATTAACGGCGGGCGTCGAGTCCTTGCCAGCGGTGGGTCCAGGGATTGACGCCGGTGCTTTCGACGATGAACTGGTCGCCCTCCCGTTTTGCCTTGAGCGGTTTATGGTTTTCGTCGGCGAGATATCGTTTGGACATGAGCCCGGCGGAGACCAGGGTTTCAAGGGATTCGGGCAGTTCGCCGTAAGCCAGGCGGTAGGCATAGACCGCCCGCCCGATGCCAAGCCGGATGAAATGCGCTTCATTGTGGTTTTTCACCGCGCGCCGGGCTTCGGGAGGGAGTTGCAGCAACCGCAGCAGCTCCACGGCGAAGGGGCGGGCGGCGCCATCCTCGGACGCCAAAGCGACGAAAACCAACTCGTGGGGGCCGGCCGCCAATTCGCGGGTGCCAAGGGCCAGGTCCAGTTCTTCAAAGTCCGGCGCTTTGAAATCGGCGCGGGCCAGGACCGTCTGGCCATCCAAGTTGACCTGGCAGGAGCCGTAGTGGGGGGCGGCTGCGCCGGTGAGGCGGAGGGCATAGCGTCCCGCTGACTCGACCTTGAAGGGGATGGCAAGACGCGCGCCGACCTCGTTGTTGGGCCAGGCCAGGATGGGCCGGGCGCCGAACATGCCGGAGAATTGGACTTGGGGCTGAACCGCCCCGCTGGCTTTGACCTGACGGAAGGCGCGGACCAGGTGGTGCTGCTGCCAGGGGACGCGCCGCTCGGGATAAGGAGGGAGGGTTGCGAAAGCTTTGGGTCCGCCGACCTGGTACCAAAAGGCCACACTGCTGATAAAATCGGGGCGCTCGACGTAGAACCCTTCGGTGTCCTCCTCGTGATTGCCCTTGTGTTCGAGGGTGAACCGGAGCGAGTGGGTGAAGACCACGGGATCGAGCACGTGCCAGCGGTACCCCACGCCGCTATCCCCGGCGCGGTCGCCCTGCCAGCGGGGTTGGCCGAACCAAGGTCCGGTCCGTTGCCGGAAGCCCCAGGCGTCGTTGAAGTAATCCTCGCTGCCGGTGCCCTGCAAACTCGGCACGCTCTCGCCGTCAATGTAGAAGAAATCATCCCCTTCGCCCCACCAGCCATCCTGCCCCAGGGTGACGGAGATGACTGTGCCGACGTAGTGTCCGCGTCCCTGGAGGTCGGCGACGAGGTAATCACGGCCCGCGACTGCGGGATATTCCTGCCGATACCGGGCGTGGAAGTAGGGCGTGCCCGGGGGCAGCTCGTCCAATTCAACGTAGTCCACCTGCCAGTAAAGGCCGGCGGTGCGGTCAGGGTTGTCGTTCGAAACCACGATGCGGGCGGAGTTGGCAAAGGGCATGCGCCAATAACAGGAGAGGGAACCGGAAGGCGAGACCTGCACGGGAACGCTTTCGACCACGGCGGGTTGTCCCTGGCCCACCGCGAAGAAATCGCCCAGCGGGACTTCGACACCGGGCTGGTCGCGCTCATCCCAATAGATGCGGAGGCTCAGAGCATTGAGCTCGTTCACCCGGCCGGCGTGACTGGTCATCCAGATGTGGGTGATCATCCCGGGCCCTTTGAGGAGTGGGAACTCGCATTTCTGGCCGGGGGGCAGGAGGGTCATGTCCATGTTGGCGTTGTTCCAATCGGGCTGCTGGTTGCTGGACACCCGGCGATTTCGGCCAACATTGGGGGCGGCCAGGGCGCCCAAGGCGTCCCGGAAGATGGAAGGGACAACGGCTTCAGGGCGAGGCGTGGTCGAGGCGGCGCCGGGCGTCGGCGCTTCAACCCACACGGCGTCGTTGACATACTCCCGCGCGTAGCCGTAAGGCATGTAACCGTCGTGCCCGCCATGGCTCGAGTTGCGGAAGATGAAAACTCCGCCGCCGGCGTGGGCGTCGTCGTCGCGGTAGCCCACTAGCAGGACGCTGTGGCCGTCGCGCACCGCTTCCGGCCCGCACAGTTGGAGGACGCCGTCGTTCCACTGCTCGGTTTTGGGCCAGCGACAGCCCGCGCAAACGGGCCAGCCGCGGCGGAGGGTTTGCTTGATTTCCCAAAACTGGGCGTCAGTCAGGCCGGTCTGGACGTCCCAGCGTTTGATCCAGTGCAACTGCAGGCCCAGTCCAAGGCGGGCTTTGGCGGCCGCGAGAGTCTCCGGGTCCGGGCCTTTGGCCGGATCGAACTCGGGGCGATAGGGCATCTGGCTTTCCGCGCAGATGCCGTAGGCCTTGAAGCCGTGCCACAACTCGGAAAAAAAACCGCCGTCGTTGGGGGTGGCACTGACCTGGTTGGCCGCCCAATTCAGGAATTCGACACTGAGTTGCTGGCCCTGTTGGTGCTGGCTCGCGGCAAACTCGAGTGCGCCGACCAGGGCGAAGACCGAGCAGGTGGGGCGCTTGCCCTGTTGGCGGCGTTCGAGCCCCAGTTTTTCAAAGGCCGGCCGCAGGTCAACAGTGCGCGGCAAAGCCTCCGAGCCGGGGGGGGCGGAACCCTGGCTTTGGCTGGCGCCGGCCGAATGCCCGGACTGGACCAGGGTGCCGACCAGCAGGAGCGCCGTAACCCATGCGGCGGCGGGGATGCCGGCTAGGGCAGGGGGCCGGCTTCGGACGGTTCTGGTTGCGGAACAAGGGAAATGCATGGCTTTGGAGTAGCAGGCTCGTGGCTGAATTCAATTCCTTTTCCGACGCGGTCACCTCAAGGCAAACAAACCCACCACCGTCGCGGCGATGGCAATGAGGGCGGCGACGAGCGATTCGCCGGCGATCAGGCCCGAGGCGGTTGGAACGGAATAAACCTCCGCGTTCCTTTTGTTAATACGACTCCAGATCGTGACGAGGATCGCCCCAATGGCAAAGGAGAGCGTGTTCTGAAACACCATCACCCAGGAGAGGCCCAATCCCATCGCGGAGGGCAGCCAGGGCGCGGCCTTGGGGAACAGCCTGGCGGCCAGAGGCAAAGCGACGCCGAGGAGGGCGCCAATGACAATGGCCCAGATTGCGGTTGGGGGCAGCATGTGAACGCCCTGGGTCAACAGGTCGGCCACCGCCTTCCACATGTTGGTGGCGGGTGGATTGAACGCCTCCAAGGCCTCTTTGGTCGGGACCATGGCATACCAGGCCGGCACAATCGCCAGCGTGCCGAAGAAAATCCCGATGAATTGGGCGATGAATTGGCGCCTCGGGTTGGCGCCCAGGATGTAGCCGCTCTTGAGGTCGGTCAACAGGTCGGCGGCCGCTCCGCCGGCGGAGGAGGTGGCTCCCGCGGCCATGAGATTGATGGACGCCACGCCGCGCGCGCCGGGCAAAACGGCGTAGAGCAACTGGGTCACCTTGCCCATCGCGCCGATGGGGGTGGTGTCGGTTTCGCCTGTGGCCCGGCAGCAGACCAGGGACACCACGAAGGACAGCGCCACCGCGATGAGCCCCAGCCAGACCGCGATCTGGAAGGCCAGATACTGCACAACCACCAGGCCGATCGTGATCGGGATCAGCCCGGCCACCAGCCACGAAAAAGGCACTTCAATGGCATCCAGCGCCGTGCTGTGGGCCGCCCGCTCCTCTCTCTTGAAGACGGCGAAAGCCCGGGCCAGAGTGCGCCACTGCAACGCCACGCTTGCCAGGCTCGAAAACACCATGATTGAAGTCCCGCCCCAAAGCGCCCAGCGCGTGGGATTGAAGCTTCCATCCGCGGCAACCGTGAAGGAAGGCACGTAGCCGGGGACACCGGCCTGGGCGGCGTCCATGGCCAGCAACGGCGGCGCGACAAAGTAGTAAAGAATAATCGAGCCGATGAACATGGAAAGCGACACGCGCAGCCCGGTGATCATCCCCGCCCCGATCAGCAAGACGCTCGGCTCGAACGCCAGCCCGGTCATTTGCCCGCGGGCCAGGGGGTTCAGCCACGCGGGCAGGGCCAGCGCCTCGGGAATGAACAGCCAGCCATGGAGTTTCTCGAGCCAAAGCTGAGGCCGGCCGGCGCTGCGGAACTGCTCCACCAGGGTGCCATAGCTGCGCAGCAGGCCGACCACCCCGCCGCACCCCAGCGCCACCAGCAAAGCATAAGCCTTGCGCAGGGCCTCCCGGCCCTTGGAATAGAGGCTGCGCAGGGTTTCCGCCGCCGCGATGCCGCTGGGAAACTTCAGTTGCTCGTGGTTGATCATCTGCCGCTTCATGGGGATGGCGAGGAACACGCCCAGCGCCGCCGTGAAGAAGACGAAGGGGGCGACCACATACCAGGGGCGGTGCATGCCTTCGATCAGCAGCAAGGCGCCAAAGGCCGTGCCGATTGTGCTGCCGGTCGAATACCCGGCGGCGGAGGCGGTGGACTGCATGCAGTTGTTTTCCAGGATGGTCATCTGGCTGAGGCGGCCGCCGCTGAGCGCCCGAAGCGCGTTCCAGAGCACGAAGGAGATCACGCAGGCCGTGATCGCCACTCCAAAGGCCCAGCCCAGCTTGAGCGTGGTGTAAAGGTTCGACGCGGACATGAACATGCCCAGCACCCCGCCCATCAGCACCGCCCGAACCGTCAACTGCTTCATGCGGTCGCCGCGGCCGGTGTAAACCCGCTCGAACCACTGCCGGTCAATCTCCTCGGGGGTTCCCTGGAATCCCCGCAGGGGGAGGTCATACGCGTGGTCAGCCGCCTGCCCGTCCGGTGCGGGGGCAGACTCGTTTGCATTCACCAGGTTCTGACTCATTCGCTAAGGCGGCCTATTGTCCTTGCGCCCGGGCCGGTTCGCGAGCAGAAAATCCCCGGCCCCCAAACCCCGGTTTGCATTCGTTGACTGGCAGGTTACCCTGCCTTTTGCCAGTTTGGCGCGTATGGAACTTGAAGAGCAACTCGAGCGGTTCTTGCTGCAAAAGCCGGTTTTGGGCAAAAACGTTTTCATGGCTCGCGGCGCGGTCGTGGCGGGAGCCGTGACGCTGGGCCATCACTCGAGCGTGTGGCACAACGCCGTGCTGCGCGGAGACATCAACCGGATCGTGGTCGGCCACCACAGCAACCTCCAGGACAACTGCGTCGCCCATGTGTCCGACGACCTGGCCTGCGTGGTCGGCGACTATGTCACCGTCGGTCATGGCGCGATTCTGCACGCCTGCACGATTGGAAACGGTTCGCTGGTCGGCATGGGCACAGTCGTTCTGGATGGGGCGGTCATCGGCGAGGAATCGCTGATCGGCGCCCGCGCGTTGGTTCCGCAAGGTCTGCGGGTGCCCCCTCGCTCGCTGGTTGTGGGCGTGCCCGGCCGGGTCGTTCGCCAGGTTACCGCCGAGGAACAGGCTTGGCTCCGGAGCGTGGCGGAGAAATATGCGCGACTGGGGGCTTTTTGTCTCGAACGCGGGCTGGGCGCCGGCTCCTTGATTACCTGAGAGTCCTCCGTTTTTTCGTCCGAGTGCAATCCCAACCCCCAGCCCTGCCGGAGCATCTCACCGGCCTGATCGAGCGGGTGACGTTCTTTAACGAGGAGACCGGTTACGCGGTTCTCAAAGTCCGCGTCCGTGGCCAGCGGGAGGAGGTCACGGTCGTGGGGTCGCTGCCAGCGGTTAATCCCGGCGAGTGGCTGACCGCGGAAGGCCGTTGGGTCCAGGATCGCGAATTCGGTCGTCAGTTCCGGGCGGACTCGCTCACCAGCACCGCTCCGACCACGCGCGAGGGCATCGAAAAGTACCTGGGCAGTGGCCTGGTCAAGGGCATCGGCCCCGTTTACGCCCGCAAGCTGGTGGCCCGGTTCGGAGAGAAGATTCTTGAGATCATCGAAGGCCATTCCGCCCGCCTGGAGGAAGTGGACGGCATCGGCCCCGAGCGCCGGCGCCGCATCAAGGCGGCCTGGGCCGAGCAGAAGGTTGTCCGGGACATCATGGTCTTCCTCCATTCCCATGGGGTCGGCACCAGCCGGGCGGTGCGCATCTACAAGACTTACGGCGAAAAGGCCATCGAGAGCGTGCGGGAAAATCCCTACCGCCTTGCCCAGGACATTCCCGGCATTGGTTTCAAGAGCGCCGACCTCATCGCGCAAAAGCTCGGCATCCCTCCCGACTCCCTGATGCGCGCCCGGGCGGGCTTGAGACACGTGCTGCTGGAGGCAGGCGGCGAAGGGCATTGCGCCTTGCCTCTCGAGCTGTTGAAGGAGAAGACGGCCGGTTTGCTGGAGGTGCCGGCTCGAATCGTGGAGGCGGGGCTGGAAGCCGCGCTGGCGGCCAGGGAGTTGTCGCGGGAAACCATCGCCGAAGAGACGTTGATCTTTCTTCCGGCCCTCCAACAGGCCGAGGAGAGCATCGCGGAGCGTCTGGCACGACTCGCCCCGTCGGCTCCGCCCTATCCGCCGATTGACTTTGAAAAGGCGGTCGCTTGGTGCCAGCAGCAAACGGGCCTGGAGCTGGCTCCCAGCCAGAAGGCGGCCCTGGGGCAGGCCCTCACCCAGCGTCTGCTCATCATTACCGGCGGCCCGGGCGTGGGCAAAACCACGCTGGTCAACGCCGTCCTGCGCATCCTCCGGGCCAAGAAGGTGCGCTGCCTCCTGTGCGCTCCGACCGGCCGGGCCGCGCGCCGCCTGACCGAGACCACCGGCCTCGAGGCCAAAACCATTCACCGGCTGCTGGAGGTGGACCCTGGCCGCGGCGGCTTCACCCGCAACGAACGGCGCCCGCTGGAGTGCGACCTGCTGGTCGTGGACGAGACCTCGATGGTGGACGTTCCCTTGATGAGCCATCTGTTGCGCGCCGTGCCCGACCATGCCAGCCTTCTGCTGGTGGGGGACGTGGATCAACTCCCGTCGGTCGGGCCGGGAATGGTCTTGCGGGATTTCATTGAAAGCGGCCTGGTTCCCGTGGTGCGGCTGAACGAGGTCTTCCGCCAGGCGGCCCAAAGCCGCATCATCACCAACGCCCACCGCATTCACCAGGGGCTCCTCCCGGAACTGCCATCGCCCGACAGCCACTCGGATTTTTATTTTATCGAGCGGGAACAGCCGGACCGCATTCTCGACCTCTTGCTCGAAATGGTGAAGGAGCGAATCCCGCGCAAATTCGGCCTTGACCCTCTCCGCGACATCCAGGTGCTGGCCCCGATGAATCGCGGCTTGCTCGGGGTCCGCGAGTTGAACGCGCGCCTCCAGCGCGAACTCAACCCGCCCCGCGAGGGCGAACCGTGGGTCGAAAAATTCGGGTGGACCTTCCGGCCCCGCGACAAGGTCATTCAAACGGAAAACGATTACGACAAGGATGTCTTCAATGGGGACATTGGCCAGGTTGCCCGCATCGTTCCCGAGGACCGCGAAGTCATCGTCCGCTATGACCAGCGCGAAGTGCGTTATGATTTCGGCGAGCTGGACGAGATCGCCCTCGCCTACGCCATCACCATTCACAAGGCGCAAGGATCGGAATTTCCGGCGGTGGTGATCCCGCTGGCCACGCAGCACTATCTGCTGCTCCAGCGCAACCTGCTGTACACCGGGGTGACCCGTGGCAAACGCCTCGTCGTGTTGATTGGCCAAAGTAAAGCGCTGGCGCTGGCGGTGCGGAATCAGCGCACCCGGCACCGCTTTTCGGGGCTGCTGGCGCGGCTCAAAGCCGTCAAGCCCTGACGCGTTCCTAACTTGCCGGATTGCCCCGTTGCGCCAGCCCGCTCCGTTGCAGCCGCGCCAGGCGGGCGGTCTCCGGCGGGTGGGAGGCGTAATGCTCGCCCAGCAGGCCGGGGCTTTGCCGCAGCCCTTGAAGGCGCCCCAGCAGCCGCACGGCTCCGGCGGGATCGAATCCGGCCGCCCGCGCCAGCCGAAGCCCGAACGCGTCCGCTTCGTACTCCTGCTGATGATCGTAAGCGTTGCGCAACAACCGGCTTCCGTTTTCCCGCCACCACGCGGCCAACGCGCCGCGGCTGATCAAGGTCGCCATGACCTTCATTCCCGCCCCGGCCACCCACCGGTCCAGCGCGTGCCGGCGGATGACATGGGCCATCTCATGGCCGATCGCAAATGCGAGCTCGTCCCGGTCCCGCCCGCACAGTTCCAGGAGAGCAATATCAAGGAAAATATGCCCGCCCGGCAGACTGAACGCCGCCACCCCGCCCCGGTTCACCACTTGAACCTGAAAAACCCGCCCCGGCGACCGCAAACGTGCCCGGAGTTGATCGCATATCTCGCCGAGCTGTTGCCGGTCGCCCGCCGTGGCCCCCTCCCAAACCGGGATCTCGCCCGCCATGGCCGCTCCCATCTCGGCCTCCGCCTGGAGAGACTCCGCCTCCGACCCCGCCAACAGCCGCCAGGCCCACCGCGTCTTCCGCGCTGCCGGAATCGCCGCGTGCCCCAGCCTTCGGCCCACCTCGAAAAACCAGTCGCTCATCCGTTGGCAAACTAACCCATCCCCGGCCGGCCTTCAGCAAAAACCCGCTTGTACCTCGGGAGCGAACGGAGGGAAGTCCGGCGCGCGCCATTCCTCCGGAGACGTCCGGCCCGGAAAACAGCGAGGGCGTTGGCGGCGGCAAAGGCGGAAGGAAAGGTCCGCTCTCGCGAGAGCAATGAAATCCGACAACCCCTTGATTTGCG
>Ga0116146_1003262_pt1 | contig 13508 bp, 9 predicted proteins | sample AD_JPNHG2_MetaG_FD_89748 | JGI IMG/M metagenome (GOLD analysis project Ga0116146, IMG submission 89748) | Active sludge microbial communities of municipal wastewater-treating anaerobic digesters from Japan - AD_JPNHG2_MetaG | ecosystem: Engineered > Bioreactor > Anaerobic > Digestate | place...
TGATAATCGTATGCATCGTTCTGTTCCTATCCGGTCGCAGTGGTTCTTGAACCAAACCTATTCTGCTTCAGGACCTTGGAACAGAACGACCTTTTTCTAACTCAGCTTTTCGGGTTGAAGCCAGAGCCAGTTCCCGCTCGGTTTTGGTGCCTTCCAGCACGTTTCCGCGCTCACGTGAGCGCGGCCCCATTGAAGCCACTTCGTCCACCCAGTCCACTCCCGTCCAAATTGTTCCCGCTCCCACGGGGCGCGGTGTGCGCGGCCTCGCGGCTGGTGCTGGGTTCCCTTACCGGACGCGCCACTCGAGGATGCCGGCGGAGAAACGGGGCTGGAGCTGGGCTTCGATGCGGAGGCTGGAGGTGGTTACCGGGGTGAATTCGACGACGTTGAAGTAGTTGAGAGCCACGCCAAAGCCGCTCTGGTTTTGAACGGGCCGCCACTGGTTGCCGTCCTTGTACATCAGCCGCCAGGATTCGGGAGCGCGGCAACTGCCCGCGCCGGTGTCGTCGAACCAATAGACTTCGACGGCGGAGACTTTGCGCGGGGACTCGAAATCGCAGCGGACCCACTCGCGGGTGCCGCGATGGTCCCACCAGGTGAACCGCGGGATGGAATGGTCGTTGGAAGCTTTGGGGACGCGCCCATCGAAACAGGCTTCGACCGTGTCGCGCTCCCAGCAATGGGAGGCGGGCAGGACCTGGGGGGCGACGGGATGCCAGACACGCATTTCGTTGGTGCCGCGGTGACACCAGGCATAATAGGGGATGCAGGTCAGTTCCGTGCCATTGTCCCGCGATTTGGCCTTGAGGGTCACCACACCGCCCAGCAGGCCGGGCCGTTCCGCCACCGCAAAGGTGACCTTGCCGGGCAGACAGGTGTCGAGGACCCTGCCGCCGTTGTCAACGCCTTCGGCGCAATAGACCAAGGGCCCCCGTTCGAGGGCGAAGCGCCCGCGGTTGGCTTTGACCGCGGGATGGGCGGCGACCCGGCGGACGGGCATGGCGAGCTCGAGCGTGACGACATCCCCGTGGCGCCAGGTGCGGTCGAGGTGGGCGTAGCCTTGTTCGAGGTCAAGGCGAACCGGTTTTCGGTTGACCGCCAGTTTCACAGCGGGCTTGAGGTTGTCGTCGTAACGGTAAAGGTCCCCCGGAACGGGCTGGTTTCGGGCCCAGCCCGGGATGCGGACGCTCAAACGGAATTGGGCGGGGGCCTGCGGGTTGACGCGGATGAGGACCTTGCCCTCCCATGGGTACCGCGTTTCCTGCTGGATCTCGAGCGGGATTCCGGCCAGGTCCAATCTCGCGGCGCCGCCCAGGAACAGATTTACGAAGACCTGGCGGTCGCGGGTGGCGTAGGCGAAGCCCGGAATCTGGGGGAGGAAGCGGACCACGTTGACGGGACAGCACGAGCAGCCGAACCACGGCGAGCGCTGGTAGTTGCCGGCGTTTTCGAGGGGGTTGGGATAGAAGAAGCGGTCGCCGCTCATGGAGACGCCGGAGAGAAAGCCGTTGTAGAGGACCCGTTCGAGCACGTCCACGTAACGGCTGTCGCCATGCATGAGGAACATGCGGTGGTTCCAGAGCGCGTTGGCGATGGCGGCGCAGGTTTCAAGATAGGCGCTGGCGTTGGGCAGCTCATAATCCTCGCCAAAGGCCTCCCCCTCGGCCCGGGCGCCGATGCCGCCGGTCAGGTGCAGCTTGCGCTCGACAACGTTTTGCCACAGGCCGTCAATGGCCTGAACCCATTCCCGGCGGCCGGTGAGCGCGGCCACATCGGCGACGCCGCAATAGAAGTAACCGGCGCGCACGGCGTGGCCGACGGCTTCGCGTTGTTCCAGGATGGGCAGGTGGTCCTGCTGGTAAGGGCCGCGCAGTTTGTGGGTCTCGGCGCGGCCGCGCAAATCACAGAAAAACTGGGCCTGTTCGAGGTACTTCCGTTCGCCGGTGGCGCGATAGAGGCGCACCAGGCCGATTTCAATTTCCTGGTGGCCGGGCGGTTCCTTGAGCTGGTCGGGCCCCGGGCCGAACGTGCGGCAGATCAGTTCCGCATTGCGCAGCGCAACGTCCAGCAGGGTCCGCTTGCCGGTGGCTTGGAAATGGGCCACGGCCGCCTCGTAAAGGTGGCCCACATTATACAGCTCGTGGCTGACGCGGAGGTTGGACCAGCGGGTGGGACCAAAAAAATCCACGCGGCACTTGGGGTCAATGGTGCGGGCGGTGTAGAGGTAACCGTCCGGTTCCTGCGCCGCCGCGATTTTGACAATCAGATCGTCGAGGTAGCGGTCGAGTTTCGGGTCGGGGTGCGTGGCCAGCGTGCAAGCGGCCCCCTCGATGACCTTGAAAACGTCCGAGTCATCGAAAGGAGTGCCTTTGAACGGACCTTCCATGAGTTTGCCCGCCTTGGCGAAGTTATCAATTCGCCCGGTCTCCTCGCATTTCTCAAAATCATACCAGACGGTGCGCAGCCGGTTCGTCTCGAGCCGCGGCGTCCAGAATCCGTCCGCCACCCGCACGGCGGTCCACGGAACCGGCCGGACGGGATAATCCTTGAGTTCGGCGGCGCCGGCCGCCGTCCAGGCGCTGGCGATTACCAGCCCCGCCATCTGCAAAAGCCAGGTCGTTCGTTTAGTCATCGGTCGTGATTGACAGTTGTTGTTTCAGAGGCGGCGGGGACGGGGCCATCCCCAGTCACCGCGCCCTGCCGCCGCACTGGTGTCGAATCGTTGGCCGCTGGGCCGGCCGCCCTCAACGCCTCGCGAATGCCGTCAAGGACCCCGGGTTTATCGCGAATCCCCTCCCAATTGTAAATGCAAACGTAACGGCAGCGGGGCAGGCTTAACGTCCGCCGGAGCGCGTCCCGCCACCGGGCGGGCTCCGCGGGCCCGTCCAGCATCCACTCGACGGCCGCCCAGTATGGCGCGTCGCTGTTCGCCAGGGCGGCCTGGACTCCCTGGTCCCGAGCCGGATGCGCCGCATGTCGGTAGAAGCTCCAGCCGGGGCAACTGAACCGGTTCACCGCGGCGCCATACAGCCGCTCGCCGTCCTTCCAGCCGGCGCCGTGCGTGAAGAGCCGCTCCCGCGGCGCGCCCAGCCCGGCCGCCGCCGCACACAAATCCTCGAGGTGCCGCCGGACCACTTCCGCCAAATCCTCCTCCGTGATCCGTCCCGAGCTGCGAATCCCGGCCGTGCGGACGGCCGCAAAGCCAATCTGGGCCACGCCGCGCGCCGGCACCTGCCCGACTTCCAAGCCGGAGGTGGGGTCCTCGCTGGCGGGGCGGTCGAGGAGGCTGTTGCCGTTGGGATAGTACCAGGCGTTGACGCCGACGGAGGATTCCCAGCCGAGCTTGATGCCGATCAGCAGGTGCTTGCGATCTGCCGGCAAGCCGTTCCACCACTCCAGCACGAGGGGGATCAGGCGCCGCATTTCCTCGTGGCAGGCCTGCCGATAGCGCGGGCTCATGAGGTTGGGCGCGGGCAAGACCCGGAGCTGCCGCCCCCAATTTCGCCAACTGATCTTGATGGCGTCGGCCGGGGACCAACCGGTCCACTCGACGTTGAATCGGTTTGAATCCGAGTAACCGGGGGCGGCGGGGTTCCACCAGTTCCAAAGGTCGGGGCGGGCCTGCCACCAGTTCTCGCCATCCAACTGCACGACGACTGGCATTTCGAATTCAGCCGCCAGGCGCAGGAAGTCCCGCAGATGTTGTTCGACATTCGGGCGCGGATGGCCGAGATAGGAGAAGATGGCCCCCACGCCTGCTTGAATGGGCGACGCGGCATCGGTGGAAAACTCCTTGCGAATGGATTCAAAAGCTTCGGAACTGGTTCCGCGGCTGAGATTCAGGACAATGAACTGGCGGGGCGCATCCGCCGCCAGCCCCGCAGCGCCTGCACCCGCCAGCAGGAGCAGGACGGCCATCAGGCAGGAGGGGCGGCGCATGGCGGGTTCAGTCGCGGTGAGGTCCCACTGGCTCGGGTCTGCGCCTCACTTTTCAAAGGCGTCGAACTCCCAGATCGTGGGCGGGGCGCTGGCTTCAAGAATGTCCAGCCGGAGGTACCGCCCCTGGACGGGTTGAAAGCGGTGCGAATGTTGCCGGCCCTGGCCTTTGCCTTCATACGCCACCGCCCACCCGGCATTCGGGTCCTCGCGGTAAAGAATGCGAAAGCGGTTGATCCGCGGCGCAAATTCAACAATGGCCACTTGACCGATGGTTCGACACTCACCCAGGTCCACCTCCAGCCAGCACTGGCTGATGCCGTACGCCGTTGCCCAGCGTGTATCCGGGTCGCCATCCACCGCGCGGTCGGCCCCGTAAGTGGTGCCCTCCGGATGCACGTTGGAAGCGCGGGCGGGCTTGTGCGTGGTGAGCGAAATGGGCCGCGGTGCGGGGGCCAGGTCCGAGTGGTAGAGGGCGAATTCGTTGATGGCGGGACACCCGGCCGCGGATTCGATGACAAGCCTCACCCGCGTTGCGGTGGTTTCCGGAACGGACAACAGGTTGCGGGAACCGATGACGGTGCCGCGGGCGAGCACCTGCCAGGCGCCGGACGCGTCCCCGGCTTCGATCCGGTAGGCGCGGGTGCGCTCCCCAAACCAATAGGGTTCCCGCACGCTCACCAGGTTGAACGTCACCGGCCCGGCCGGCTTCAGCACCAGTTCCGCCTGCGTCACGCCATCGTCTCCCGCCCAGAACGTCGCCCCCTCCCCATCCACCGCATTGGCCGGGGCGAAATCCTCTGCCGGCCCGGCGCGGCGGGACGAGGCTTCGACGGGCTGGTTGCGGGCCAGGTCGCGGGCGAACAGACGGCGCACGGCGTCGCCAAATTCCTCCAGCCGCCGCACATCGGGGTCGGCAAACAAACCCTCCTTGTTGGGCGGCACGTTCAGCAGCATGACGCTGTTCCGCCCGACGGATTTGAAATAGATGTCCAGCAGATGCCGCAGAGTCTTGACTTTGGCGTCCTCGGCGGCGTGGTAAAACCACCCGGGACGGATGGACACGTCGCATTCGGCCGGCCACCAGACCTTCCCTTCGCTGCGGCCGTGCATGACCGCCGAGGCCGGCTGCACGCTGGACTCTCCCACCCGCGCCACGCCGGACTCGTTGCCCACCCAGCGGACATCCGGGCCCGAGATGGCGATGACTGCCTTGGGGGCGAGCGCGCGGATCGTGGCGTAATAAGCGGGCCAGTTATAAACCTGCCGTTTCCCATTCGGCCCCTCGCCGCAGGCGCCGTCGAACCAGACCTCGTCAATTGGGCCGTAACGGGTCAGCAATTCCGCCAGTTGATTGGTAAAATAGGTGTTGTACGCATCCGTGCCGTAAGTGCGTTCGTGGCGGTCCCACGGGGAGAGATACAAACCGACCTTGAGGTTTTCCGCGCGGCAGGCCTCGACAAATTCGCGCACCACATCGCCTTTTCCGCCCTTCCAGGGCGACCGAGCCACCGAATGAGTGGTGAACTGGCTCGGCCAGAGGCAGAAGCCATCATGGTGTTTTGCGGTCAGGATCATCAATTTGAAACCGCCCGCTTTGGCTGCCCGCGCCCATTGCCGGGCGTCCAAGCGGCCGGGATTGAAAAGCGCGGGGTCCTCATTGCCCAGCCCCCACTCCCGATCGGTGAAGGTGTTGATGCCGAAATGAACAAATAGCGTCAATTCGAGGTCCTGCCACGCCCGTTGTTCGGGGGTGGGCACCGGTGGCACCAAGGGGAGAACCGGCGCACCTGGACATCCGCATGCCAACACCAGGGAAAGCCCGAACCAGAGTCGAAATCGCATGGCGACAGGATGCCGTTGCGTGTGCTTGAGCGCAAACCATTTGCGCCAGCCCGGGGCCGCAGAACCCCGTCCGGGGGCCGGCCGGTGAATAGCCCTTTGCCGGGTCGAGTCAAATCAGTATGACAGAGAGCGCAATCAAGCGTAATCTGACAATGGAACGAAGTTATGAAAAACCGGATTTTGCGACTAGGCTTGGCGCTGGCGCTGGGCGCGCTGCCCTTCGGCGGCGCCTGTGTGCGGGCGTCGTCGAATGCCGCCGCTCCGCCCGTCGTGTCCGTGGTCCAGCCGCCCGCCACCACGCAGACGGCTGATGCGCCAGCGGCTCCCACCGTTTCAACCAACGCGCCGGCGGCAGCCAGCGCGCCCGTCGCGGCCAACTTGTCGGCCGTGACCAACACCCCCGTCGTTGAAGCCGAAGCGCTGCCACCCGAAGTGACGAACGACCTGGCGCTGGCCAACGCGCCGGTCAAGGTGGTTTCGGCCGAAACGCCGGTCCCGGCGGATTTGGGGCTGAGCGCGGCCGCGCTCGAGCTGGTGAAACTCGCCCACTCGAACGTGGATGAGGACGTGATGCTGGCTTATGCCAACAATTCCGCGAGCACGTTCAACCTCACCGCCGACCAGATTATTTATCTAAACGACATTGGCGTCCCCTCGAAGGTGGTGACGGCCATGATCGAGCGGGATATCGCCCTGAAGGGCAGTCTCGCCGCTGCCGCCGTGGCGCCGCAACCGGCGGCTCCAGACACCAACGCCCCCCCTCCGCCCGAGCAGGTGGCCCCTCAGGCTGAAGCCCCGGCCGCCGCCCCGCCGCAGACCAATGTCACGTATGCCACCTTTTATGAGGGGCTCGCGCCTTACGGAACCTGGATCGAGCTGGAAGGCTACGGCAGGGTGTGGCAGCCAACCGTGGTCGTGGTCAACCCGGGCTGGCGTCCGTATTTTGACGGTGGCCGGTGGATTTACACCGACTCGGGCTGGTATTGGTATTCGGACTACACCTGGGGTTGGGCGCCGTTCCACTATGGCCGCTGGTTCCGTCATCACCGGATTGGCTGGTGCTGGTGGCCGGATGTGGTTTGGGGACCCGCCTGGGTCACTTGGCGGTACACCGACGCTTACTGTGGCTGGGCGCCCCTGCCGCCTTGGGCCCATTACCGCCCCGGTTTCGGCTTCACCTACTATGGCCGCCCGGTCGGAGCTTCCTTCGGCTTTGGCCTCGGGCCGGATTGGTTCTGCTTCGTATCCTATAGTCATCTTCGCGAGCACCGCTGGCATCATCATGCCTTGCCCCCGCACCATGTCCCGCACGTGTATCACGGCTCCAGAATCTCCCATGTCCACCCTCCCAGCCAGTTGGCCACTCACCTGGGCGTCAAAACCGCCATTGCCCTGAACAAAACCCCCGTTCCTCCACCGCAGGGAAGCCGGCCGGAACGGCTGGCCAGCAACGGGAAGAGCTTGACGGTCTATCGGCCGGAACTGGCGAGCTCTTCGAGCCTTGCCAATCGCTTGACTCAGCGGACTTCGAGCATGGCTGCGCCACGGGCCGCAGCGACGGTGACTCCTGCCACGCTGTCGAAGATCAGCGGACAACCCGCCACGCTGCGCAGGGCGCCGGCAGTCGCGCCACGGACGCCTGCCACTCCGCCTCAAGGCGCGCCAGCCGCCGGCTCCTCGACCTTGGCCAACCGGCTCAGCCAGCGACCGGCCCGAGGGGCTGTCTCCGGTGCCCCGGCAGCCGCGCCCGCGGTGCCTTCTGTGCAAGCCTCGCCCGGCTCGAGCCCAAACCGGCTCACGTCCAGGCCGGCAACCTCCGTCTCGACGACGCCCGCCGCGCCCGCCGCGCCGGCTGCGCCGGCCACGCGAAGCCAGCCTTTGATTCTCCGGGGCAGTCAATCAACACCGGCTTCTCCCAGCGCCAGCCCGCGTCCCGCCACGCCGACGGTTAGCGCGCCGCGCACTCCGCCGGTTCCCAGTGCGCCCCCCGCCACAGCCCAACCCGGCCCTTCAAGACCTCCCGAGCGCGGCGCCTCCGGGCTTATGCAGCGGTCGCCGACGATGTCGCCTTCGGTTGGCAGTGGTGCCTCCTCGGGTCTCCAAAACCGGCTGAGTGGGGCCGCCTCCGCGTCGGCGCAACGATCGTTCTCCGCCCCCGCCTACCAGGCGCCCGCCCCCGCAGTCCGTTCGCAGCCAGCCTACACCCCTCCCGCAGTGTCAGTTCCCCGCCCGTCGGCGCCCGTCAGCGCCCCTGCGCGTCCGTACACCCCGGCCCCCAGCATGCGGGCGCCAGCGCCCATGCCAAGCGCCCCCGCAATCTCGGCTCCGCCGCGCTCGGCCGCGCCCTCTTCTCCCGCTCCCGCTCCAGCGCCGTCCTCCTCTGGATCGCGACTGACCGAGCGCGGCAGCGGCATGCGGGGACGTTGATTTGGTTTTATTCTTTTGATGTCCCCGCCGGGCTGGCAAACTGGCGCGGATGGGCATCACGCCGCAGCAATTCAAGCGCTTGCAGGAACGCCTGGAGACGCCACGTCGCCAGGCGTCGCCGGTGTTGGGCGGGGCGGCCCCCAAACCTCAAGCCCGTTCGCACCAGGTCATTCTGGGCCTGGACCCCTCCCTCCGCGGCACCGGCTACGGTATTATCCGCGCCGGGCGGCCCCAGGCGGCTTCCGTCGAGCAGGGCACGATTCACTGCCCGGCTTCCTGGGAGCGGTCCCAATGCCTGGTGCGGATCGTGCAAACGCTCCGCCAGGTCATCCAACGCACCCGCCCGACGGTGTGTGTGGTGGAGGGCCTGTTCTACGCTCAGAACCTCCAGACCACCCTGATCATGGGAGAAGCCCGCGGGGCGGCGCTCGCAACCGTGGCGGAGGCGGGTCTGGACATCTATGAGCTGGCGCCGCGCCGGGTGAAACAGGCGATTGTCGGCTACGGCGCGGCCCAGAAACTGGCGGTGGCGCGCATGGTTCAACGCATGCTGCAACTGGCCGAGGTGCCCGAGCCCGACGCCGCCGACGCCCTGGCGCTGGCGCTGACCTTTGCCCAGGAGCAGGCGCGCTACAGTCTCCAAGCCCCGAAAAAAATCTGATTGGCCGGCACAGGCGCTGCAATACCAAGCAAAGTATGATCACTTTTCTGCATGGCAAACTGGTTGAGGCGCTCCCCACCCAAGTCATCGTGGAGGTTCAGGGGGTGGGCTACGAAGTCCTCATCCCGTTGTCCTCTTACGACAAGCTTCCGCCGGTGGGCCACGAAGTCCGGCTGTTGACCCATCTGGTCATCCGCGAGGATGCCCACTTGCTTTACGGCTTCATGTCCGCCACCGAGCGGGACTTGTTCCGGCTCCTCATCAACACCGTCAGTGGCATCGGTCCCAAGATTGCTCTCAACATCCTGAGCGGCATCAGCCCCGCCGCCTTCCGCGGGGCGGTGGCGAACGGGGACGTCAAGGCCCTGACCCGGATTTCCGGCGTGGGCAAGAAGGCGGCCGAGCGGATTGTGGTTGAGTTGAGAGATAAAATTGGGGCGGCGGGCGCCTGGGAGGCGGCAAGCGCTCAGCGGGCTCTTTCCGCCGAGGACCAGAAACTCAATGATGGCGTGCTGGCGCTCATCGCCCTGGGTTTCAAACAAGTCGAGGCGCACGACGCCGTTCGGCAGGCGCAGCAGACTCTGGGGCCGCAGGCCACGGTCGAGGACCTGGTTCGGGCGTGTCTCCGAAAACCATGAGTCAGCCCCCGCCACCCCGCGATGCCTCGGGCCCCCCGCGCCGTCCCAAACGGGTCGGTGGCGTGGTGGTCCCGCACGCGCCGCGATGGTACCAATGGGCCGCCGCTTGGGTGGTTTACGCCCTGGTCCGAATCGTGGCTGCCACCCTGAGGTACCGCTGGCACGATGGCTCGGGGGGCTTCCTGGAGAAGCACCGCGGCCCGGCCATCTACTGTGTGTGGCACAACCGCCTGGCGCTTTGTCTGCCTGCTTACTTCAGCTACGCGCGGCCACGCACGCGCACTGCTGGCATGGCCGCCCTGGTCAGCGCCAGCAAGGATGGCGGGTTTCTCGCCGCCATCCTCGAGTGCTTCGGGGTCCAGCCCGTGCGCGGCTCTTCCAGCCGTCGCGGGCCGCAGGCGCTCCTGGAACTGACCACTTGGGGCGAGCGGGGTTACGACCTGGCCATTACCCCGGACGGCCCTCGAGGTCCACGCTACGTCGTGCAGGATGGCGTCATGTCCCTGGCCCAGGTGACCGGCTTGCCCATCCTGCCCTTCTCTTACGATTTGACCTGGAAGATTTGCCTGAAAAGCTGGGACCGCTTCCAGGTTCCGATTCCGTTTTCGGTCTGCGACATGCGGATTGGGCCGCCGCTTCAGGTGCCTCGTGACATCAGCGACGGCCAGCGGAACGCCTTGCGGGAGCAACTGCAGCAAAACCTTCGCGCCCTTACGTTGGATTGACTGGACCCGGCCGCAGGGTGTCGGGGCATGCGCCCGGCCGGGGTAATGAAGATTTCCCACGCGGGGCGGCAATCCCTCTCTCATGGGCGCGCAACGGGCGGAAAGTCCCTTTGGTATTTCCGCGCGCGGTCCAGAACGGCCAAGACGTAGGCGCGCGTCGCCGGAAAGGCAATTTGTTCGATGAACCGCGCGCTGTTGGTGGCGGCCTCGCCGGTGGCCCATTTAAGCGCGTTACTCCGACCCGCGTTGTAGGCTGCCAGCGCGTAGGGCCGGGGATCGTCGGCCTGCGCGAACCGTTTCAGCAGTTTGCCGAGGTAAAACGCGCCAGCCAGCGTGTTGGTGACCGGGTTGAGGCAATGCTCGTGCTCGAAAGCCTCGATCCCCTCCGCATCGGCCCACTCGCGCGCCGCGTCCTCGCGGAGCTGCATCAGCCCCATCTCCCCCGCCCGCCCGCGAGCCTCGGGATCAAACCGGCTTTCCCGCCAGACCACCGCCTTCACCAGCGCCGGGTCAACCTGATACCGTTCCGCCGCCGCGCGAATCGGCCTGTCCTGGCTGCGCTCCAGCCACCCCCTCCGCCACCAGGCGACCAGTCCCAGCGCCACCAGGAGCACGATCATCGGAAGCCAAATCCTCTTCGGGCGTTTCACCAGCCTATTCTATGCGTGGCTTCCCAACGCCGTCCAGCCTTCGGTTGGCTTGTGACCTGCGCAAAAACATGCTAAAGAAAGATGAAATGAAGCGCCCCCGCTCCTTCAAGGGTTTCGCCGCCGCGGTGCAGTCCTCGGCTGACGGCGGCGATGCTGCCTGACTCCCCATGAAGAAACCCATCACGTTTCCACACGGTTGGCACCTGAAGGAAAGCGGTCAGACTCGAGGGGCGGTTGTCACTTCGGCCCCGGGTTCAACCGCAATACGACTCTTCCTGGTCCTCGCAGTCCTTTGCTTTTCCTCCGGCCCGCTCGCGGCCCAATCGGCCCGGCCGGGCATGGGTGCGATTCCCTACGCCGATGCCTCCGGCACGGGGGTTACCTTCCGCGTTTGGGCGCCAAACGCCACGCAGGTCGCGGTCCCTGGCTCCTTCAATGGTTGGAGCACAACCGCGAATTTCCTCGTCAAGGAAGGCTCTTCGGGACTCTGGTCGGCGGACATCCCCACCGCGCGGGCCGGGCATGAGTACAAGTATCATATCAACGGCTCGATCTGGAAACGCGACCCGCGCAGCCGCAAGGTCACCCATTCAAGCGGCAACTCGGTGGTTTATGATCCGGCGGCGTTCAACTGGATGGGCGACACCCGCCTGGCGGTCAATGCCTCCGACCTGGTGATCTACGAAATGCATGTGGGCGCTTTTTACGACCCGGCGCCCTCCTCGGGCGGGCCGGGAAAACTCACCGACGCCATCGCGAAGCTGGATCATCTGGCCGCACTGGGGATCAATGCGGTCGAGCTTTTGCCGGTCGCCGAGTTTCCCACCGATCGAAGCTGGGGTTACAACCCCTCGGACCCTTACGCCGTCGAGAACTCCGGTTACGGCGGACCGGACGCGTTGAAGGCTTTTGTTCGGGCGGCGCACCAGCGCGGCATTCGCGTGCTGCTTGATGTCGTGCACAATCACTACGGCCCGAGCGACCTGGACCTGTGGGGATTCGATGTCGGCGCCTCGCCCGGCCTCTATTTCTACTCCGACCCAGGCATCTGTTGCACGGGCTGGGGGCCGCGTCCGAACTACGGCTCCGAGGGGGTGCGCTCCTATATCATCGACAACTTTCGCATGTGGATGGACGAATACCACGTGGACGGCTTCCGGTGGGATGCTGTCGGCGCCATGCGCCATTACGACCCCGGCTACGTGGCCATCCCCGCCGCTGATTCGCTCATCGGCCACATCAATTACACCCTCATCCATGCCGAGCATCCCGGCGTCATCAGCATCGCCGAGGACCGCTCGGAAGGACTCCATTTTGATGGCGAGTGGGACCATGGCTTTTGCGACACTCTGGTCAACGAACTGGTCAAAACCGTGGACGAGCAGCGCGACATGGGGGCTCTCGCCACGCGAATTTACGGCTCGGGCTGGTTCCGGGTTCTTTTTACCGAATCGCACGACCGGGTGGGCGACCTCAACGGCCCCGCTTTCCAGCGCCTTCCCACCCGTATCGAACCGGCCACGCCGGGAGGATTCTACGCCCGGAAACGTTCGATGCTCGGCGCCGCGGTCGTCTTGACCGCCCCCGGCATCCCGATGCTTTTCATGGGCCAGGAAATGCTCGAGGACGAGCAGTTCAGCGACAGTCGGCCACTGGATTGGTCCCATGCCGTTACCTATGCGGCCGTGGTCAATTTCTACCGGGACCTCATCCGCCTGCGACGCAATCTGGACGGCGTCAGCCTGGGCCTGACCGGCCCTTGGATGACCTGGCACAGTGTGGACAACAACAGGAAGCTCCTGGCCTACCATCGTTGGGGCGCCGGCGCCGACGACCAGGTCATGGTGGTCCTCAATTTCTCCAACACCGAAATCGGCAACTATTCTTTCTCGACCTTCCCCGCCGACGGCCGATGGTACGTGAATCTGAACTCGGACTGGACTCGTTACGGTTCCGATTTCGCCAACCGCGGCAGTTCGGTGGTGCAGGTCAGCGGCGGGACCGGTTCGGTCTCCATCGGTCCTTATAGCGTGCTGGTGCTCTCCCGCAAAGCCTTGCCCGGCCTCGACAATGACGCGGACGGCCTGCCCAACGGCTGGGAGGAAGAGTTCTTCGGCGACCCGCTTGCGGCCAATCCCATGAACGATGACGACCACGATGGCGCCAGCAATCTGCACGAATACCGCGCCGACACGAACCCCCGTTCCGCCGAGTCGGTGCTCCGGTTCGCTCCACCTTCGCTGGAAGGCTCGAATGTGGTCCTGCGTTGGACCGGTGGCGTGAGCGCGCGCCAGGTCCTCTATCGCGCGTTCGAGCTGGGCGGGGCGTGGACCCCGGTTTTCACCAACCTGCCGCCCACTCCCGCGACCAACACGCTGGCGCTTCCCATGTCCGCCTCCGTCTCCACTCTTTACCGGCTCGAGGCGGGGCGCTGACGCCGCATATCCCGCACCGCCGGCCACATGCCGCGGCTGGTGGAGAAAATGCCACCGGTGTTCACGATTAATCCCGAAAACCTAAGTTAGAGTGGGATTTTGATTTGAATCTCATGTGACCTGCGGGGTAAGGAGGGTGGCGGTTTCCAACTTCGGCGGAGTTGCTTTCGGCCATTGTAAGATGGCATCCA